>Ga0209187_1000286_pt1 | contig 102631 bp, 80 predicted proteins | sample BantaG_FD_187430 | JGI IMG/M metagenome (GOLD analysis project Ga0209187, IMG submission 187430) | Marine algal microbial communities from Bantry Bay, Ireland - BantryBay_4 metaG (SPAdes) (version 2) | ecosystem: Host-associated > Algae > Red algae > Unclassified | place: Bantry Bay, Ireland...
TCTGATATCCAATTGTATCTGTATCCGGCCAGTTTCTGGACACTTTCTGTTGCATTGTTGATTTTAACTATGTTTTTCTTTAGGGTTCTGTCGCTGCTTTGTGTGAGGGTGCCAAGGAGATAAGCATTTCCATTAGGAAAGACAGAAAATAAGTCGTCGCCATCAGCTTTTTCAACATTCAAAACAAAATTATCAGTAGCGATAGCCTTAACATTTAGTGTAGTATTGTTATAATACTCATTGATACCTACATGGCCAAATTCATGAACCATAAGTATTTTATCCTTTTTTGCAGATGAGATTCCAAATATGTTGGCTCCTAAAACGTCCTGGTCATATCCTAAGAAAGTCTTTACCAGTCCTCCGTCTTGGCTAAATTCAATTTGAGGGTTATCAGATTCATTGGCATTATCAGAATCGGCTTCTAAGATAATTTTTGCATCTCCAATGGATCTAATATTAATATTATCAGCATTAAATCGTAGCAGCTTATTATCAAACTCACCATAGATTAGTGCGTTGTCAGCATTGGCATCAGAGTTACTGATGTATAGTCTATTATCGCTGGTCTCTAATTTTCCAGCTTCATTTCCAATAAATACACTTCCAGAGTTAAGCGTACCCAATGCACCTGCTTGATAGCCTATTATGGTGTTATTAGAACCCTTAATACCTTCTCCCGATGATTTACCTACAAAGGTATTAAACTGACCTTCTGTATTTTTTTCTCCCGCTAATTTACCAAGAAAGGTATTGTTAGATCCTGAAATATTGCTAAGTCCTGCGGAAGTGCCAAGAAAGGTATTGCTAATCCCTATATCATTGAAGTAACCTGCAGAACGGCCAACAAAGGTATTGTCAGACCCTGTAAAATTGTATACTCCTGCAAAACTGCCAATAAAGGTATTATCTAAACCTGTAACATTTTCGAATCCTGCCCAATTGCCAAGAAAGGTGTTTCTATTACCTGTGGTATTACTTTGTCCTGCTGATTCCCCAATAAAGGTATTATCGGAGCCCGTATTTTGTAAACCAGCATTCTCTCCAAAAAAGGACGATTCTGATGCATTCAGTGGTTCGACCATAATTTCATTATTTGCATTCTTTTTGACTTTGAGCTCTTGGGCGGAGAGGTCAGTTATAAGGAAGCAAAAGATTAAAAGTGTGAGGACTGATTTGATTGAAAATATTAAATTCATTATATTAGGTTTTAATTTGGCGTAAAGGTAAGTCCTGCTTAGTTATGTTTTTGTCCCCCAAATGGGTGCTTTTTTGTGGAACAAGGGGCAATTGTAATGAGAGAATAAAAAAAACCAATGTCCGAAGCAAAATGGAGAAGGGAAAATAGTAAATACGGAGGGAGATGGGACACCGCAAGGCGGAGTAGTAAGTGCATTGTTGGCGAATTTATTTTTACATTATGCTCTAAATAAGTGGATGGATAAAACGCATCCAGGAGTAAAATTTGTAAGGTATGCAAATGACATAATTGTACACTGCAAAACAAAGTCAGAAGCGGAACGAATTTTAGGATCTATAAAGAGCCGACTAAAGAGTTGTCAGTTGGAGCTTCATGAAATGAAGGCGAAGATTGTGTATTGTAAAAGAAAGAAGTGTATAGGATACAAAGTAGTAAGTTTTAATTTTCTAGGATACGGATTCCAACCAAGAACAAGCGCGGTAAAAGCAGACTTAACTATTTAAATGAGACGAAGGAAGTGGAAATATTGTATAATGACTATCGGAATCAAAAGAAAGGAGAAGCTGCACCAAAAGCGACAAAAAAGATTGGTCCATTGGTTGCGATAGATCAAATGATGCAACATGTATTTACACCGCACTTCCAGAAAAATAGGTATTATGGATTGCATGCATCGAGTACGTATAAAAAGTTACAAGAAAGCTTGCCGGAAAAATTAAAAAGACAAGGCCGCACGATCAGGACTGCGTTTGAGATATTAAATCACTTGTAAGGAAAACCAGCTTATGAATGCGAACGTTGCGGAAGTATCAATTATAAAATAAAGGAGGTTGGTCCAGATAGGAAATGGAAGTTTAATTATTTAATCTTATTCCTAATCCGACCACCTCCCTTAAAAATAAAATATGAGTTGGCTTCGATAATTGAATCTGCAGAATTGGGGAGGTAGTTGACGCATCCGAACCCTGCCATATTGAATGGATAAAGTGTTAAAATGAAATTCAATAAACTGCCGGAGTCATAGGGATGGCGTGATTATAGATGGATTACCCCGGAACGTGGGACGTCTGTATTTTTAGAGGTTGGCTACCAAAAACAAAATCCTAAAAGTATAGCGAAATGGATAGCGGGAAATACAGAAGTCGGAGAAGCCCATAGTATCAATGATGCAAAGGACAACAAAACATTTGTTAGAAAAGGGGCTTTACTTTTGAGATGTGGATATAGATAATGTCTTTCAGTATTGGCTAGTCCTATTGGCTGAAATAAGTAGATGATTATTCTAAGTGCCACTATATGTTTGTCCAAGTTAGAAGTGAAAGTTTATGTGATCAATATCGCTAACTGATTATATATAAACTGAGTAGATTCTGGTGAATGACAACAAAGAATGCTATCGGTAAGCCGTTTGAGGGAAAACTTCACGGACGGTTTGATGTAAGGGGTCTCTGATAATTTTACTTATATTTGAATATAACAAATAGAGTAGGATTGTCAGGCTCTACTCTACTATGCCATGATGATTAAAAAAAACAATGAGGTCAACTGTAAAAAAGCTAAAATCTAAAAAATTGAGAAAACTGTATTTAACGATAAACGTAAATTGTGAAGATGACTATTTCCAACGTTTTGGAGGGCTTAAAAAAATGAATTATGGCGATATCATTAGGTCAAAACCAAATTTATCTGATGTTGTGGAGTTGTCTGATAAAAGAGTGGAAATTATTGCAGAAACAATAGCGGAGCATGAAAATGACTTATTATTAGCTTTTGCAATACGTAAGAAAGGGCAATTAAGTCATATTATAAAGCTTATTTCAAATAGTAATATTACTATTTCAAGAATATTCTATGACAACGGATTTAGAAAAGAGACAGAACTAAGCAAGTACAGGAACAATTATAAACGGCACTCCAATTGGATGGACTATTCACCAGAGTATGTCGAAAATACTTATGTAGAATTTGATAGAATAATAGACGATATAAAGATAGAAGCAAAAGATAACAACATTGATATTGAGGCTATTTAAATTTTAGAAAGCCAATAAACGAAAAAAAAGCGGCACAGAATATGTGACATGACGATCATGCTTCCTTCGTCAGCACGCCGCATGTCACAGAGCCGTTCTGCAGGGTAATGAATAATGTGTAACTAAAATATAGTTGGCTTTTATGATTTATTATACATATTTTAGAGTTATATGAGCAACCTCGATAAAGTAAAAGCAAAACTTTTAAACTTGAGTGGTGCTTTTACCTTTCAAGAATTAGAATATCTTCTTGGGAAATTCAAATACCGGAAAAGAAAACTGGAAAAACATCTGGATCAAGGAAAGCTTATATAAATTCAGAAACAAAACATATGATAAGAATTTATAAGCCTCATCTAGGAAATGAATTAAAAAGATATGTCAAGATATATATTATCGCAGAGCTTAAAAAACAAAACTTAATATGACAGATAAACTAAAATATAGAGACTTTATAGGGTCTGTTCATTATTCTTCAGCAGATGAAGTCTTCTTCGGAAAAATTGAAGGTGTAAACGATTTAGTAACATTTGAAGGATCAACAGTTGCTAAACTTAAGAAAGCTTTTAAGAAAGCAGTAAACGATTATTTATCTCTGTGCGAGGAAACAGGACGAAAAGTATTTAAGTCATTTAGAGGAAGTTTTAATGTCCGTGTCAATCCTGAACTACATTCAAAGGCATTTGAGTATGCTACAATGCATGGCAAGACATTAAATCAATTTATAAAGGAGGCAATAGAAGATAAAATTACTCTAGAAGAGATAGCCGACCGATAACATTAAACATGGTGCCACTCTGCCAACAAGAATATTACGCTAGTATAAAGTATAACTTTCATGCTTGATATTATGAATTATAAAAGCTTAGCTAAGGTGGCAGACCAGCCCATGTATTAAATGTTCCGTCCAATAAAAAGTGAAGCAAATTGTAGTAAAAAATGATGCTACTAAGCTATTCTCTTCCTTAAAATTCACCTAAACTCCCTATCTTAAAAGGAGTTTTTACTTCCTCTGTGTAATCTCTTCGAAATCCAAATCGAGAATTTTCGGTTAAGAAACTCTGAGAAGCAGAACCACTAAATTCATCATTACAATCTACTTTAAATGAAATAGAAGACAACTTACTATTTTTATTAAAAGTAGTTTTTTTGTAATCAAGGTCAATTCCTTTTTGCTTTAGTTTGCTTTGGATCGATTCCAAATCCTCCATATTCATCGTTGAATTAAAAGATATTTCAATAAGCTCCTTTTCGATTCTTACTCCATGTTGAGCAGTTACTGAAATTGATAAAACTATTAACAACATAAAACATAATAAATACTTCATAAACATTTGAGTTTTTGATTAAACAATACCTCAATATTCAGTAATTTTTAAGTGATTTAAAAAGATAAAGGGTAGGAAAAAGGTATTAATACCCGTATGAAATTGCGCTATTGCCTGTTTTTTGGCCATATTAGTATAGCCTCTTTCCTATTTTTAACACCAAGTTTTTGATATACTTTACTTATATGGCTTTTTATTGTTGTAGTCTCAACAAACAAGGCTGAAGCTATTTCTTTATTAGACTTACCTGCTACAATCAACTTGTAGACTTCTAACTCCTTTTTTGATAAAGCTTCTATTTTTTCATTTAAATCTATCCCAGATTCCTTAGTTAAATCTCTTTCAAGCATAGAAAGTTGTTTTTTCAAAGAATATGCATAAATTCCTAGACAAATCAAGCACAAGCTTAAAAAGCTGATAATTAATTTTGAATAATCTTTTTGTGGTCCTAGAATAAATTTATTATTAGAAGCAATTTCATTTTTCAATTCAATAATATACGGTGACCTGATGCCACTAGCCGAAATCTTATTGTCAAATCTATCGAAAAAATCTTGATCATTTTTCATCTCCATGGCTCGATTTTCCAAATGTACGAAAGCGATCATTGCTGCATTTAAATGAGTCGAAGTATCACAGTAATTTTTCAAATCTGTTGAATATTTATGAAATAGAAACTGTTCTTTCAACTCTGTTTTGTTTTGACCCATTTTATAGGCATCTTTAAGAAAGTTCTGCTTTAGTTCATCATAGAAGTTTTGAATAACCTGGCTGGAAGGGCTTCCTTTTATTAAGCAATTGCCAAATGTGTTTGAAACATCATTACATTGTAACAACTCAATTTGTGAAGAATGATCTAATTCTAAAAAAATATGATTTTTCCAAATACCGGTGGAAATACCTAATCCATCTTTACTTTTCACTAAAGACAAACGATATAAACGTTTCTCTTTGGGTAGTGAATTTCCATACATTGAAAAATATCCATTTGAATCAATCTCCACTCTATTAACCACATTTTCCATCACACTTTGGTTCAATCCATATATCGAAGGAAGGTATTCTAAAAGGATAAATGAATATTTACTTCGAGAATCAAAGAGCTGTCCTTTTATGGAATACTGACCCCATGCTTGAGTTGAAATACAAATCAAGAAAAATAAGCACAGCCTAGTTTTTAAAATGCTCTTCATAAATTTCAAATTACAATATACAACTAAGTTCACCAAAATTGAATTTGTGAAATACACAATTATCTTATGATCCGAATTAAGAATAGCAATGGAACTATCTCTCCGGTAAAAATGTATTTAAGCAATAACCTAATACCATGAGTAAAATATTCTTCACATCAGACCATCACTTTGGTTATAAAAATATAATAAAATTTTGCAATCGCCCATTTGCAGATTTGGAATCAATGAATGAAACTATGATTGCCAAATGTAATAAAAGGGTAGGGGAGGAAGATGAGGTTTATCATCTTGGTGATTTTGCCTTATGTTCGCCTGTAAAACTAAATAAAATTTTAGATCAACTCAATGGCTAGATATAAATGATAAAAGGCAATCATGAATCCTCGGCTCTAGATTATAAAATAAATTTGAATGGATCAAAGACTATCATTAATTATTCCCGATCCTGAATTTGCGCGAGGAGAACAATTGAACGTTTTGTTTCATTATGCAATGAGAATGGAATGCTGCGCATTGGGGTTCCTATCATCTCTATAGACATTCGCATGGCACTTTGCCTGATGATGAAACCGCTCACGATTTTGATATTGCCGTAGATTGTCATGACTTTTATCCTATGGAATATTCAGAAGTGAAAGCTATAATGAAAAAGAAACTCTGGAAGAAACCGTTCTAAGAATTAAAATTAACATTAAAATGAAAAAGGCTCGGAACTCAAACCTGACTTGCAGCGAAGTTGCTCAAAAAAAGTTTGACGTCTTCGGTCTGACCTCTGACGTCTGCGAGCCAATGTCATTTAGTAAAGGAATTATCCTTTACCTATTGGGACTAGCCGTTATGTAGTATCATTAGTAGATTTGGAAAAAATTAAAATTAAAATGAAAATGAAAAAAAAGCAAGGTGGCTCTTGACTCGTAAATTCCTGTTTGCCAAAGGGATTTGAGCACCGCCTCCAAACATTTTTTGAACTTATAAACTTATAAACCCATAAACTAGCAGCCCGATATATACTAGGTTCGATACAATCTTCTTTGACCTTAACTAAACGACATTGCGTCTGCGAGCCCTGCTCGCTAAATTCCAAATGCACTTATAAAATTCCCTGCCCCTTTAGTAGGCGCCGGTGCATTCAAAGCAACAATCTTTCCATCTGGATCAATAAAGATAAATTGTGGAACACTTTGTAATTTAAAATCTACAATCATTGGGGATTCCCAATCTCCTTCTACTAGCATTTGTGAGCCTGGATACTTATTATAAATAAAACTTTCCTCCCAATTTTTACGATTTTTATCAACAGATACGCCTAAGAAAACTACATTTTTATCTCCATGCTGATCAACCATATGTTCGTAGGCGGGCATCTCTGTTTTACATGGTCCGCACCAAGTTGCCCAAACAAAAACGTACACATATTTTCCTTTTAAATCGCTAAGTTTTAATTCATCTCCAGTCGTGGTGATGCCTAATATTTCTGGCGCATAGGCGCCTTTAGTAAGCGGAATATTTAATTTATAAATTCGCTTTATTAGTCTTTGCTGTGTAGCATTATCAACATCTTTAAGGAATTTTTCATATAACGGATTAACTTCAATCGTTTTAACTTCTTTTATTGCTTTAGAGACTAAATCTGTTCTTAGCATATTTAGGATCTGTGGCTCATTGATCATTGTATTCAATTGATCATATCTGTTTTGATAGTACCTATATGCGTTTGAGAAATCAACCTGCTTGATGTTTAAATCTTGCATTGCCTCCGCATTACTAGCATATTCTACATATTCATTCAAAAATTTCTTGTAATGAGGTAGTGACATTAAACTTAAATTATTTAAATCTGGACTCGCCATGAAATCTAATTTAAGTTTTGCTTTTTCCTTTTTTGCTGGTGAATTTTTTAAAAAGGATAATATATTTCTTTGATAACGATACTTTATATTTTCTTGTTCTATTTGAAGGAAAGTTTCTGAAATTTCTTCTCCAGCTAGTTTAATTTCGGCTAGCTTGGTATAAGCTAAATCTTGAATAGAATCCATGTTCGATTGAAATACATCGCCACTTAATTCATATATTTTATCCTGTAATCGAGAGATCCCAAAATCAAGTTTATGGAGCAGGTAATTATTCTCAGCGGATAAGTCGCCTACGTATTGTGGCTGTCCTTGACTACTACTATCTATTACAAATCCTAACGTTTTCCCATTTTCTAAATAAATGTCATATTGTTTTTTACCAAGACTGATTTGATAAATTCCATCTGCAGGAATTTTAAATTCTTTAGAAAATGAGCCTTCAGGACTTATGGTTAAATTCTCTAAAAAGTTAGCAGCATAGGTATGGTCTTGTCCTATTTTAATGCGCTTATAGGTGCGAGCCATATCAATTTTTCCTCGAATTAAAATGGTGCTATCAGAAGCAGAAACGTCGAATACTCTTTTCTTTTTACTTGATGCTTTAATTGATTCAGAAACAGCTTCTCCATTTGCAATGGCCGCTTCCAATTTTAAATTTTTCATTGATTGCGCTTTTTCTAATTGCGCTTCAAGATTAGTAATTTCTGATTCTAATTCATCAAGACTTAAGTCTTGTATTTGTTTCTCTTCTTTGCAGCCAATAAAAAACAAAAGGAAGCAGATTATAGGATAGTAAGTAATTTTTTTCATTTACAACGCGTAGCTATTATTTTAGCATAAATATTAATAAGGTTTTTGGTTTTTAGAGGAGAGACTACAAAAATAATCTTTTTCATGGATAATCTAAAATGGAATTTTCAATATTCTCTTATCTTGTTCAAATGGTGGACATCAAAGATCGAGAAGATATAATGAAATTGATCAATTCATTTTATACTGTCGCAAAAAAGGATAATTTGATTGGCCATTTTTTTAGTGAAGTCATTCCTTTAGATTGGGAGAATCACATAACTAAAATTGTAGACTTTTGGGATCATATCCTTTTCCATACTGGAAATTATAGAGGTAATGTTATGCAAAAACACATAGATTTGGATAAGTTGGCGCACCTAGAGGAGATACATTTTGATCGATGGCAAATGATTTGGAACAGGACTTTAAATGATTTGTATGAAGGACCTAATAAAGAGGAATTAGTTAAAAGAGTTGAAATGATGAAGCAACTAATGATTTTTAAAATACATAAAAGTAGAGAAGATAACTTTATACAATAACCTAGGATCCTGAGTAAAATAAATCTGCACTAATCTGATCCGCAAAAAATTTCCCTTCCTCCGTTAGGGTGAAAATTCCTTCATTCTCCATAACCATTGATTCTCGTATTTTAGACTCGATCTCTATTAAGAAATATCGCTTATAAATTTCGCCCATTATAGCTATTTTTTGAACTTCACACCCCCATTTTGTTCGTAAACCCGTTAAAATGTATTCATTGTATTTGTCATCTGGCGTTAAGGTTTCGTTTTCAAAAGCCATTAGTCCTGCAGTCATAGCTTTTATGTATTTGGCATTATTTGAAGGGTTCCATTGTCTTACTTTCCCGTTAAAGGAATGAGCAGCAGGGCCGATACCTAAATAAGGAATCCCTTTCCAATAATTACTATTATGAACCGCTTCTTTTCCAGCTTTCGCAAAATTGGAAATTTCGTAATGCTCATAAGATTCTTCTTTCGCAAATGCCATTAATAGCTTTAAATGGCGAGCAGCTTCATCACTTTTGGGAGCCGGACTTTCTCCAGTTTTTACCATATGAGCCAAAGCAGTTTTATCCTCTACCGTCAGACTATAACAAGACAAATGTGGAATATCTAAGTTTCTAATAATGTTCAAGTTCGAAATCCAATCAGATTCGCTAAGACCAGGTGTTCCATAAATTAAATCAACACTCAAATTACTAAAACCTAAATCTTGACTATTCTTAATGGACTGTATAGCTTGTTCAGCATCATGAGAACGATTCATGTAAATCAGATCTTTTTCATGAAAAGATTGAACACCAATACTCAATCTATTTATAGATGTTTCGGATAATGCTTTTACATAAGATTTATTTAAGTCATCTGGATTTGCTTCTATAGTGATTTCTGAATCTGCTGAAATATGAAAATATTTACCAATCAAATCCAAAATTGAGGCTAATTCGAATGCTGAAAAAACGGATGGGGTGCCTCCTCCAAAATAGATGCTTTCTAAAGTTTTGTCTTCTAAAAAGTCATTTCTCCTTTCAATTTCCTTTAAAATTGCAGTAAGCATGGCTTCTCTTTGACCCAAAGAAGTAGAAAAATGGAAATTACAATAATGACATGCTTTACGACAAAATGGTATATGAATGTATAATCCGCTCATTTCAGTGCAAATTAAAGATGATTTTCGGGATTTATTGCGTTCTATTAAAATGAAAAGCTCAAAAGGCACCATATTTGCCTATTTAGATTCAGATACAAGCGTATTGTTAAATTGATTAAGCTATTTAAACATATTATTCTTATTGGATTGATCATGGTCTTTTATTTGAGACCATTAACGATCAGTGCACAAGCTGAAGGCTTATTTGTATTAGAAATCGTGCCTGAAAAAGGGGCTGAATTATTAGATGATTTTCAATTTCCCCTTGACTCCCTTTCCTTAGTTTCCATCGATGAACATTTAGATTCCCTCATCAATTTTTATCGCTCAAGATCTTACTTAGAAGCATCCATTGATAGTACAACAAAGTTTACTCAGAAGGTGACCGCTTACTTTCATGTGGGACCCCAATTTAAGTGGACTAAATTAAGAAATGGCAATGTCGATCCAATCCTTTTTAATGGAACAGGATTTCGACTAGTGGACTTTGAAAAAAATTTATTTCAATATAATGATGTACTGAAAATGCAAGATGCCATCTTGGATAATATAGAAAATTTGGGTTATCCTTTCGCCACTATTTATTTAGACAGTATTACAATAAATGGTGAAGAAGTTGAAGCAAGTTTAATGATAGATAAAAAGTCAGCTATTAAATTTGATGCTTTGAAAAAGGAGGGAGACCTTAAAATTAGTGACACCTATTTAAGTAATTATCTGGGAATTAGAGAAGGGGATCTTTACAATAAATCAAAAGTTTTAGATATCAAAAATAAATTGAGAGATTTAGCTTTTGTGGCAATTGAAAAAGATCCAAGCGTATTTTTTAAAGGAGAGGAAGCAGTGGTTAATTTGTTTTTGAAAAAAAGAAATGCAAGTCGCTTTGATTTCCTATTCGGATTACTACCCACCGGGAGTATTGGCGAAAATGAAAATCGATATCGTTTTACAATAACTTTTGATGCAGATTTGCATAACCAATTAGGTTGGGGCGAACGTATATTTTTAGAATTTCAAAATTTACAAGCTCAGACGCAAGAACTTAAATTAGGTTTTAATTATCCATATATTCTTGATCTACCTTTCGGTGCAGATTTTAAATTTAATTTGTATAAAAGGGATACCTCCTTTCTAAATATTGAATATGATTTAGGAATCCAATACCTTTTTGAAGGAGGCAATTACTTTAAAACTTTTATCAGTAATAAAACAACTAATCTAATTACCGTCAATGAAGCTAGAATAATAAGTAATAAAGTATTACCAAGTACTTTAGATGTTAGTACTTCTAATGTTGGGCTAGAATATCAATTGAATAAATTAGACTATCGGTTTAACCCAAGAAAGGGATTGGATTTAAATGTTCAGGGTCGAATTGGTATTAGAAAAATTAAACAGAATAATGATATTGTTACTTTAAAAGACCCAAATGATGAATCTTTCGATTTCGCTAGTCTTTATGATTCGACTAATCTCAATTCTTTTCAATCTAAGATCGAAACCAATATTTCGTATTACCTCCCCATTATGAAGAGAGCCACCTTGAAGGTTAAAAATCATTCTGGGTTTATTCTATCAGAAGAACAAGCCTTTGAAAACGAACAATATAGAATTGGCGGTAGTCAATTGCTTAGAGGTTTTGATGATGAATCTATCTTTGCAGATTTATTTTCAGTTTTTACGCTCGAATATAGACTGTTGATTGCACAGAATTCTTTTATTTCTGTCTTTAGTGATTATGCACTTATTGAAAATACAATTAGCGAAGAGGCTTACAGTGGCACTGCATGGAGCGTAGGTGCCGGGCTTACCTTCGATACTAAGGTTGGAATTTTTGGAATTAGTTATGCAGTAGGAAGGACTTCTGAAATTCCATTTGATTTAAGAACAGCAAAGATACATTTAGGCTATGTTTCATTGTTTTAATAGGATTTGAAATTTGTAATATTGACTAATATTTTAGAAAGCACTTCCATAAAATAAAACTACCTTTATTTATAATTAGTAAATCCTAAATGCAAGTATATTAATGGATTATTATAAAGAATCACTAAAATTACATAAGAAGTACAAAGGTAAAATAGAGATCCAGTCAAAAATTAGAGTGGAAACCCAAGAAGATTTGTCTTTGGTTTACTCACCAGGAGTTGCTGAACCTTGCAAAGCAATAGCAGAAAACATAGAAAAAGTCTATGATTATACGATCAAAGGGAACACCGTTGCCGTAATTACAGATGGTTCAGCTGTTTTAGGATTAGGGAATATTGGAGCAGCGGCTTCCATCCCAGTGATGGAAGGAAAAGCCATGCTTTTTAAAAAATTTGCTGGAATTGATGCCTTTCCAATTTGTCTTGATACGCAGGACACGGATGAAATTAATCAAACAGTTAGAATTATAGCACCTATATTTGAAGGAATAAACGTAGAAGATATTTCTGCGCTTAGAAGTTTTATTATAGAAAAGAATTTGCAGGATTTAGGGATTCCCGTTTTTCATGATGACCAGCATGGATACGCAATTGTTGTTTTAGCGGGATTGATCAACGCTGCAAAATTAGTTAAAAAGAATATTTTTAATTTAAACGTTGTGATTAGTGGCGCCGGTGCAGCGGGCATTGCAATTGCAAGATTATTGCGGTGCGTCGATCATAAGAATGATGCTTGTATTTCCGTAGGACAAATTGTGATATGCGATAGTAAAGGGGCCATTCATAAAGGTCGAACAGATTTAAATGATGCTAAAAAAGAAATTTTAAAATATTCCAATCCCAATAATGTAGAAGGAAGCATTCAAGAAGTAACGAAAGGCGCAGATGTTTTTATTGGGGTAAGTGTTGGGAATTTAATATCTTCAGAAGATGTGAGTAATATGGCGAAAGATGCCATTATTTTTGCACTAGCAAATCCAACTCCTGAGATAATGCCTGATGAGGCCAAAAAAGGAGGGGCGGTAATTATTGGAACAGGAAGAAGCGATTTCCCAAATCAAGTAAATAATGGGCTTGGATTTACAGGCATTTTTAGAGGAGCCTTGGATGCAAAAGCAAAAGTTATTTTTTCGGGAATGAGGTTGGCAGCAGCATTTGCAATTGTAGATTCCATAGATGATCCAGATTTTGAGCATACTATTCCTTCATCATTGAGTAAAAGAGTATTTCAAAAGGTAGCGGAAATAGTAAAAGAAACAGCATTAAAAAAATAATACAATTTGAACTTAGTAAAGAATCATAGCCTTTTTACCGATTTTGACATTGACCTTTTCAAAGTAGGAAAGCACTACAGACTTTATGAAAAGTTGGGTGCTCATATCTTAAATATAGATAATGTTTCAGGAGTATACTTTGCAGTTTATGCCCCAGCGGCTAAATCTGTAGCAGTAATTGGTAATTTCAATTATTGGTCAGGAGACCAACACCAATTAAATGTTAGATGGGATTCCTCCGGTATATGGGAAGGTTTCATTCCTGGATTGGGAAAAGGAGAATTGTATAAATTTAAAATACACTCAACTAATGGAGATCAAGTATTAGAAAAAATAGATCCATTTGGTAATTTTTTCGAACAAGCTCCTAAGACAGCCTCCATTGTTTGGGAAGACGATTATAAGTGGAAGGATAAAAAATGGATGAATGCAAGAGCAGCCCATAATGCCTTGGATGCCCCATATGCAGTTTATGAAGTTCATTTAGGCTCTTGGAAAAGAAAGGATAATGGTCATGCTTTAGACTATAAAGAATTAGCCGTTGACCTTGTGGATTATGTCAAGCGCATGAATTATACACACGTTGAGATGTTACCAGTGATGGAGCATCCCTACGAACCAAGTTGGGGTTATCAAATTACTGGATATTTTGCGCCATGTAGTAGACACGGAATTCCAGAGGATTTCAAGTATTTAGTGGATGCATTTCATAAAGCAGGTATAGGGGTAATTTTAGATTGGGTTCCTTCCCATTTTCCAGAAGACGTTCATGGTTTAGGTAACTTCGATGGTACCTGTGTTTTTGAACACCCAGACAAAAGAAAAGGCTTTCATCCAGATTGGAAAAGTTTAATCTTTAATTATGAAAGGCAAGAAGTACGTTCTTTTTTGATTAGTAATGCGATTTTCTGGTTGGATCAATTCCACGTTGATGGATTAAGAGTTGATGCGGTAGCTTCAATGTTGTATTTAGATTATTCTAGAGAAGAAGGGGAATGGGAACCAAATCAATTTGGTGGGAATGAGAACCTAGATGCGATAGAATTCATCAAGGAATTCAACCTGGCGGTCTACGCGGCTTTTCCTGATGTTCAAACTATTGCTGAAGAATCAACTAATTTTACGGGGGTTTCTAAGCCAGTGCATCTCGGAGGTTTAGGATTTGGAATGAAATGGATGATGGGATGGATGAATGATACCTTGGAGTATTTTAAATTAGAACCTATTCACAGACAGTTTCATCAAAATATGATCAGTTTCAGTATGGCTTATGCTTTCTCTGAAAATTTTATGCTTCCACTTTCTCACGATGAAGTGGTACACGGAAAAAATTCGATTATTTATAAAATGCCAGGAGATGACTGGCAGCGATTCGCCAACTTAAGATTATTATACACGTATATGTTTGGCCATGTAGGCACTAAGCTTTTATTTATGGGTAATGATATTGCTCAAACTTCAGAGTGGAATCATAGTGCCTCTATTGATTGGAGACTTTTGGATTTTGAACCTCATCAAGGAGTTCAAAATTTGATCGCAGATCTAAATAAATGTTATTCCACTGAAGAAGCTTTTTACAAATATAATTTTGATCCAAAAGGATTTCAATGGATTGATTACCAAGATCATGCAAATTCTGTAATCGTTTATTTGCGGAAATCAGAAAAGGAATCTATTATCATATTATGCAATTTCACTCCAATAGTTAGAGAAAATTACCGAATAGGAGTTCCTAATACTGGAATCTGGCAAGAAATTTTGAATTCTGACCATCAAAAATATGGAGGCTCAAATGTATTGAATCGAGACATTCATACAGAATCTATAGAGAGCCATGGTTTCCAAGATTCTATAAATGTTAAATTAGCACCCTTGTCTGGAATTTTCTTGAAGCTCAAAAATAGTTAAACAGAAACTACAGAATTTTCGTTCGCATCTACTCCGTTGGTTACATAAGCCTCTGCTCTCCAATCGTTTTCCCATTTCTTACCATCAATTAAAAATTTGTATTCATAGGATTTTCCGACCTCTAAATCGACCATAGTTTTTGCAGAACCATCTTTTAAAATTTTCATTTCCTCTTTTTCTTGGTCCCAACTGTTAAAATCTCCAACTAAAAATACTTTCTTTGCATCTGCTAATGCTTCTTTAGGTAATCGAAAGGTAACTTTGCAAACAGGTTTTGACTTTAAATACTTTTTTGATATAAACATATTATTTGGTTAAATTTGAATTTAGATTCAAGTTAGTGTACTTAATACAATATGTAAAATTACAAATGTTTTTTTATAATGTCAAGGCATATTTAAATTTTAAGAATATATATTACAAGCAATGGAATTAAAAGAAGAGAAATTATTTGAATTTTTTCCAACTGGAATAACTAAGGTTGAGCAAGCAGAGGGCTGCGTATATTTTCATTTTACAAATAAGGTGATATTGAAAATAGAAATATTTACTGCCAATATAGTCCGATTGAGATATGCAACAGATGGAACATTTGAACGTGATTTTTCATATGCAATAGATCCAGCATTTAAAAAAACCTCACAGACTTATAATCTTATAGAGGAGGCACTTATTTATCGATTAGAAGCAGGAAATATTACTTGCATTATAAATAAGTTAAGTGGTAAGGTTACTTTTCTTGATGACAAAGGAGAGGTAATGAATGAAGATGAAAAAGGTTTCCATTGGGAAGAACATAAAGAGTATGGAGGGGATATAGTACAAATGAGTAAAAAAGTTCAAGAAGGGGAGCTTTACTTTGGTTTAGGAGACAAGCCCGTTCAATCCAATCTAAGAGGAAAGCGTTTCCAACTTTGGGGCACGGATGAATACGGTTTTGAAAAAGGAACTGATCCATTATATAAGAGTTTTCCGTTTTTTATTGGTTTTCATAATTCCAAAGCATATGGTATTTTCTTTGACAATACTTTCAGATCATTCTTTGATTTTGCAAGCGAAAGAAGAAATGCAACTAGCTTTTGGGCTAATGGAGGTGAAATGAATTACTATTATATTAATGGACCTGAATTAATGACGGTAGTCGAAGAGTATACCAAACTAACGGGTACTCCAGAGATGCCTCCCTTATGGGCATTGGGTTATCATCAATGTAAGTGGTCCTATTATCCTGAGAGTAATGTGAGGGAAGTTTGTGATAAATTTCGAGAATTAGAAATTCCTTGTGATGCCATTTATTTAGACATTGACTACATGGATGGATTCAGATGTTTTACTTGGGACAAGGAGAAATTTCCAAATCCCAAAAAAATGGTTGCAGATTTGAAGGAGCAAGGTTTTAAGACCATAACCATGATTGATCCAGGCATCAAGAAGGATGATGAATATCCCGTCTTTAAAGAAGCACTAGAGAAAGACTATTTCTGCAGAAGAGCGGACGGACCTCATATGAAAGGGAAAGTTTGGCCAGGAGATTGCTATTTCCCTGATTTTACAAAACCAGAAGTTAGAGAATGGTGGGGAACTTTATACGAAGAAATGTATAATGATATGGATGTTGCTGGATTTTGGAACGATATGAATGAACCAGCTGTATTTGAAGTGAAGTCAAAGACTTTTCCGCCGGATGTGAGACATGATTATGATGGTAATCCATGCAGCCATAGAAAAGCACACAACATTTATGGAATGCAAATGGTGAGAGCAACTTATGAAGGACTTAGAAAATTAAAACCTGAGCAAAGACCATTTACAATTACTAGATCTTGTTATTCTGGCGCTCAACGATATAGTTTAGCCTGGACAGGAGATAACATTGCCAGTTGGGAACACCTTTGGGTGGCTAATATGCAATGTCAAAGAATGGCTATTTCTGGAATGTCTTTTGTAGGTTCTGATGTAGGTGGTTTTATAGAACATCCAAGTGGCGAATTATACTGCAGGTGGGTCCAATTAGCTGTTTTTCATCCTTTTTTTAGAACGCACTCTTCCGGGGATCACGGTGACCAAGAACCTTGGACTTTTGGACAGGATACGGTAGATATTGTAAGGAAAGCCATCGAATTAAGGTATAGAATTTTACCTTATTTGTACACCACATTTTATGAATATCACACCTTTGGTCGTCCGATGTTAAGACCCTTGTGTTTTGTAGATCAGGCGGATACTGACACGCATTATAGAATAGATGAATTTATGTTAGGAGATCATATGTTAAGTGCTCCTGTTCTAAGTCCTGCTGCACGTTCTAGAAGATTATATTTGCCAAAAGGACAATGGTATAATTACTGGACTACTAAGCCAGTTCAGGGAGGTACAGATGTGGAAATCTTGACACCAGCAGACGAAGCGATACTATTCATAAGGGCTGGTGCGGTAATTCCTCATTATCCTGTAATGCAATATGTGGGAGAAAAAGAAATTGAAAATTTGACGCTACACATTTATGATGTAGATGGACGTATTGAAAGTAAAATCTACGAAGATGAAGGAGATGGATTTGAATACAAAAATGGAAACTTTAATTATAAACATTTTGAAGTTATAGGAGATCTAGGTAAAACTGTAATTCGACAATCTGAATTGGGCAGTTATAATACTACATATTCCGCTTATTCCGTTGTCTTTCACTCTGCAAATCCAATTCATAAGATTTTAGTAGATGGACATTCGGTTGATTTTGTAAAAGAAAATGGATCTTGCTTTTTTAAGACAAATAAAGATTTTAAAGAGATAGAAATTAATTAAAAAGAACTGCATTAAACGGGTTTTTCGTATTTTACTAGATAAAATTTTATAGAAAATGAAAAACTTTTATACAATTTGGGCACTTCTTTTTATAAGTACATTTGGTTTGGCGCAAGGTCCATCAGCTAATATAAAAGAGGATGTCAATGAACTACATCGATTAATTGATAAAAAGGCAGATGAAATTGAAGCCAAAGTCATAGAATGGCGTAGATACATCCATCAAAACCCAGAGCTCTCTAACAGAGAATTTAAAACTGCAGAAATGATTGCTGCCTATCTTAAAGAAATAGGGATAGAGGTACAGACGGGTATTGCTAAAACTGGAGTCAAAGGAATTCTAAAAGGAGGAAAGCCAGGTCCCGTAGTTGCATTGCGCGCTGATATGGATGCCTTACCCGTTAAAGAGCGGGTGAATCTGCCATTTAAATCTCAAGCTAAAGGAAGGTATAGAGGCCAAGAAGTAGATGTAATGCATGCTTGTGGTCATGACACGCATGTGGCTATGTTGATGGGTGCAGCTGGAATTCTTTCATCCATCAAAGCCGAAATTAAAGGGACTATCATATTTATTTTTCAACCTGCAGAAGAAGGTGCGCCTCCGGGAGAAACAGGTGGTGCAAAGGACATGGTAGCAGAAGGCATTCTAGAAAATCCAACGGTAGATGTAGCGTTTGGAATTCACATAAATTCACAAACAGAAATTAATAAAATTAGATACAAACCTCAAGGAGCAATGGCTGCTGCAGATCAATTTGAGATCACCGTAAATGGAAAGCAATCTCATGGTTCTCAACCTTGGAGTGGAGTAGATCCTATTGTGATAGGTGCTCAAATTGTAATGGGCTTGCAAACGATCATTAGCAGACAAACTGAACTCACTAAGGACGCAGCGGTAATAACGGTTGGAATTTTTAATGCAGGTGTGCGTAATAATATAATTCCAGAAAAGGCCACAATGATCGGGACAATAAGAACATTGGATGCTGAAATGCAGGACATTATTCACGAAAAAATTAAAAAAACAGCCACCTTAATTGCAGAAGCTGGTGGAGCAACTGCTGACGTCAAGATCATAAGAGGTGTTCCAGTCACCGTAAATAATCCAGCACTAACCAGACAGATGTTGCCTACTTTATTTGATGTAGCAGGAGAAGACAATGTATTCTTATCAAAAGCAAAAACAGGAGCGGAAGATTTTTCATTTTACGCAAATAAAGTACCAAGTCTTTTTGTTTTCCTAGGTGGAATGCCCAAAGGCCAAAGTCCAATAGATGCTGCAGCTCACCACACGCCTGATTTTTACATAGATGATAGTGGTCTAAAATTAGGAGTGAGGACCTATGCAAGATTGGCAATTGATTATCAAAATTCATCGAAATAATAATTAAATAATAATGAAAAGTTTAAAAGTAATTATACTAATGTTCATTGCGTCCCAATGTTATGCGCAAGGTCTGACTACCACCAAGGTTTATAAAGTGAACAAATTAAAGAGTGGACTATTCATTTTAGGGGGAGCAGTAGCCAATACCCTTGGGCTTACTTATATACTGCAAAATAAACCAGCCATACCTGAATCTACCATAATGCAATTGAATAAGAATGATGTTTGGGCTTTTGATCGAGGTGTACTCAATCAAACGCTTACAAATCGAGATACCTGGGAGCACATTTCTGATTTTGGTTTTACAGCTACCAATATTCTTCCAATTTTCTTGTTTTTAAACAAGTCCATTGCAAAAGATTGGAAAGAGGTGATTATACTTTTCGCTGAAACACAAATTGTATCTTCTCTTGCATTCACCTATATTCCGATAGGTCCAGCTTTTGTAAATAGATTTAGGCCTAGAGCTTACTATCAAGAATTGCCTTTGTCTGAAAAAGTTAGCGGTAATACTAAAAATTCTTTTTTTAGTGGACATGCTTCCACAACGGCAAGTGCTAGTTTTTTTATGGCAAAAGTCTACGCTGATTATCATCCGGAAATGAAAGGTAAAATTTGGTTGTATGCAGCAGCATTGATTCCCCCAGCCATCGTTGGATATGGAAGAGTAAAAAGTTTATTTCATTTTACCTCAGATGTAATTGTAGGAACTGCAATCGGTGCAGCTGTTGGCATCTTGATCCCTCATATGCATAAAAATAAAAGCAATGTTAAAATGTCATTATTTCAAATTAATGATGCTGCTGGACTTGCTTTAAAAATTAAGTTGTAATGAGACTGATAATGTTCTTAATAGGGTTTAGTTCATTATTTGCATGTGCTAATAAAGATTCAAATGCTGATTCTGATTCAAAGACTTATAGATCATTAGTTGAAAAACATTTAGATGCCATAGATCAACAAAATTTAGATTATTACCTATCCACTATTTCTCCAGATATAATTATGATTACACCCAATGGTACTTATCTGGATAATTATGAAGAAGTAAAAGCCTTTCATGAAAAATTATTCGAAAATAAATATAAGTTCAATTATAAATTGATAAGGGAAAATGTTAAACCATCATTAGCTTACTCAGTTTATGATATCGATTTGGAATATCCAGATGAACATGGACATATAATTCATCAATTATTTCATTTAAATCTTACCTTCGAAAAACAAAATGAAAAATGGATGTTGGTACACGATCAATGTACTAATGTTTTCAAAGAAAATAAATGAAAGTAGCTTTAATCCATTACAGATTAGTAAATAGGGGAGGCTTAGAAACAAGATTGATTAATTACAGTAATTATTTGATTAATCGAGGAGATGATGTTACCATCATTTGTGCGAAGAAATCAGATGATGTAGACATTCCTAGTGAAGTTAAAATTGTAAAAATAAAATTAGGACTAGTTCCAAATCCTTTTAGAAAGTTGAATTTCGCCGTTCAGGTTTCTAAATACATGGAGAGTCATTCTTTTGATTTTTCTCTATCCCTTTCTAGAACATATTCTCAAGATGCAGTTTTAGCCCCAGGCAATCATTTAGGCTATCTATTTTCTAATAATAAATCCTATAAGTCTATTGACGACAGAATTCAGATTTATCTTGACCGACAATCTTTTAACCAAAGTTCTATTATATATGCCGCATCTCAGTTTATGAAAAATGAATTGATAACACTATATGGAATTGATTCGCAAAAAATTAAAGTTTTATATCCACCTATTAATACCAAACAGTTTTATCCAGTTCAGGATGAAGTGAAAACTCAAATTCAAAAAAAATACCAAATTGATCCAGAAGCGAAGAGTTTTTTATTTGCATCTTCAGGCCATAAAAGGAAAGGAATCGAATTGTTACTAAAAGTTTTTGCAGAATTGAATCCTAAAAAATATAAACTATATGTGGCAGGTTATCCAAAGGTAAAAACTAGCTTACCAAATGTTTTTAATCTAGGGTTCTGCAAAAAAATGATGGAAGTTTATAATGCGGCAGATTTTACTATTCATCCTGCATCTTATGAGCCTTTTGGTCAAATCATCGCTGAATCCATTTTATGCCATACTCCAGTTATTATTTCCAGCAAAGTAGGTGCAAAAGAAGTTATTACAAAAAATACGGGATTATTAATCCAAGGATTTGAACCTAATTTATGGATTGAACAGCTAAAATCAGTCAGGAAAGAAGCATTTTTTAACTCAGATGAACCGCTTATTACGGATTTAAGTATCGATTCACACATGAAAACGATGCTTGGATTTATTGAGGAAAGAATATTTTGAAAAAAAAAAGTTAAAATTATGTGGATTGTTGAAAAATCCGCGTCTTAAATATGATAATTGGTAACATTCATTATAATACTATGAAAGCTATAACGATCAGGCTCCCCGCTTGATCGTTTTTTTTTGGGTCATTATTTAAATAAAATATGTGGCTCTACAAAAACTCTACGTCTAATTAATGATTCCTAGTAGGAATTCACATTAAAATTGAAGTTAACTACTACTACTATAAATAGCTTAGGCCAGAGAACATTTTTTCTTTGGCTTTTTTATTTCCTGCCATTTATTAAAATCCAGCACCATAACATTCCAAATTTTTCAGATTTCCCTTTAAATTGGAAGATAAATTTTAATATTTAATTCAGAATACTTTCTTTTCTTTAAGAAATATATAAAAATTATATATTCTTTGTTAGAGGCATATTGGCATAAAATATTTTAACTCAGTAAATGAAGAGGCAGTAAAATTTGGTTAAAATTGCAAAATGCGTATTTAATTAGGTTGATATATCCAGATAAAAAATATAATGTGAAAATTTTAGGTCAGATATATGTGGCTATACGATTTATCTACGTCTTAGATATGATAATTGGTAACATTCATTATAATACTATGAAAAACTTAAAAGCCGAAGCTCTCCGCTTCGGCTTTATTATTTAGATCTTTTCCTTTTCTTTGTAGTCTAAAACCAATATCATGCAAATAAGAAAAGCGAGCATGGAGGATCTTGAATCAGTAGCTGAATTATTCAATGCTTATAGAATATGGTACAAAAAAGCAGGTGATTTAGCTCAGGCGAGGCAGTTTTTGGGTGATCGCTTAAAAAATGAAGAATCTCATATATTTTTAGGTATTGAAGAGAATGGTAATCATGTGGCTTTTACCCAATTATATCCATTATATTCTTCTACTAGAATGAAAAGGCTGTGGTTGCTCAACGATCTCTATGTAGACCCTACGCAGAGAGGTCAAGGTTATGGAATTGCCTTGGTGAAAAAAGCACAAGCATTTACCAAAGATACTGATGCTGCTGGTTTAATTTTAGAAACTCAAAAGGAAAACATTGTTGGAAATAAATTATACCCTAAAATGGGTTTTATACTAGATCCTCATAATCACTATTATTGGGATAATCCATCACATTAATGCATCCAATCCATTTAAGTTTGATGATATATAATTACTTTTGGATATGATTAAGCTTCAAATTAATATTTATAGATTTTGGTTTTTGGTAATTGTATTAATGAGCATACAAGCTTGCATATCAGATAAAGCAAGTGATACAAATGCAAATGGTAAGCATAGAAATTTTAGTGATAAGGATGATAAACCAGATGTAACCGCTTCCTTTAAAAAGATCTTTAAGAATATTACAGCTTCAGCTTCGGGCGTTCAGTTTAAAAATATTATTCGTGAAACGGACCTCATAAATTACACTTCCAATGAATATATTTATAATGGGGGAGGAGTAGCCGTTGGTGATATTAATAATGATGGCTTGGCCGATATATACTTTACAGGAAATCAAGTAAGAAATAAACTGTATCTCAACAAAGGGAATTTTAAATTTCAAGATATTTCAAAAAAAGCGGGCGTAGATGCTGATGGATGGTCTAATGGAGTAAACATGGTTGATATTAATAATGACGGTCTTTTAGATATCTACATTTGCCGGGCTGGTACTTTAGAAAAAGATAAGTCGAAAAGAGCTAATCTACTTTACATTAATAAAGGCGATAATACTTTTGCAGAAGAAGCTAAAAAGTATGGATTGGCGGAAACTGGATTTTCATTAAATGCTGTTTTCTTAGACTATGATCTAGATGGTGACTTGGATGCCTACGTTTCTAATTATCCTACTTTATTTAAAGCTAACATTGGAGAAATAAAAAGGATGTCTCAAAATCCTCCGGATGAATTTCGTGATAAATTTTTTAGAAATAATGGAGATGGAACTTTTAATGAGGTAGCTAGAGAAATTGGAATTATTCGAAATGCAGGTCACGGTTTAGGACTCGCTGTAACAGATATCAACAACGATGGCTACCCAGATATTTATGTAAGCAATGATTATATCACAGATGATTATTGTTATGTGAATAATGGAGATGGCACTTTTACAGAAGCCATTAAAAATCATTTTAAACATAGTGCTAATTTCTCGATGGGCATTGATGTGGCGGATATTAATAACGATGGCTTTTCTGATTTAATTGCATTAGACATGAGCCCCGAGGATAATTTTAGATCTAAAACTACCATGGCGTCTATGAATCCAGATAAGTTTTGGTATAGGATTAAAGTAGAAGGCGGACATCCCCAACTAATGCGAAATGTGCTTCAATTAAATAACGGGAATAGCTTGTATTCTGAGATTGGTCAAATGGCAGGTGTACACACCACGGATTGGTCTTGGTCTCCATTGCTCGTTGACTTTGATAATGACGGTCTCAGGGACCTTTTTGTCAGTAATGGATATTTACGAGATGTATTAAATAAAGACATGAATAATAGGTTGAAGGAGATGGCTAAAAGAGGAGAGAAAGCAACTTGGACAGAAATTGTGAAAGATGTCCCGTCTGTAAAATTACCTAACTACATTTTTAAAAATAATGGAGATTTAGGATTTAATAAAATGAACAGCATTTGGTCTTTGGATCAAGTTGGCTTTTCAAACGGAGCTGCCGTTGGAGATTTAGATAATGATGGAGATTTAGATTTGGTTGTGAATAATATTAATGATTTTGCTTTTATTACTGAAAATACCAATGAAGCAAATCAATTTCTAAAAGTGAAATTAAACGGACCTAAAAAAAATGTAATGGGATTAGGTGCTAAACTAACGCTATACACATCAGCAGGAATTCAATTTTCAGAATTTAATAATTCTAGGGGTTATTTATCTAGTAGTGAACCGGTCATTCATTTTGGAATTGGTAATGAAGTAACTTTGGAAAAATTAGAAGTGGTATGGCCTGATCAAACAGTAACCACCATTGATAATCTAAAACCGAATGAATTATTAGAAGTAAAGTATAGTAACAATAAAGCGGCAGATGCTGACACTCCAAAGCCTAAACTGTTTTACAACTTTGCAGGCAACTTAGGTATTCAATTTAAGCATCAAGAAAATAAATCTGATGATTATAAAAATCAAGTGTTATTGCCTCATGAAATGTCGAAGCTAGGGCCAAGAGTAAGCGTTGGGGATATAAATGGAGATCAATATTCAGATTTTTATGTAGGCGGTGCAGCTGGGCAAGCTGGAGCATTGTATTACCAAAGTGCAGATATGCAATTTACGCTTGCTCCAAGTCAACCTTGGACAGCGGACAAAGCAAGCGAGGATTTAGAGTCCTTATTTTTTGATGCAGATGGCGATGGAGACCAAGATCTATATGTCGTTAGTGGTGGTTATGAGTTTAAAGAAAATTCTCCATTATTACAAGATCGATTGTATATTAATACAGGTGGAGGAGCGTATGCGAAATCTAATGATGCTTTGCCCCAAATGATTGCAAGTGGAGGAACTGTAAGTGCAGGAGATTTTGACCAAGATGGCGATTTAGATTTATTTATAGGCGGCAGAGTGATCCCTGATAAATATCCATATCCTCCAATGTCTTTTGTCTTAGAAAATGAAGGAGGGAAATTTAAAGATGTTACTAATAAGATGGCTTCTGAGATTAAGCAAGTCGGTATGGTGAGTACTTCAACATGGATTAATCTTGATGACGACGCCAGCCCTGAATTAGTGCTAGCAGGGGAATGGATGCCAATTAAAGTTTTTAAATTTCAAGATAACTCCTTTAAGGACATAAGTGAAGACATGGGTTTAGCTGAGACTACAGGCTGGTGGAATACATTAGCTTTTCAAGATTTTGATAAGGATGGAGACATGGATATAGTGGGTGGAAATCTTGGGCTAAATTATAAATACAAAGCTAGTCCAACTGAGCCTTTTGATATCTACTGTGATGACTTTGATGATAATGGAACCTATGATATTGTTTTAGGATACTACAATGAAGGAAAAGAGTTTCCATTACGTGGTTTACAATGCTCTTCAGAGCAAATGCCTTTTGTAAAGAAGAAATTCCCAACTTATAATGCTTTCGCATCTTCTACCATTCAAGATGTGTATGGAGATAAATTAAAAGATGCACTGAACTATAAAGTTAGAATGTTTGAATCTACCGTTTTTATTAATGAAGGAGGAAGTTTTAAAATTCAACCTTTACCTAAGTTGGCGCAAGTTTCACCAGTTTTTGGAATCATTGCAAGAGACTTTAATGGTGATGGTAATAAGGACATTCTATTAGCTGGAAACTTATATGTTGCAGAAGCAGAAACAGGAATGGCGGATGCAAGTAATGGCTTACTTCTAACGGGAGATGGTAAAGGAAATTTTAATCCAGTATCATTCAAAGAGACTGGATTTCTAGCGCCTTTTGATGTAAGAGATTTAGATGCGGTTTATTCTCCTAATGGGAAGGGTGCGGTTATTATTTGTAACAATGATCAAAATCTTCAGGTCTATGCTTTTAATGTGGATGGAAGGCCTGTGCAATAGTGAGAGAATGATTGAATGAGGAAGTGTTTGAGTGCGGCAGGCACGCAGGTCAGACAAGGGTCAGAGACCTTGAGCAAAACGATTTCCAACGTAACAGAATAAAGTTTTCAACTTTTTTGCCAAGAGGCTTTTAGATTGGGCTCATAGAATGCTAATGCGTGAATGTAATAATAATCAATCAGCAAATTGTCATCCTGAGCCTGGAAAATGAAAAGGATCATTTAAAATTAAGGTAATGACAAGGCGAAATTGGTTATGTAGGCTCGCGATTCATCGCGGGCACTCCTTTAAATTTACAACTTGTTATAGATAGAGAGCGCAGCGAACCGAAGGATAATGGATGAAACACTCAACCCATTTCCTGCCGCAGGCAAGAAAATGTTTGAGCGCGGTAGGCACGCAGAAATCTAGGACGAAACGGTTTACAATGCCACTGAAGAAAATTTTGCGGAAATATTTTTGACTTTTCGGAGTGGGCTCTCATTCTACATTTACGTCTTTCTACCTACTAGCAAATTCATTCTCCCTGTACTGAGCGACGTTGGGAAGAACAGCTATTCAATTTAACAAGACAAAATGCTGTGACTGTTGTGGTAATTGTGGACTGAAAAATCTGCCAGCTTCAAACTATCGATTAAATTTTTTGGTAACAAAAATTTATCAAACACAATGACTATTGTTTGAAAAGCTTCTAGAATAGTTCGGTTATTCTCGCATTCTCGAATTTCATTCTATCATTCCTTGATGCCCTTCTACCTTAACTGAACCCTTGTCCCCAAAGCCAAAGAAGCTGTATGCACTCGATCATTATTTGGACCTAGACCTTTGTTTAAAAGATTGTACTGAATGCCTGGCTGTACATAAATGCTCAAACGATTAGTAATTTTTCTTTCAATATTTATAGCTGCATTAGCAGTAAAATAAATATTTTCGAAAAGATCACCACCTTCAAATAGACCGTCGGAGAAATTTTTATCTTCAATATTTGCATTGCGCAATGGTACTAAACTTGCAGTACTAGTAACGGCATTATAATTTGTGTTCTTTTTAAAGTAATTTGCTAAAATCGCCATGTTTACAGAGCCACCCAACATTCCAAATATTTTCCAATTTCTAAGATGGACTAATTTGTAACGCGCCATTACTGGAATATTAATCGTTTCAATTTCTATATCTTTTAAGCTAACGCCATAAAACCCTTGGTTGAAACTTCCCACTACTTCTTCTATGTCTATTGGACTGTAAGTTTTAGTTGAATAGTGAGCCCCAGTTTCGACGGCCCATCTACCTTTTTCAAAAGCGATATTTAATCCAGCAGAATAACCAACTGCAGCTTGTAAATAAGGATTTGTATTATATACTTTATCAAAAGGAGTATAGACATAGTTCACATCCATACTGGCTTGAGTACTTAAGTATAAGTTAGTTTTATGTTTTAATTTTAAAGGACTAATATTGGCTACTGGTAGTATTCTAGGGTAATTCAAAGCTTTCAATGGCATTCCATCAATAGATGCAAAGGCATTATTAGACCTGCCAGACTTATCTGCAAAATTACCAACGTTCAATTCATTTTGATCCACATAAGGTTGGACCTTATCAATTTGAGTAAATGATTTATTAGTTTCTTTTTGAAGCGGCGCAAGGGGTGGAATCAAAGTTTTTAAAGGAAGGATTTCTTCACCCTTACCTCGGTTGTTTTCGCTTGGATTTTCTGAATCTAAAAAAGGAATTCGCTGATTAGCATTAGATTCAAGCGTAGCTGCTTCAATATTAATATTTGTCGATTCCGTTATTGGGTCATTCACTTCCCAGTTTGGATTAACCAAGTCTGAATTCGAAGCAGATAATGGATTTATTGAAACACTCTCGATTGGTTCAACATTCTCACTTTCATTACTTTCAATTGCATCAACATTACCATTTGAGTTTGATTTTGCATCTGCATTCAAATTTGTGCTTGATTTTGTATTTGCATTTTCCCTTGCATTTGAATCAACCTTATCCGTAGCAGCAATTAGCTCCTGAGTAACTTCCTTATTTGTCAAACCCTGATTTCGTTCTTGCTCTTCAATACTGTGATGATGAAATCTATTGAATACCAAATCTATTTTCTCAATCCCTTTTTTAATTTGCGGTTGCATATTCCAAAATGTAAATATGGCTAAGAGAATTAGACAAGCTTCAATCGCTTTACTAATATATAATTTTCGTCTAAGCTTGGTATAATTATGGAAGTAGTCTAAAAATTGATTCCAACTATTTTCAGCCATAGGAGCTTCAAAAGCTTCAATCGAATTTTTTATATTTTCATCGAAAGCATTGGATTCTTCTATTTCATTTTGCTTGAATTTTTCTTGGAACGCATCCCAAGATGCTATAGCATCTGAATCAGTATAAGTATCTACTTTCGATTTAAGTTGTTGGTCAAATATCGCGTCTTTTGATTGGGCATAGTCCAATTCTTCCTTAAAAAGGTCCCAAGCATTATCAGGTTTTGTAGCTTCAAATTTATCCAACTTATCTCTCAGTAAGCCGTCAAATTTTTTATCTGTCATATCGTATATCCTTTTTTGCTAATAAAGCTTTCAATTTAATTCGGGCTTTTACCAAATTGGATCTTGATGTACTCTCAGTGATTCCTAAAATTTCTGATATTTCTCTGTGTGAATATCCTTCCATTACATAGAGGTTAAAAACCATCCTGTAAGCCGGTGTCAAGCATTGAATAGAAAGAATAATCTCTTTTACTGTAAGATCACTCACAGCAGAAGGAAGACCCGCTTCTTTGTCATAAGCAGCATCCATATCTTCTGTTCTTCTTCTTGTTCGTTTACGGTAGTAGTCGATCGAAGTATTGACCATAATCCTTCTTATCCATGCAGGTAAAGAAGTACCCGGTTGATACTTGCCGATGTGTTTGAATACTTTGATAAATCCTTCATGCAAAATATCCTGGGCATCCATTTCATTGTTTGCATATCTTAAACAAACTCCTTTCATGCCGCCATAAAAATCTTCATACAATTTTTTCTGTGCCCACTGTTCATTTTGGATACAGGCTTGTATGAAGATTTCTTCTTCTTGTTGTTTTAACTGCAGCGTTAAATCCATAGAAAATAGTTAGAAGAGGGTCTGTCCAGAATATACTATCCTCTTCACATTTAAAATAACGTTTAATCACCATAATTTGTGGGTTTTTTAACAAAAATTAACACTTTATATATTATAAGACATAGTCTAGGTAGCCTAATCCAAGGAAAAACAAGTATCTCTAGTCCTCAAACGTATAAAAATTTTATATTTACATTAGAAATTATTCTAATCTATATTTCAATAAAAGTTAAGATTTAAGCGCAATATGGCAGTGACTAGTAAAGACCTTGAAAAAGAAGGTGGGGACAATGTGATCAGTTTGAAAGGCATGTATAAGGATTATTTTCTGGATTATGCTTCTTATGTAATTTTGGAGAGGGCGGTTCCTTCTATTGAAGACGGTTTGAAGCCTGTGCAGAGAAGAATTCTTCACAGTCTTCGACAAATGGATGATGGTAGATACCATAAAGTAGCTAATGTAATTGGTCAAACGATGCAATATCATCCACATGGTGATGCTGCTATTGGAGGAGCCTTGGTAAAATTGGGCCAAAAGGATTTGCTAATTGATCCACAGGGAAATTGGGGAGATTTCAGAACAGGCGATTCTGCTGCTGCCGCTAGATATATTGAAGCTCGCTTAACTAAATTTGCTCTAGAGGTTGCTTTCAATCCCCAAACCACAGAATGGCAAACTAGTTATGATGGCAGAAATAGAGAGCCTATTCATTTACCAATGAAATTTCCGTTGTTACTAGCTCAAGGAGTAGATGGAATTGCAGTAGGATTGTCGACAAAAATTTTACCTCATAATTTTATTGAACTTTGTAAAGCTTCCATCAAAGTATTGGAAGGAAAACGACCTAAATTATATCCTGATTTTCAAACTGGAGGTTTGATTGACATTGGTGAATATAAAGGTGGAAAAAGAGGAGGTAAAGTAAAGGTTAGAGCAAGAATGGCTTTAGTAGATAAGAAATTTATTAAAATTACCGAGCTTCCATACGGAGTCACAACTTCCACTTTAATCGATAGCATTGTAAAAGCCAATGATAAGGGCAAAATAAAAATTAAAAGGGTTACGGATAATACGGCTGCTGATGTTGAAATATTAATTGAATTGGCGCCAGGCATTTCTCCAGATTTGACCATGGACGCCTTGTATGCTTTTACAGATTGTCAAATTTCTATTTCTCCGAATACTTGTGTGATCATAGAAGATAAACCTCATTTCATAACGGTAAATGAGGCATTAGATATTTCTACGAATTCAACTAAAGCATTACTAAAACTCGAGCTTCAAATAAAACTAGGAGAGCTTCAAGAAAAATGGCACTTTGTTAGTTTAGAGAAAATATTTATTGAAAAAAGAATTTATCGAGATATTGAAGAAGCAGAAAATTGGGAGCAAGTAATCGAAGCGATTGATAAAGGATTGAAGAAATATATAAGTACACCATCAGACAAAGCAAAAAAATCCGATAAGCGATTGAAGCTTTTAAGAGATATTACGGAAGAGGATATTGTAAGACTTACAGAAATTAAAATAAAAAGAATATCCAAATACAATTCTTTCAAAGCGGATGAATTAATTAATACGATTGAAGAAGGAATTAAGCAAACACAACATGATTTAAAACACCTCATAGAATTTGCGGTGGCCTACTTCAAACGCCTGATCGATAAATATGGAAAAGGCAGAGAAAGAAAAACAGAGATTGCAAGTTTTGATGCAGTGAAACCTGTTCAAGTTATTGTTGCGAATAAAAAATTATACGCAAATTACAAAGATGGTTTCGTGGGTTATGGATTGAAAAAAGATGATTTTATCCGGGAATGTTCTGACATGGATGACATTATCGGCATTAGAAAAGATAATGTAATGATGATTTCTAGAATAGCTGATAAAGTATTCTTGGGGAAAAATTTATTGCATGCGGATGTATGGAAGAAAGGTGACGATCGGACTACTTACAATTTGATTTATACAGATGGTAAATCAGGGAAGACCAAGGGCAAACGTTTCCATGTAACTTCGATTACTAGAGATAAGGAATATGATTTGGGAAAAGGGTCAAAGGGTTCCAAAGTACATTACTTAAGTGCTAATCGCAATGGGGAGGCAGAAATCGTTACTATTCAATTGTCTCCGGGATCTAAGGCAAAGAAAAAAGTCTTTGATTTTGACTTCAGTGAGTTGGCCATCAAAGGAAGAGGGTCACAGGGTAATATCATTACTAAATATCCAGTTAGAAAGATTACCATGAAGGAAGCTGGGAAGTCCACCCTTGGAGCTCAAAAATTCTGGATGGATGAAGTAAGTGGAAGGTTGAACAAGCAAGGACGAGGAAAATTCCTTGGCGCTTTTGATACAGGAGATCAAATTTTAGCAATTTATAAAAATGGAAATTATGAATTGACAGATTTACAAATCACCAATCGATACGAAGTGGCAGATTTAATGTATATCGGTAAATTTATGCCTAAGGCGCCTATCGGCATCGTTTATTATGATGGAGAGAAAGGTTGGACAATGGTGAAAAGATTTTTGATAGAAACGAATACGACGGGTCAAAAATTTAAATTCATCAGTGAGCATAGATCATCAAAGGTGTATTATGCAACTGTCAAAAAGGATACGCATCTAAAATATGGCTATAAAACCAATAATAAGAAAGTAGAAAAAGAATTAAAATTAGATGATTTTGTGGAGGTAAAAGGATGGAAGGCTTTAGGAAATAAATTAATGGAATTTAAAATAATTTCTTCAGAAGAACTAGGAGGTACGCTGCCAAAAGGATTAATTGATTTGCAAAGTGGAGAAGTCTTTGATTTAAAAGAAGGTGACTCAAACACAGAGGTAAAAGTAAAAGGTAATGTGCAGCCTAAATTGTTTGAAGAGCCAAAGAAAGTAACTCCGAAAAAAGCTGCGGCTATAAAGCCTAGTGCTAAAAAAGCTGCGGCTAAAAAACCGGCTCCTAAAAAGCCTGCTGCTAAAAAAGCAGCATCTTCGAAAAAAACGATACCAAAAGCAAGTACTAAGAAAGCTGCTGCTAAAAAGTCAACTGCTAAAAAAGTGAGTTCATCGAAAAAGAAGAAAGGTGGGAATAATCTAAAAGCAGGGGATACGATTGAGTTTGATTTATAGTGCTGTGATTACAACTTTTTAAGTAGGTCAGCAGCCTGCTCCTTGTAAGCGGATCTTTTGCTATTCACTATCTTTTCTAAAGCTAATTTGGCAGCTGGTTTATTATCTAATTTTAATTGAGAAAGTGCCATGTACCAATACGCATGATCTTCAAAATCCACTCTTCCCATATCGATGATTTCTTGGAAGGATTTAATGGCAGAATCATGTTGGTTAAGATGCATTTGACTTACGCCTTTTGCGATGATTAAACTAGGGTCTTTACTGTCTGAGAAATTTGCTTGGATTTCTGCTAATACGGTTGCATAATCTTTTTCTTTATAGAATGCCTTCAAATTGTCCAATGCAGTTTCTTCACCACTTCTCTGCTGTCCTGACCAATTATAATCTTCAAAATTATCAGCGTACATTGAGCGATCAAGAGGTTGATCTGTATAATTTGCAATTATGAAATAGGCAAATGCAGCTGCAACTGCACCTACAAGCAGGTATATTAATTTTCTTCTTTTATTTGGTGCTGGTTTAGCAGATAAGGGTATATCTGGAGTCCCTTTTTCTTCGCTTTGCTCAGTCTTCGAGGACTTGGCTTTGTAAGTATTTTGAGCAGTTTGAAAACGGGTTTTCAATTCAGTCTGCCCAAATGATTTTACGCCATCAATTAGTGATCTTTGAATATCAACTTCTTTAGCTAAGTTGGGATCAGCTGCCATATTTTTTTCAAAAGCTATTTTTTCTGCTTTGTTAAGATTTCCGAGCAAATAAGCATCTATGTGGCTGAGATTTTCCATTTTATATTATTAATCTAATTGAAGGCCTTCGGTTTGTGCAAGTTTCCGTAATCGTTTAAGACACTTCGATTTTTTGTTTTTTGAAATTTGTGCATTTTTATAATCCATCAATTCGGCAATGGCTATCATACTTAATCTTTCATAATAAAAGAAGTATAATATTTTCTTACAATCATTTCCCATGTTATTGACTAATACCTCTATGTTTTTGGAAAGTTTTGAGAATTGTAATTCTTTCTCATAAATATTCTCATCGATTTGAGCGCCTAATAACTCTTCTGAGGTTTCAACAGTTGTTTTTCGATCTCGAATCTTCTTCATCCAAATTCTATATGCAACAGCATAGAGATAAGTTTTAATGGTAGCGGTAAGCGGTTTTTGATTTATGATAATTTGTTGATAAAAAACCACTAAACTATCTTGAAAAACATCTTCCGCATCGTCTTGATTGCCTGTATTCTTAAAAATCATTTGTTCTATAAAAGGGTAGTACCTTTCATAAAGCTCAACGAACATTTTGTCCTGCTCTATTTGATTGGCTGCCCTTAATTTTTGAACAAACTTTATGTCATCGTCCACTTCAGCTGAAAATTGTATGAGGTAATGCTATTAATTTCAATTTTAAGATAATATAAATTATATAATTTTCACATTTAATAGGCATCACTCGTTACTTAATACCGAATTTTGTGATAGGTAACCGCCAAAACCAATTTTTTTTTTCAAAAATCAATAAAAATCCTTATTTTTATAAGTGAACACTAAGCATATATATTTATTTAAGTACAGTACGATTTCATTTTAAGATCACTTTCGAACAGCACCTTAATTCAAACTAATTGGAAAGAAAAGTCCTTCCTAGTATGTATTACCGTTATTTATTTTATTAAGTCATATAATTGTGGAATTTAACCATTGTAGTGGATACCTTTTGAGATTATAGGTATTAAACAATGTTAACAGTTATAAAAGCTGTGATTTTTGCATTTCAATTAAAACTATTATGAAAAATTTAAAAAGACTAATAAAGCTATCAATCTATTCATTTTTATTATCCTTAAGTATTTCGAGTTTTGGACAAGCTGGGTTTACGGTAAAGGCAGTGGAAGCTGGAGGCTCTGTAGAGTACGGTTGTTTTGCAAGTTTTGTTAAATATACAATTGATCTTGATTTATATAAAAGTACGTATAGGCATTATATAAACCCGACTAACCCATATGGATGTGAGGGCATGAAAATGCTAGCTTATATTGATGATCTAAATACGGGTTTTATTTTAGCACAAGGAGATATTCCTATTTTACAATATAGCGGGTTTAAGGATTGCCCAACGGGAGAAAGAGTTTATAGATATAGTGGAACGTTTACATTTACAGTAAATCTTAATCAATATGCGATTGATCCTTTATGTTTAGATGGTTCTGGAGAGCTACACGATGTAATTTTACAATTAGTTGAAAGGGATGGTTCTGGCACCTATTATCCATATGATTTTGCTCAGTGTTACAATACATGTTACACTGCAAATTATGACCCACATGTTAAAACTAAATTTTTCTGTTGCGCTGTGCCACAATCTCTAGTGGTCAATGATAACAATTCAGATTTGAATTACATAAATCAAGAATCAACTGCTTTTTACAATGGAGAAGAAGTCCAATTTTTAATTCAATCAGATCTTGATTTAGAAAGTAATGTCCAAATTTTCAATTTGAATGGACAAAGTCTTTTTGATACTGAAATATTCTTAAATAAAGGAAAGAATCAGTTTTCAGTACCTGCAATAAACTTGCCAAGGAATGGGATTTATTTCGCGAGAGTTTTGGTAAATGGGGAAATTGAAACATTCAAGTTTTATAAACATTAAAAGATAGTTGAATATTTGGGCTTGATAAGAATTTGCCATTTAGAATGAAGCAAATTCTTATCAAGTTCAAGTGTGTCTATAAATGAATAAATTAATGGAAAGAAAAGTCTTCCTAATAATTTTCACCGTTATTTTATTTATTAAGCCTTATAATTAGAAAATTTAACCACTTCTAGTGGTATTGTCATATGGAAAATATGAAACTTTAAAGTTTATTAAATAAATAACACAACTGAAAAATAATTATAATGAAAAATTCAAATTCAATAATAAAAGCAATATTTTTTCTCTTAGTATTAAGTTTTTTTGAGAATTCCGCTTATGCTCAGGCTGGATTTACTGTAAAAGCTACAGAAGCAGGCGGGTTACCAATGGATACAATTTGTTTTGCTAATTCAATTCAATATACTATTGACCTCGATCTTTATACTAATTATTATAGACCGTCTATAAATCCTACAAACCCTGTAGGTTGTGCTGGAATGAAAATGCTCGCTTATATTGATGATATGAATTCTGGTTATATTCTTGCTTGGGGAGATATACCTTTATTATCTTATAGTGCTTATAAAGATTGCCCATCGGGTGAAAGAGTTTACAAATATAGTGGAACCTTTAGTTTTTATGTTGATCTTAATCAATACATGATTGACCCTACTTGTTTAGATGGATCAGGAGTTCAACATGATGTCATTCTGGAATTGGTTGAGCGGGATGTTCAAGGTAATTATTATCCATATGATTTCAGTCAATGCTACAATACTTGTTATAATGCAACATATAATCCTTATGTTATAACGAAGTTCTTTTGCTGTGATGATCCTCAATCCATGGTTGTAAATGATCAAGGTTCTACTTTTGGCAATATATCAAATTCTACTGCTTTCTATAATGGAGAAGAAGTACAATTTTTAGTTGATTCTGAACTTGACATGGAAAGTGAAGTACAAATTTTCAATTTGAATGGTCAAAACATTTTTAATACTGAAGTATTTTTAAATAAAGGAAAGAATCAGTTTTCAGTTTCAGGTTTGAATATTCCTAATAATGGGATTTCTTTTGCAAGAATTCTTTTAAATGGAAAATTTGAAACCCTTAAATTTTATAAAAATTACTAATAATTTAAGTTTGATTTTTGAGCTTGATAAGAATTCGTTTTTTATTTGAAGAATTGTTATCAAGTTTAATTATTAGGTTTTTTTGCATTTTGTAAGTCATCTTATGTGAATTACGGCCATATTTAAGAACTTTAAGAATTAAGATCAAATACCATGAAAAGCCTTAGGTGCCTAATGTATTTCTTATTGATGTTCTTTAACCTGAATACATCGCATGCTCAAGATTTAAAAATTGATTCCACTAAAGCAATTGAAGCATATAATAAAGCTTTTTCAATGGCACCAATAAATTTGGACAGCTCAGTATACTATTTTCAAATTGCTTCAGAACTATCCCTGCCGCTGGGTTTAGACAGTATTTACCTTGGATCTCAAAATTTGCTTTCTTTTATTTATGATATTAAAGGCAACTATGCTTCAAAAGACTCCATTATAAATAATGCCTACAATTTTGTTCAATCGCATACTTTTAGGGATTCTTTTTGTTTTAAAGGAAATTCTTTTAATAATTATGGAGAGTTTCAAATGCGGGGCGGCAATTATAAAAAAGCAATAAAGATTTTAAATCATAGTATAAAAATATTTGAGGATTGTATTGTAGTTGAGAAAGCATATAATGTAAATTTGGAAGATGCTTATCGTAATCTTTCCATTGCATATCAACTGAGTGGGGAGCTAGAAAAAGCTTCAGATATTCAAAATCAAATTATCTTTAATTTAAAAGCAAATCAACCCAGCGATTATAAAAAAACCGAAACTTATGCGCTAATAAAAAGATCACTCGGGTATATCGAACATCTTAGAGGTAATGAACTTGACGCAATTAAGTATTATAAAGAAAGTATACCAACCTATAGAAATTTAAAGGAGAATAAAGAAGATGAAATTGTAACAGCCATTTTGTATCTAACTCAATCGTATATCAATCTTGGTGCATTAGATTCAGCAAAGCAAATTGTAAAAACGATCTTTAATTATAAAAACTTAAAAAATAAATTCTTATACAGGCCAGCCTATAATTTTTTAGGCGATCTTGATTTTATCGAGGAAAATTACATTAGTGCCAAAATGAACTATGAACGTGCGCTTGAAATTGCAAATGAGCAATTCAAAGATGTTAGTGAATCGAGATTTTTGTCAGAACAATATTTTAATTTGGCAAAGCTTGATTTGCACGATAAGAATTATTCAGAAGCTCTTCAGCTAAATCAAAAAGCGGTTTTAGCCCTAGCTCGTAATTTTACCAATCTTGATTGGAAATCTTTTCCAAATGCCAAACAAGTCACCGATTATAATTATGGATTAAATACCTTGAATCAAAAAGCTGATATATTAAAAGCTTTCAGCATTGAAGATAATAATATTGATTACCTAAAGGCATCCTTAAAGTGTTTTGTATTAATTGATAGCTTAGTTAATTTGGCCAAAGCTACAACAATTAGATCAGAATCTAAATTGGACTTGTCATCTGTAGGTGACGCTTCCATTGAAAAATCAATTGATCTTTGCTATTTACTTTTTCAAAAAACAAATGACAAGGCCTATATAGATCAAGCTTTTAATTTTATGGAATCTAATAAGGGATCTACGCTTTTATCCGAAATAGACCAAAATCAAATATTGTATTCAAAAATATTACCAGAGTCAATTGTTGAAAAAATTGATTCTCTAAAGAATAATATCACAAACTTTGAACGAGGAATTAGTCAAAATTCATCTGACCAAAACGTTGGAGAGCGAGAAAAACTAATTAATTTAAAAGCAAATAATAGTGGTGCTTTAGACAAGATATTAGAAGCAGCAGAAAAAGAATTTCCACAACTAAAATCGTACAAGAATATTTCTCAAAGGGTGCCATTAAATGATATTCAATCATCATTGATTGATAAAACAGTATTGCAATACTATTATGGTGATTCATGCTTGTATTTAGTAATTTTTAACCAAGCCCACAAAGCGTTTTTCAAAATTGATAATTCTATTGAAGAGCAATTAAATGAGTATTTGGAATTCATCAATAATCCAATTGGCGAAATTTCTGAAACGGAAAGGTTAGAAAAACAGGAAAACGCATATTCATTAAGTAAAGTTATTTTTTTAGATCCAATAAATGATTTTGGACTTAAAAATAACCGAATAGTCTTAATTCCTGATGGTTTACTTTCTTATTTGCCTTTCGAAGCTTTATTGGTAGTAAAACCGAATTCTGCTTATGCATTTGATTTAAATTACCTTTTGGGGAAATTTGAATTCCAATATTTGTATTCTTCAAGATTACTTGGGTTCAAGAATGCAAAGGCAGCTCCAAAAAAGAATTTTTTCGGAATGGCTCCTAGTTTTAAAGAAAGAAAAGCGGTAGCCACCACGAGAACATCTTGTGAGGGGAGTGAACTTTTTAATCTAGCTTGTAGTAATTCGGAAGTTGTTGATATAAAGCAAATATATAAGGGGCAAATTTCAACTGAAAAGGAAGCCACTAAAAACGAATTTATAAACAAAGCCGGAGATTTTAATATTCTCCATTTGGCAACACATGCATGCGTTGACGAAACAAACCCACGAAATAGTCAAATATTTTTTACGGATGATTATATTTCAAATGCAGAAATTCAAGCTTTAAAGTTAAATGCGGATTTAGCAGTACTTAGTGCTTGTAATACCGGGCGTGGTAAAATTGCAAAAGGTGAGGGCGTTTTAAGTTTATCACGTGATTTTATCTACGCAGGATGTAATTCCGTAAATACCTCTCTTTGGTCTGTGGATGATTGTTCAACTTCTGAATTGATGAAGTTATTCTACGAAAATTTAAATGCTGGAGAGCGTAAAACAGAAGCACTAAAAAATGCTAAGCAATCCTTTTTTGATCAAACAACTAAAGATAAAACACATCCTTATTATTGGGCTCCCTTTATCTTAGTTGGTGATGATGCTCCTATTGCTAGAATTACTAGTAATACCAAAATTTGGATATGGATAATTGGAGGGCTGCTATTGCTATTATTTGTCTTTTTAAAATTGAAAAGGAATTAAAAATTGGTTATATTTCTAACGAGGTTTTCAACTAATTGAAATGACAATCTCACCGCATTTTTTATATCATAATTCTGGAAACCATAAATAATCACGTTCAAAGTGGTTACCTTTTACTAATTGTGGAATTAATAGATATATATATATTCATTCCAATTTAAAAAATAGAAAATGATTGCATTCAAAAAAAATTATGAAACACATTATGCTTATAGGGCTTTTATGTTCTACTAGCTTATTATTCAGTCAGGCTGGATTTACTATTAAAGCAAAAGAAGATGGAGGTAGTGACCCTCGTCACTGCATTAGTGGGACAACTATCAATATTGATGTAGTAGGTTATTGCGGTTATGATCCATTTGTCACAAATGGGTGTTTAGATATGTACTTAATCGCAGTGGCTGATGGTAATCAATTTCTGACTTTACCAATTACGTTATCTCAAAATGGCGTGGCATGTCAAGTGCCTTATTGTAATTTTACCGCTACTATAACACTAACTCCTGCACATTTTCCAGATATGCAGTGTGGCGAAAGTATCTTAGTAAGATTTGATATTGTAAATCAAAATGGTGGAACTTATGATTTTACTTGCTTAGATTTAAACGCATGCCCTACAAGAAGTGGACTTACTAATACTCCAAATTCAAACTCATTTTCTTTATATAAATGTTGCGATGATGATTCTGGAACAGATCATGCTGTGATAGATCCAATTTTAAATCCGCCAACAAGGATTCTTCCTTGGAGATCTGCACCCAGTGTGAACAATACCAATACTTTCTACAGCTCCATCAACAACACCCTAAATCTAAAAGTAATCTCAAGAGAAGCAGCTGAAATCCCAGTTCAAATCTATAGCCTTAATGGTCAAAAAGTACACGATCAAAAAGTAGCGATTACCAATGGTTTAAACGAAGTTGAAATTTCATTAAATCAATTGAATGATGGTTTATACATCAGCCATATGATGATCGATGGAAAAGCAGAAGTGATTAAATTTTCTGTTAATAAATAAGGCATTTTTATCCCAACAATATAAAGCCGGATTGCATTGCAATTCGGTTTTTCTTTTTTAAAGTAAACATCCAGAATACCAAACATAAGCCATGCTGGCAATGGCAACAATATTGGACATTGCTCCAAATAGTTTCATCTGTTTCATGGTGTAAGTCTTAGTCTTATAAATAAAAAATAAATCTAAAACCAGCCAAATTAAACCTCCTCCTAACATTGCTGCAAAGATCAGGTCATTAAAAATAAAAGCAAGCATCGATACCTCCGCAGTTACAATTCCGATTATTAAAAGTTTGGTGTTTTTTATCCCTAAAACTGTTGCGGTCGTTTTTCTTCCTGATTTTTTATCTGGTTCGATATCCATTACTTCTCCAATTAGATGGGACTGCCATGCAAAAAGTAAAAGATATAAATACGTTTCCCATGGAAGATTCTCAACATCATTCAACAACACACTAAAATAGGCGGTGAGGACATATCCTACTTGACACAGCAACTCCAAAGGTGGGCGGCCTCTCAAACCATGTTTAGGTAAATTATAAGCGCCATTAATAATCGCAAAAACCAAAAGCAGCATCAACATTTTCCATCCTACAAAATAAAACAATACACTTCCGTAAACTAAATGCACAGCCAACATCGGTTGCCAAAGGTTTTGCAATTGAGCTTTTGTGCCCCTCGCTCCGAACCAAAAACTATCTTTTCTTGGGTTAATAGCATCCGTTTCAATATCAACCATATCATTCCATCCGTACACTAAAAAATTCAATGGAAAAGTCACATAGAAAAGACCTAACCAAAAAGGAAGAGCAGTCCAAATTTCATTTACTTGACTAGTAGGCAAGAAATATAACCAAAGGGTGGCAAACCACAAACCAGGTCTTGAAACTTTTAACCAGAATAGAATTTTTTGAAACATTATTTGCCATTCGATTTGAATGGAAAGATAGGATTTGAAAACTATTTTAACAAACTAATTTAAATGAAGAGGAACAAGTACAATTGGGCCATTTTGGTTATTCATGATATCTTCGATCCATTTCTCGCTTCATATCTTTATCCTTTATAGATTTTCTCTTATCATAAGCTTTCTTTCCTTCAGAAAGAATTACTTGAATTTTAATGTGTCCGCGGTCAGAAAAGTAAACTTTATATGGCACGATGGTCATCCCTTTCTCAGAAACTCTCCGTTCTAATTTTTTTAATTCGTGTCGATTTAACAAGAGTTTTCTTTCTCGCTTAGGCTCGTGGTTGTTATATGACCCTTGGGTGTATTCTGAAATATGTAAATTTCTGATAAACAGCTCATGATCTTTAAAAACACAATAGGCATCACTCAAATTAGCTTTACCTTCTTTGATCGACTTAACCTCCGTTCCGGTAAGCATTATTCCCGCTTCAAATTCACTAATGAATTTATACTCGAATTTTGCTTTTCTATTTACTATTGATATGTTTCGTTGCTTTGCCATTTGAAAGATCAAATATAGTTATTCGTTTGAATATCGTATAATGTTTATTTGATTGATAAAGTTCAGTTAGAATGATAATGAAATAAAAATTAAAATGTTAATCTTGGAAGGTGGGCTTGGTCTCATTTAATCCTTTGACTCGCTGCGCTCGCTCAGGATGACAATATTCATTATATCATTCTATCTATCATGCATTCAAGCAAGCATTCCATCAAAAGATCACCATTTGATCACCATCCTCCCGCAACCCTCAATAGTCCCTTACCTTCCTCAATTCAATCACCTTATTCTTTTTTAACTGCTCATTCTCAAATTTCCCTAATACTACATGCATTAATTGATTAGATTTTAATTGGTAGGAAATATATTGTGGAAAGTCATGATTTCTATTTTCAAAGAAAACCATACCATTGCCTACTTTCTCCATTTTAAAAGGAACGGGTAAACCATCATTTTGGTTGGGAACAGTTGCTAAATAAAAAACATGGGAGCTATCTGAGCTCAACACAATGCGTTCTATTTCAATCGTATCTTGATTTTGTACTTTATAGGCAGTACCATAATATTGACCATCTTCTTTGTCGATCCAAGATTCGTAAATTGGTTTATCACCTACTTGCCATGTGCCTAACAACCAATTAAAGCCTTCCACCGTATTAGGGTACTTTGGCAATTCATAAGTACTTTTGCATGCACTTACCAATATTATGGATATTATCAACAAGAAATATTTCATTAGAAGGTGCTATAATTTTTCCAATAAGAATTCAGTCATTTTATTATACAGGTGCAATCTTGTATTGCCTCCATAAATGCCGTGATTCCTATTTGGATAAAAATAAGTATCAAATTGCTTATTGGCTTTTATTAAAGCATTGGCCATTTCCACAGAGTTTTGAAAATGGACATTATCATCTGCTATACCATGAATCATTAAATAATTTCCTTTCAAGCGATCAGCAAAGTAGACTGGCGAATTCTCTTTATATCCATCGGGATTTTCCTTAGTCGTTCGCATATACCTTTCGGTGTAAACGCTGTCATACCATTTCCAATTCGTAACCGGAGCCACTGCAATGGCGGCTTTGAATACATCATTTCCTTTTAATAAACATAAGGTAGACATGTATCCACCATAAGACCAACCGAAAATACCAATTCTTGACGCATCCGTGTAGGGAAGATTTCCTAAATATTTAGCGGCTTCAATTTGATCTATAGTTTCATAATGGCCCAATTTTAAATAAGTCATTTTTCTGAACTCTTCTCCTCGTCCTCCCGTTCCTCTATTGTCTACGCAAGCAACAATGTATCCTTTTTGTGCAAGCATTTGAAACCACCAATAATTAAAACCTTTCCAACTATTGGTCACTTGTTGTGAATTAGGCCCGCCATATAAATACATGAATACAGGATGTTTTTTATTGGCATCAAAGTTTGGAGGCTTAATCATGTAAGCATTCAAAGTAACATCTTCGGAAGTTTTGAAATCAAAAAACTCAACCGGACTAACGCCAAACTCTTCCATTAAAGAGGCATTGTTCGCATTATCCTCAAGTGTCTTGATATACTTTCCATTTACATCATAAACTTTAAAAGAGGCAGCTTGATTTATGGTCGAATGATTATTTATAAAATAGTCGAAAGTACTGCTAAAGGAAGCTCCATTAGTTCCTTTTTCTGGGGTCAACCTTTTCTTGTTTTTTCCTTTCAAGTCTACACTAAATACATATTTATTTAAAGGACCATCTTCTGCAGCTTGATAAAATATTAATTTCCTTTTCTCATCAACACCATAAAAATTAGTTACATCATAATCGCCTTTGGTCAATTGCTGCTTAATGTTTCCTTTTAGGTCGTAAAGATAAACGTGGTTGTATCCATCCAATTCCGCAGTCCAAATGAAATGCTTGTTATCCTTTAAAAAAGTTAAGTTGTCATGAATGTCAATGTAATATTTATTTTGCTCTTTCAATAAAGAACTTTGCCTTTTACTAACCGGGTTGAATAGCAACAACTCCAATTCATTTTGATGTCTGTTCATTTTGAACACAGTTAATAAACTATGACCAGTCCATTTAATTCTAGGAATGTACCATTCTCCACTCCCAAATTCTACTTGGTTAGTTGAGCCATCTTCAATATTGTAAACATGGGCAGAGACTACTGCATTTTTTTCTCCCACTTTAGGGTATTTCCAAGTTACATATTCTGGGTAAGCATCATCATTATATAAAGTCATATTGAACTCAGGCACTTCACTTTCGTCAAATCTGATAAATGCAAGGTGCTTACCATCAGGTGACCATTCATAGGCTTTGTCAAATCCAAACTCTTCTTCATATACCCAATCAGGTGTCCCATTGATGATTTTATTTTCCTCCCCATCATTAGTGATAGCCATTACTTTACTAGTCTTTAAATCTTTAACATATAGATTATTTTCAAAAGAAAAAGCCAATTTATCTGAGGCTTCCGTAAAACTTACATTTCTAATTTTGCCTTCCTTATAAACGGGTTCTAATTTTTTAGTTTTTTGATCATATAAATAATAATTGGCTCTGCTTGATCGTCTATAAATCGCCTCAGTTTCGTTCTTAATTAGAATTTTTGATTCGTCTGAATTGAAAATGTATTCATCCATTTCTCCAGAAAAACCTTCTGTACTTGCCAATGATGCATTGAAAATATCTTCCACAAAAGCGCCAGTCTTAAAATCATATTTCTTAATAGTACCTTTTTCTAATTTGGTATAATGTTGGCCATCATTCAAGAAATTAAAGCCAGGAACTGATTTTGGGTAAAATGTATATTTCTGCCAGATATCCTCAACCGTAATGTCTTTTTGACCAGTGAGATTCAATGATAATCCTATAAAAACGAGTAAGAAACTTGAAATTCTAATGTAATTCATGTGTTAAATTTTCTTTTTAATTCAACGAGAAAGATACGGAAATAGTTCTGATTTTAAGACTTTAGACTCAAGACTCAAGCCTTAAGACACATCTTCTTTTGGTGAGTATTTTGGTTTTTAGTTTTGTACTTCGATTTAGCTCAAATTCGTTTTGTATTATGAATCCACTTGGGCCGTCTTAAGTCTTAAGCCTATGGTCTTAAGACTTTTACAAAATCAAGTCTGAAATCTGAAATCTATTTAAATATTTTCACATCTTTGCTCCAAATTTAAATGCAGCAACTCATAAATATGCAGTTAGGAGAGAAGTATATAAACAGGCAGGAGGAGTTTAGAACTATTGCGGATGAGCTAAAAGATAAATCTTTTAAGTATTCAGTAATTCGTTTAGTAGCTTTTGTAATTGGAGTTGGTTTAATTATATTGGCATTCAAATTTAATTTGATCGCTGGATTTGTAGCAATTGTTCTTTTCTTATTAAGTTTTTATAGACTTATACAATATCATATTACCATTCAAGAAGCGGAAATTCATAATCGGCAATTAGCAAAAGTGAATGAATGGGAAGCAGCTGTAGTTATTAATCACCAATTTGGAAATTTTAAAAATGGAGTCGAATTTTTAGATCCTAATCATCCTTACGCAGATGATATGGATTTATTTGGAGACTTTTCGTTGTTTCAATTTATTAATAGAGCAAATAGTCTTCAAGGGCAAAATGCTTTGGCCGAAAGTATGCTGAATGCTGCTGATTATACCCTCATTCAAAAACGTCAAAATGCGATTACGGAATTGAGTGGTAAATTGGATTGGAGACAAAAACTTCAAGCCTATGGATTAAATATTGAAGACAAGCCAGAAGATTATGACCATTTAACCAATTGGCTCGACAAGGAAGATTTTGTTTTGCCAAACGCATTGCTTAAGGTTGCAATGATAGTAGTTCCTATTATTGGAATTTTAGGGATAATAGGAATATTTTATTATACAGAGAATTTGCTGCTTTCTTTGGTTGCATTAATTCCAGCAGGACTCATTTTAAAGAAATATTTAGCGCATGTCAATAATCATCATGCGGGAGTAGAAGCTTCAGAAAAAGTATTGCATAAGTATAAAGATTTAATTAGTCTTATTGAGATTGAAAAATTTGAATCAGAATTGTTGCTTGTGCATAAAGCGCATTTTAAATTGGATGGTCAAATGGCTTCTAAAAGTATAAAAAGATTTTCATTTTTGATTCGCCAATTGAATTTACGTAATAATCCTTTTGCTTTTTTGTTCAATATTTTTGGCTTGTGGGATTTGCATTACGTTTTAAAATTAGAAAAATGGAGAAAAGTTAACAAAGAATATTTAAAAGATTGGCTATCCGCTATGGCGCAATTTGAATTTTTAGCCAGTTACGCTAATTTTGCTTATAACCATCCTGAATTTATTTACCCTAAGATTACAGCAGATCAGAAGACCTTAAAAGCAATAGAGATTGGTCACCCCATCATTCAAAACCAACAAAGAGTTTGTAATGACATCAACATTCCCATGGATGCACACATTCGTTTAATTACCGGTTCTAACATGGGTGGTAAAAGTACATTTTTAAGAACAATGGGTATTAACATGTTGTTGGCTATGGCTGGCTCAGTGGTTTGTGCTAAAGTATTGAAAATGCCGATTCGACAAATTTACTCTAGCATGCGTACAAGGGACGCATTGAGTGAAAATACTTCTTCTTTCTATGCCGAATTAAAACGATTGAAAATTATTCTTGATGCCGCTGAAGAAGAAGGTCCTATTTTCTTTTTATTAGATGAAATTCTAAAAGGAACCAATTCGGTTGATCGGCATACTGGATCAAAAGCATTGATACAACAATTGATAAAATCCACTAGTGCTGGTTTAATTTCTACTCACGATTTAGAATTAGGGGTGATGGAAGATAAAATGAATGGACATCTAGAAAATTGGTGTTTTGAAGTTGAAGTAGATAAAGGCAAACTTGACTTTGATTATAAAATCAGAAGAGGAGTAAGTAAAAGTTTTAACGCTACGCAATTGATGAAAGACATTGGTATCAGAATAGAAGAATAATTTTGAAATTTAATTATGCCTATATTTAAATTATGAAAATAATTACCATCCTGCTTTCATTTGGTCTCATACTTTCCGCATGTCAAGCACCAAGTGCTGAAGATAGTAAAACTGAAAAATCGATAGTAGTTAGTCATCGGAGTCCTGATTTAAAATCCAATAGATATAATGTGGCTTTTTTAATCATGGATGGTGTTTATAATACAGAGCTTACTGCTCCCTATGATATTTTTCAACATACCATTTTCAGAGATGGGATAAAAGCAATGAATACTTTTATGGTAGCAGATACCTACAATACGATTACCACTTTTGAAGGAATGCGGATCATTCCTGATTTCAATTATATAAAAGATAGTTTACCAAAAATAGATATCCTCGTAGTTCCTTCAGCGGAACATCATTTAGATTCTGATTTAGAAAATGAAAACTTACTTGCATTTATTAGAAAGGTTGACAAAGAGGCGCAATTTATTACCTCACATTGCGATGGTGCTTTCGTCTTAGCAAAAGCGGGTATTCTTGATAATGTGGAATCAACCACATTTCCGGCTGATATAGCCACCTACAAAAAAATGTTCCCTCAACTTAAAGTGCATGAAAATGTTTTATTCGTTCATGATGGAAAATATATAACCTCAGCAGGCGGGGCAAAATCTTTCGAAGCAGCATTATATTTAGCAGAGGTGTTGTACGGAAAAGATATTGCAAAACGATTAGCCCAGGGTTTGATGATCGATTGGGATTTGGAAACAGTCGCAAAAATAATTGTGAAAAAGTAATATGCTTGCTACAGAATCAATTTATAATTCGAGAATAATCTTCTATTGCTTGCCATTATTTCTAAAAATTCACTTCTCAAGATAGCTTTTGCTCCAAGTGTACCCAGATGGGGCGTCTCTTGTTGACAATCGATTAACAAGAATTCTTTTTCTCTTAATATTTTTGCAAGGCTAATAAAGCCAAATTTAGAAGCATTGCTTTCTAAACTAAACATGGATTCACCGGAGAATATTTTACCGGTTGCAACACCATATAATCCTCCTACTAAATTATTACCCTTCCAAACTTCAACTGAATGTGCGATGCCTTCCTTATGCAGATTAATGTAGGCTTGCTTCATATCTTTGGTTATCCAAGTCCCTAGTTGATCCTCTCGCTTAGTTTGTTGACATGCATTAATTACAGATTCAAATGCTTGATTATAAGAAACCCTGAATTTATTTTGATTAAAATATGACCGCATACTTTTAGCAATCTTTAAATCTTCCAGAAAAAGTACAAATCTGGGATCAAGTGACCACCAAATAATCGGTTCTCCTTCATTGTACCATGGAAAAATACCGTGCTGATAAGCAAGTTTTAAACGATTTATGGATAAATCGCCACCTATACAGAGCATACCATGTTCATCTGCTAGTTCAGGATTGGGAAATTGAAGTTTTTCAGTTAAAAAATGGTAAAAAGACATTTTTTAATACAGCTTTTATCGGTTTTAGCAATTTGTGGTAAAATTAGGCTAGAAATCTACCAATTACTTGTTGGATTATTCTAATTATTTATTCATACTAAATGTAATTAAAAAAACATCTATTTTAGATTTGTGAGGCAATTTATTAAAGAGATGTTCAGGATTGAGGAAAAGTACTTACTTTTCTTAATATTGCTATGCATATTGGGTAATGCAAATGCACAATTGCATTGTATCAATTATACTGCCCAAGATGGCCTGCCAGCTAATAATGTTTTGTGTGCAGCTGAAGATCAACAAGGGTTTATGTGGTTTGGAACAAGTTATGGGCTTTGTCGATATGATGGGAGCAGATTTCTGAATTTTTCTAATGTTGGTAATGGTTCTACGCCTGGCGGAATTTACATCACGCAAGTGGCTATTGATTCAGGTAATGATATTTGGATTGGCACAGAAAAGAATGGTATTTATCATTTAAACAGGAAGGAAAATTTTTGGACGAATTATAGTATGAACTCAGAGTCAACTTTTCGATTGGTGAATAATAAGATTACGTGCTTGAAATCTTTTCAAGATGGGAATATTTGGTTTAGTTGCGATAATGGCGGTCTAGGTAAAATTGACCGGATTAATCAGAAGATGGAGTCCTATTCATTAAATCACTTACCTAGAAAAAATACCTGGCCTAATCGAGTACTTGATATTCAACCCGAAGCCGGAGATCAGACTAAACTTAATTTAATTGGGCAAGGATATGTTTTTCAATTTGATACACGCACTAAAAAATTCATCACTTTATCAAAAGATGTTAAAGGACTTAGTAATTTAAATACAAGCTTAAGTTTACAAAGTATTGCAGCAGTTCCAAAAGATTCCTTTTGGTTGGGCACCTGGCATTCTGGTATTGTAACTTTGGAAAGAGGAGGCACAAAATTTAATAGATTGAAATTGCCTTCGGCTATTAGCGATTGGACAGAAAGAGCGGATGTATTTCCAAAAGCAGATAAAGAAATTTGGGCAGTTTTTCGATCATATGGTATTCTTAAATATGATATTGAGACTAACAAAATTTATCACTTTCAAGCGGAAGCTTTTAATAGGAACGGTTTATTAGGTGGACAATACAATGGAGTTTTTCATTCTAAAAGTGGAGATACTTGGATACTGGGCACATTAGGAATCTCTTTAATTATTCAAGAATATCAAGCATTTGAATATTTTGAAACCGATTATCCAAAGAACAACTACTTTCTTGATATTGCTACTATTCCCAGTACAGATAATTATATAGCAGCTTTTGCTGGGGAAGACGGACCTGTCAAAATATACGATAAAGATTTTAAGGTGCTAAAAAGGTTGTATTTTAAAAATGCTACTTTTCAAACCGTTTATCAAATATTAAAATATAAGAATCAGATATTTTGTGTTTCAGATAAATTATTTGAATATAAGACCAAAACGCAAAGTCTTGAGAAATTCAACTTAAAAGCATTTAAGCAAAAGTCCCGAATCAATCGTGCTATGATCACAAATGATGATATCCTTTGGATCTTATTTGACAATAGAAGTATTTTGAAATATAATTTGTTGTCAGATCAATACATTTTAAAAGACCTAGAAAGACATAAAAATCTTGGCTTATATATGGTGAATTATGAAGGAATGGAGAAGGTGGGGAACGAGCTTTGGATTGCTGCACAAACTGAAATGGTAATAGTTGATATTGAAACTTTAAGCATAAGCTATTTTACCATGAAAGATGATAGGATCGCAAAATGCAGCGATAAAGAAAATGAGAAAAATGTTGGCAATATTTCTAATATTTTAGCTATTGATAAAGCGTGTGCATGGGTCTCAAATCATGGTAATGGAATTTATAAAATATGTAAGGATGAAAAATCTTTGGCTGTAAAAGAGATTAGAAATAAAGATCGAATGGATCAATTGTTATCCCCAACAGATATTATAAAGGATAATGAATCCGGCTATTGGTTAGCAACTAGAAATGGATTAATGAAGAGTGATGAAGAAATGAAGTCATTCAAAGTTTTTAAAGAACGAGAAGGATTGAGAAATAGTAACCTAAGTCAAGGCTTAACTAGATTAGAAGATTTCTTATTTATGGGAATGCCCAAAGGTTTTGCTAGAGTGAATACAAAACTACTTGAATCTAAAAGACCTGGTTTAAAATGTGAGATTGAAGAAATCATGTTAAATGATGAACGCATTGATACACTGAAAAAAACTGCTTTCCCACATACTAGTAATGATTTTTATGCTCGTGTAAGTTGTGCGAATTTCTATGAATCAAAAGAATTAATATACGCCCATAGACTCTTAAATTTTGCAGAAAATTGGGTGATGAGTAATGCCAATGAAAACCAATTTAGGTATGAAAATTTACCTCCTGGATCCTATACTTTTGAGGTAAAATCAAAATCACCAAGCTTGGAGTGGAGCGCAACTGAAAGTCAAGATTTTAAAATTAAATCTCCCTTTTGGGCTACCACTTGGTTTAGATTGTTGAGTATATTATGCTTAGGGTTTATAATATTTCGAGTTTATAAAAGTAGAATGAACAAAGCGGTAAAAGAGGAGCAAATAAAGACCGAATTTGCAGAATTAAAAAGCCAAGCATTAAGAGCTCAAATGAATCCGCACTTTATTTTTAATTCGCTCAATAGCATCAAATCTTTAGTACTGTTAGATCGAAAACAGGAAGGCATTAAATATTTAACAAAATTTAGTAAAATGGTGAGAGAGATTTTACAAATCTCAGAGCAAGCTTTAATTCCTCTAGCAAAAGAATTGGAAATTCTTCATATATATTTAGAAATGGAACAACTGCGTTTTCATGAAAAGTTTCATTATGAAATCAATGTTGATCCAAATGTAAATGTCTATAAACAAAAGATTCCTCCTATGTTAATTCAACCCTATGTGGAGAATTCAATATGGCATGGATTATTACATAAAGAAGGAGATGCTCATTTGAAAATTTGTATTGCGAAAGAAAATTCCACATTGGTGATCACCATTGAAGATGATGGAATTGGAAGGGAGGCTTCCCAGCTTCTAAAAAATAAAAAGAGTCTATTTCATAAAGACTCAAAAGGACTAAAAATAAATAAAGGCAGAATTGAATTATTGGATAATAAGGCGTCTATAGAAATCAAAGATTTGTATGATGAAGATAACGCAATTGGCACCAAAGTAATAATTAAAATCCCAGACCATGAATGAAAATAAAATAAGGGCCATTCTTATTGATGATGAACCTTTCTGCACCGCAGGATTAGAAGTGGAATTAAAGGAAGCTTGTCCTGAAGTGGAAGTAATAGCGACCTGCAATTCTGCCAAAGAAGGACTTAAGCAAATCAAAGCATTAAAACCTGATGTAGTTTTTCTTGATATTGAAATGCCTTGGATGAATGGTTTCGAATTATTGGAATTAATAAGTCCCATTGAATTTGAGATAATTTTTATCACCGCCTATGATCAATTTGCTGTAAAGGCCTTTCGAAAAAGTGCAGTGGACTACCTCATGAAACCAGTGGAACGTAATTTGTTAGTTGAAGCAGTGTCTAGATTAGAAGGGAATAAAAAAAATGATGACACTCAAAGCGCAAAAATTGATTATTTACTAGAAAGCATTCGAAACCCAGTTTCCGCAAATCCTAAAATTTCAGTACCCAGCTCAGATGGTATAGATTTAATTCCAGTCCAAGACATTATTTATATAAAAGCAGATGGATGTTATTCCGAAATCTATTTAATAGATGGCAGTCAGAAATTAATTTCCAGAGTTTTAAAGGATACCGAATTTCAATTAGAAGATTTTAACTTTATGCGTATTCATCATAGTTACTTAATCAATATGGAACATTTGAAAAGTTTTCATCGATCAGATGGAGGCTATGTAGAAATGATAAATGATAAAAAGATAGGAGTAAGTCGAGCGAGAAAGCAAGAACTAATAACTAAACTTCAAAATTAAATAGAAAGAACTTTATAGGGTAAAAAACTCTTTCTATTCAAATTTTTCAATAACCGCAGAAAGACCTCTATCAACGAGTGCATCTTTCATAGGTTTTAAAACATTAAACGAGGCGGTTTTAACAGTTGCTCTGCCTTTAAAATGAACAATCATTGAAAGCTGTTCTGATTGTTCTTGGCTATGATTACACACTTCAATAAAACATTGAATGACCCAATCAAATGTATTGTGATCATCATTGTGCACGATTAACTCAGAAGTATCCCCATTGTCGGTTAATTGTTCAACAACTGCTACTTCTTCTAACTCTTCAAATGGATAGTTTAAAATTTCCATATCATTTATTTAAACTAGATAATGTACTTTTTATTGCTTCAAAATTAGGTAAATCACCTGCACTTTCTAACACTTCAATGTAACGAATAATTCCGTTTTTGTCAATTATAAATGCAGCTCTTTTTGAAACTCCTTTCATTCCTAATACAAAATCTTCATAAAAAGCGGAATAGGTTTTAGAAACATCTTTGTTAAAATCAGAAAGCAAGGTAAAGTTCAGATTTTCTGCGGCTTTAAATTTTTCAAGCGTAAAAACAGTATCAACGGAAATTCCTAATACCTCTGCATTCATTTCATTGTACATCGCCATGTTATCTCTCATAGAGCACATCTCAGTAGTACATACACCTGTAAAAGCAAGTGGGAAAAATAAAATTAATACATTTGATTTGCCCTGATAATCTTCCAATTTCACTTCTTCCTTTTCAGATGAATATAAAGTAAAAATAGGTGCTTTGTCTCCGACTTTAATTGACATTGGTATTTATTTATATGATAAGATTCACAAATTTATCAAACTCCCTTTATAATTTTGTTCTTTTGCGAAGAAATTATAGAGAAAAAGGAGAATTTTTAATGGATTCAACAAAAGTTGCCTATATCAAATTGCATATTGCGGTTTTACTTTTTGGATTAACTGCAATCCTTGGAGCAAAAATTCAATTGGCCGCGGTTGAATTGGTTTGGTGGAGGGTACTCATTACATCCCTAAGTTTATTTTTTTTGATCCAATTTGGAGCTCAACTTAAATTAATACCCAGAAAATATGTTTTCCAATTTATTGGCATAGGCGTAATCATAGCCTTGCATTGGATTTGTTTTTTTGGGGCAATCAAATTGTCAAATGCCTCCATTACTTTAGTATGTATGGCCACCCAATCTTTTTTTACAGCCGTGACAGAGCCTTTGGTATTAAAAGAAAAAATCAAAGGTTATGAACTGATGCTAGGATTAATGATGATCCCCGGAATGTTACTTGTTGTAAATGGCGTTTCTCACGGAATGCTGCTTGGTATAGGAGTAGGCCTTTTGTCTGCTTTTTTTGGCGCCCTATTTACCTCATTTAACAAGAAATTAGTGCACGTAAGTGATTCGAAAAATATTACCTTCTTAGAATTAACTGCCGCTTGGGTTTTTATTTCTTTTCTTTTACCGTTTTGTAGAAATCCAGATATTCCATTTTTACCTCAAGGTGAAGATTGGTGGTATCTGATTGTATTGGCATTACTTTGCACTACATTGGCCTTTGTTTTAGCTTTACAAGCATTGGAATATATTTCTGCTTTTGCCTCAAATTTGATTGTCAATCTGGAACCTGTCTATGGAATTATATTAGCAGTTTTTATTTTAAAAGAGAATAAAGATTTGAGTTTATCTTTTTATGCTGGAGTATTAATTATTTTAGGCGCTATTTTCGTGTATCCATTTTTAAAGAAAAAATTTAGTAAAGCATTATGAATTTCTCCTTAAAAAAAATCTGGAAATATTGTGAATCATTGAGTACGCCTGCAGATGATTTATTAGTTGAATTGGATAGGGAAACTAATCTAAAAACCTTAGCTCCCCAGATGCAATCAGGACCATATCAAGGCCTTTTGCTTTATTTTATTACTCAGATGAAAGCTCCTAAATGTGTTTTAGAAGTAGGCACCTTTACCGCATATAGCACTATTTGTTTTGCAAAAGCAGCAAAAGAAGATTGCCAAATACATACCATTGAAGCTAATCAAGAATTAAAATATATCATTGATAAATATATTGAGCAATTAGATAATAAGGCGATTATTCATTCCCATATCGGAGATGCTAAGCAATTGATTCCAACAATGGACATGCAATTTGACTTGGCTTTTGTAGACGCAGGTAAAAAGGATTATGAATTCTATTTTGATTTGCTGATTGACAAGATTGAACCTAATGGAATTTTGCTTTTCGATAATGTACTTTGGAGTGGTAAAGTGTTGAACAAAGAAATGGACAATGATACTCGAGTCATGCATGCTTTCAATAAAAAAATACTTGCTGATGATCGGGTAGAAAATATTATCTTACCTATCAGAGATGGTTTGATGATTATTCGAAAGAAATAATGGATATACATTATTTAAAATATAAAGACATTGATAAAACCAAATGGGATGCCTGCATTAATGTAAGTCCTTCCAATTTGCCATATGCCTATTCTTGGTATTTAGACACTATTGCGGATCATTGGGATGCTTTGGTAGGAGAGGATTATAAGTATGTTTTCCCACTGACCTATAATAAAAAATTAGGTTTTAAACGGCAGCTTTATCAACCGGCTTTTGCTCAGCAATTGGGTATCTTTTCTTCATTTGAAATTACAGCGGATATAAGTAAAGCATTTTTATCTAGTATCCCAAAGTCGTTTGTTTATATAGATATTTGTTTGAATGAAGGGAATGCTTTCAAGCCATTTGATAGTTTTATTTATTATAGAAAAACTAATTTTATAGCTAGTTTAAATAAACCTTATGAACAAATAGTAAATGGATATACGGATAACCATCAGCGCAATATAAGAAAGTCTAAGAATAAAAATTTAAGGATTGAGAACAGCGTTCAGATTCAAGAAGTAATTGATATTTATCAAGCGAATCAAGGTTCGAAAGTTGGGCTTAATGTAAATGATTATGCTCGGATAAAGCAATTAATCCAAGTGCTTTTAGATAAGGACAAAGGCTTTATTAAGAATGTGTATGATGCTCAGAATAATCTAAACTTGAGCATGTTTTTTATAAAAGAGAAAAATAGGATTATTAATATTTTCGGCTCAGGGAATGATATAGGTCGAAAGAATAAAGCCATGTATTTTGCCATAGATCAAGTCTTCCAAGAATATGCCAATCAGGATTATATATTTGATTTTGAAGGTTCATCCATATCTGGAGTTGCGTATTTCTTTAAAGGCTTTGGCCCTGAAAAAAAGTTTTATCCGCAAATCGTTTCTAATCAATTGCCTAATTGGATGAATATGATAAGGGCTACAAAAAATTGGATACAAAATAAATAAATGATGAATTGGAAGTACGCCATTTATTTAGGTTTAGGTTTGTTGACTTCAATTCACGTTTTCCGATTATATCAACAAATGAATATCAATTCTCAAGACATGCCAATTGATGCGCGTAATCTTTACCTTTTAGTACATACCGCTGATAAGCATGACAATTTCTATTTAGATAAAAATTTTAAAAGAACTTGGTATGAGATTGCCGGCAAGGAAAATTTTGAATCCAACAGCCCTCCAGGTCTTCCTTACAGTTCTATATTATATCCGCCTCAAGCTTTGACCGAATTTTACTTTCTAAAATATATTCCTTGGAAAAATTATAGGTGGATAAATTATGGCTATAATTTTTTATTGATATTAATCATTGCTTTTTTGGTCTATCAGTTAAGTAATAAAAATCTTAACGCTTTAAGCATTTTATTTCCGTTAATTGCATTCAAGGGCACCTGGCAAGCATTCTTTGTTGGGCAACCGATGTTTTTATGCTTAACTTTTATTTTAATGGCTTATTATTTATGGCGAGAGAAAAAGCATTCTTCAATAGCTGGTGTTTTGCTCGGCTTGGCTGCCTTTAAGTTTACCTTAGTCATTCCATTTGGATTATTCTTTTTGTATAAAAGGGATTGGAAGTTGATCGGCACATCTGTAATTACCGTTTTACTTTTATTAGCGCCCGTTGTTTTCCAATATGATTTGGGAGAATTGCTATCCGCCTATGGAGCGAATGCAAAAGAACAAATTTATCAGATTTATACGGATGGCGGTAATAATCTTTTATTTCAAACTACTGAATTAGCCAGTTTATTATTTTCTGGAGGAATTATCTCAGCAAATTCCGTTTCTATATTCAATGGAATATTATTGATTTCGGGAATTGTTATTTTGATATTCAACCCAAAGAGATATGATGATGAATCAACATTGTTATTAATTATCTTGTGGACATTTTTATTTATGTATCATTTATCCTATGATGGATTAGTGATCTTGGCATTTCTTGTAATATTAAAATTTAAAAGTAGCAGCGATTTTTTAAAATACTTGCCCTTTATCATGGTGTTCTTTTTACCTATTAATGGAATCATGAGGCGATTAAATTTATCATGGGAGATATTTTACCTCCATATGCCTATCGCCATCTTTGCATTATTGTGTTATGAGTTGTTCTTCAAAGCCAATCAATTGCAAAAGCAATCAATTATTCAAAATTGATCTATTTTTATCTTACTTTTCAGCATCAAATTTTTAAATCACATAAGATCTACAAATATAAAAGTAACTAGCTTTTGGATGAGCCTTGGTCTATTACATCTAGCGTATTTTATTTTTCAATGTGTCAATCAACATTACTTATTAGCTGATTCTAAAGAGTACCTTTTAGAAGCGGAAAATATAAGGAGTCAATTCTATTTCTATTGTGGCAATGTGGACGCTCCTTTTAATCGAGATTTATTATCGAAACGGACGCCTCTATATCCATTAATTTTGGCAGGATTGCAATTATTCTTCAAATCATTTGTGTGGGTTACATTAACTCAAATTGGGCTTAGTTTTTTAAATGTTGGCCTATTAATCAAAGCATTGAGGTTGTATAAAATTGAGGTGAATTATTTTTTGCTTTTAGTTTTCTTAATTTTTACCCCTTCCTATTTTATTTATGCGAATCTTGTAATGAGTGAAATATTATTTCAAATTTGCATTACGATTTGCTTTGTCACCTTTTTATATTTCTTGAAAAAAAGAGAAACAAAATATTTATGGATTTATATTTTAAGCATTATTCTAGCGATGATGGCGAAGCCTGCATTTTATCTTTTCGCTTATGCAAATATTGCGCTCGCCATTTTTTACTATTGGCGGATTAAGCAGATTCAAATACTTTATTTAGCGATTATACCAGTCGCCTTTGTACTCCTATATTCTTTTGCCAATCAGCAACGATCAGGCCATTTTCATTTTAGTAGTATCTCAAAAATTAATGCATTGAATTATAATAGTTATTATTTTTTGATGAAAAAGGGCGGCGCTGAGCAGGCGGAATTACAAGTGGATGCTATTCATGATAAAGCCCTGAAAATATCAGATTACGATGCACAATCTAAATTTATAAAATCTGCAACCAAAGATATATTAATCGACAATTTCTTTGCTTATGGTTGGTATCATTTCAAAGGAAGTCTGCTCTTTTTTTTGGATCCTGGTCGCTTTGATTTAGCTTCTTTTTTCGGGGTCGAAGGAAAGACAGAAGATGGACTCTTGCATCAGAAGAATAAATCTGGGGAAGGTGGAGTTTTCAATAAATTGAAGCAACAGCCGATTATGCTATTGTTAATCTTGGGTCTAATCTTCTTTTTTAATTTAATTAAATTACTAGCACTATTTGGATTCGCTTTCAAAAAATCAATTCCACTCGATGTGAAAATTATTGTTTTAGGAATCATTGCTTATTTAGCCTTTCTTACAGGGCCTTTAGGAGCTAGCAGATTTGCCTTGCCCGTTTTGATGTTGGTGTTGTTTGCTTGTTTGAGTTTTTGGGAGCCTTTAAGGAAGACATTAACTTAGACCTTTTTCTTATTCTAAATGTAAATTGAGGTTAGGCTTACCACTTTTTCTCCAACAACCAACGCTTTATTAAATGCATTTATAATTTATTTTTCTATTTCTAATAACCTTAACCTAGATCGAATTACCTCATTTACTGAACAGTACTTTTCAGACTTTAATTCTTCTTTAATAAAATCATCGAATGATCTCCTAGAATAATTAATGTATTTTTTGCCATAAATTAAAATACCATATGCCACTATAAATTGCAAGAAATGATTCTATCCTTTTCACTATAAAAAAAAGCGCGTTGGTATAACGCGCTTTGAAATATCTCTTGACCTTAGTTCTTTTATAATTTAACAAACTCAACCCTGCGGTTGTTCGCTTTATCTTCTACAGTCTCATTTTTATTTAATGGAAATGCTTCTCCTTTTCCAACAGATTTTAGTCTTGATGCTTCTATACCTTTCGATATAAGCAATGCTTTTACAGCTGCAGCTCGTTTAGAGGACAATTCTAAATTACTTGCTTCACTACCATCACTATCTGTATGGCCTTCCACACTAAAGTTTAATTCAGGATATTTTTCCATCATTTTTGCAAATTGATTAATAACGCCATGAGAAGAAATCTTAATGGTTGCCTCATTATAATCAAAATTAATTCCATTAGTCACAAACTTTCCGTCTGTTGAAATTCGATTATAAATTTTATCTCCTCCCTCTGCGATCCTGAAATTTTTAACTTTATTGAATTCACCAATATCAGGGTGATGATCAGTTTCCAGTGAAAACATGGTCGGTTTAAACTTTAATCTTGGAATGCTTATTGCTTTTTCCTCATCAATATAAACTTTTAAATATCCCTTATTATATGAAAGTGAGACTCTTCTCCATCCAAGCTGTCCACTAGTTTTATACCTTCTTAATTCTCCCCCAAAGTCTCCCATTGTTACTTTACTATGGGCAATCTTGATTACATTATGGCTAACGTCATTGATAACTTTTCCATTTCTGTATTCTTTATCATATAGTTTAATCCCATAATTTTGCCATGCAGAAGTTGTAGAAAAATGAATGTCAAATTCTATGGTAAACTGTTCAGGCAAGTAATTCTCATTGTCATTCATATACGGGAAAATACCAGTGTTTCTATCATTTAATTGAATAACATTTTCTTCCCCAAGCGTCGCATTTTCTGCGGAGCCCTTATAGATATCCCATTTCATTGGAAATTCTCCGCTTTCTTCATTATTTAAATCATCGTAGAATACTATTTTATCTCCAGATATAAAATCATACTTAGCATAGCTCTTTAATAGTATTGGATTCGTATCTTCATCTGCATTGGTATCTTCATTTAACTGATCTTGATCTTTCTTATTTACACTTGTGGGATTTTTAGTGCCTGTTGGAGTTTTTTGAACTAGGATATTACCATTCTTATCAGTTGCAACTCCAGCTTCTTCTGGATCTGCTTTTTTCTTCTTTTTCTTAAAAGCATCTTCTAATTTATCTAGACCTTTATCGATTGCCCGATCTTCTTTTTGACGTTTTCGATATTCTACTCTTCTTTTTGCACGGTCACCCAATTTATCCAATTTTATGACTTGGGTGATGCCTGCATCTTGCATGAGGAAAGTAAAGAGGACGAGAAAGATAGTTTTAATTTTCATTATGGTGATTTAACTGAATAGTTATTCAAAGATAATTGATTCGTATTAAATATACAGCAGTAAGTTATTAAGCAGTGCTTTTCATTTAGTAATTAACCGCTATTTAATGTAATTGGGATATTTTCATTCGATATAGTGTAAAGAATGATCTAATCGGGAAGTTCCTGAGCTTTAAAATTCACTGCTCATATGGAACCGAATTTTTGGAAAATTCTCTTGCATCATCTTTAATGCCCAGGCGGATTCTGCAAGAAACACATATTTACCATCCTTATCTTGGGCCATGTCTCTTTTCCTCTTTTTAACAAATTTTGAGAAAGCTTCTTTATCATCAGAATCTACCCACATGGCTTTGTGTAAGGGTACACTTTCATAGGTACATGATGCACCATATTCGTTCTCTAATCTATATTGAATAACTTCAAATTGAAGTGCACCAACTGTTCCTATAATTTTTCGACCTGTATCTTCCTTTATAAATAATTGAGCAACTCCTTCGTCCATCAATTGAGTTATCCCCTTAGCTAATTGCTTTGATTTTAATGGATCTGCATTATTAATAAATCTAAATTGCTCAGGAGAGAAACTAGGGATTCCTTTAAATTTTATTACTTCTCCTTCTGACAAAGCATCGCCAATCTTAAAGTTGCCAGAATCATACAAACCTACTATATCTCCTGGAAAGGCTTCTTCAACAACAGATTTCTTTGCTGCCATAAAGGAGGTAGGATTAGAAAATTTCATTTTTTTATCATGGCGTACATGTAGGTAATTTTGATTTCTTTTGAACGTTCCAGAACATATTCTTAGAAAAGCAATTCTATCTCTATGCCTCGGGTCAATATTCGCATGTATCTTAAAGACAAAACCAGTAAAGTCTTTTTCCAAAGGATCAATCATTCTAGTTTCCGTTTCTCTCGGTAATGGGGTAGGGGCAATATCCACAAAACAATCTAACAGTTCTTTTACCCCAAAATTATTAATTGCTGATCCAAAAAAAACTGGTGAAACTAATCCTTCTAAGTAATACTCTTTTTCCATTTCTGGATATAGCATTTTAATTGTATTTATTTCGTCTCGTAATTCTTTCGCAGCTGCTTCACCAATATGATCTTCTAATTCCGTAGAAGATAAATCAGTTATTTCTATTTTATCTTCTTCCGCTTGTTTCCCATGAGCTGAGAATAAAATTAATTTTTGCTCATAAATATTATAAACGCCTTGAAAACGCTGTCCCATGCCGATAGGCCATGAGAGTGGAGTTACACTAATGCCTAACTTGCCTTCTACTTCATCTAATAAATCAAAAGCATCTTTCCCTTCTCTATCTAATTTATTAATAAATACTATGATTGGAGTATTTCGCATTCGACAAACTTTCACCAATTTTTCAGTTTGTTCCTCAACGCCTTTCGCAACATCTATCACCACAATTACACTATCTACCGCAGTTAAAGTTCGAAAAGTATCTTCTGCAAAATCTTTGTGACCTGGCGTATCTAAGATGTTAATCTTTTTTCCTCTATATTCAAATGCCATTACTGATGTAGCCACAGAGATCCCTCTTTGTTTCTCAATTTCCATAAAATCAGAAGTGGCATGCTTCTTTATTTTATTTGATTTTACCGCTCCAGCAATTTGAATGGCTCCACCAAACAACAATAACTTTTCAGTTAAAGTAGTCTTCCCGGCATCCGGGTGACTAACAATACCAAATGTTTTTCTTTTATCAATTTCTTCTCGCAGACTCATCTTTAGCTATTAAGCCTGCAAAGATACACTTTGAAACAGGATTTTTAAATTCTGAATTACGATTTATATCTGCATTGGCTATTTTAGCAAGCTTCTCCTAGACAAAAGGGCGGGTTTTAAAATAAGTCATACCTTTATCTTGCCCTTTTTAACTCGAGCAAAATCAAAAGAAGTTCTTGATGTACCCAATGTAAATTAAATTAATTAACGGGCAACCACAGTTAGGCATTGACAGACTCAGAACTTTGAACTCTGAACTTTGAACTTCCACAATTACTGCAGCTTGAATCTGTCCACCATCACCGGACCTCCCTCAACCTTCATTTTAAATTTGTCTCTAACATTATGGTAAATAGTATCAATCACATTTAATTGCATTTCATGGAATCTATTTGCACTTACATCTGCAACTAAAACTTTGTATCGATCAGCATCTATTCGACTATAATCATCTAAAGTTATATTCATTCGCTTACCTTCCCCTTTCAGGTCTAGTTCATTATTGCCATCTAAATGTATAGTCAATTCATCTACATCCATAACCGCTTTAATGTCATAGTTTCCTTTATTGGAAATATTCATCTTCTCCTCATCAAATCCAGATAATTTAGTATCATCTGTATTGGTTAAATCTAATGAAAGCAATGAAGGCATTTTAATTTTTAATCGACTTATTTTAGATGAACTACGACTACCTTTATCTAATCTAATGTGTAAAGTTTCCCCTAATTGTACGAGCTCTACTTTTTCAGTATATCGTTCATTACCATTTACACTTATATAATATTGATCACTTTTTTCAATTTCAATTTTCATGGAACCTTCAATTTCAAGTTTGGTAAATCCTTTGTTATCAAATATTTTAAGGTCATTATTTCTTCTGGCATATTCTGGTGAAATGAAACCATTCTCCCCATTCTGCCATAGTTTTCCAGTCACCTGAAATCCATGATCATAGTTTGGGTCTCTGCCTTCCATGTGGATATCATCTAGCATAGATCTTTCTATAAAAATGTATTTACCTTTTGGCACCTCTACAATTAGCTCAACGTTTTGACCTCTCCATTTATCTCCTTTTTTAATCGAAAAATGATTGTCAAAGAATATTTCATCATTATTTATTTCGTAGTTGTAATTTAAAATTTTTGCAGATTGCAATGCATTATTACTACTTGCACCTCTAGAATAAATTTTCTTCTTAATATGAAACTGATCGTCTGAACTTGGTTTGAAATTTATATCAACATTGTCAGAACTTAGGCTATAATTATCAAATGAAATATTTCCAAACTGAACGATTTTACGATCCATTGCATTAGTCCCTTGATATAATTTAAGGGTATCACCACTGAAGTTGTTCAAATTTATATCTTCCACGTACTCCGCTTTATTAGTAAAGTAACTAGAGATATGGGTTCCTACAAAACCTAAACTTGTTACATTGACTAACCAAAAAGCAAAAAGTCCAGCCCTATAGTTTTTTGGTAAACTATATTTCCAAAAGATTCTAATAAACATCAAAGCTAATGCGGACAAGGGTAGAAGTAAGGTTACAAATAAGTTTAATACCCCTAAGGAGGCCATGAATTTGGAACTTGGTAATAGGTAGCTTGCAAATGGGATTGAAAAAGAAAAGCCGATTATCATCCCAAGCCAAGCAATGGCTAGGGAGATAATCAGTATTGAAGCAATAAATAAAATAAATGGCTTAGTAATGGCTTTCAACGCTTTCCCAACAAAAATGAAAACGGAGCCTAATAAAGAAAACCCTTTCGTAATGGCATTTCCAAGTTTATTTCCTCGACCAGAACTTTTTTTTTTGACTTTGTCTTTGAGTTCAAATCTAGCTTGTCGCCTAAGGTTTCAATTTCTTCTTCTATAACTCTTGCCATATTGGAGATATTTATTTGTTCTCCTTTCATAGCCAAGATATCGCTAGAAGTTTTAGCAGCTGGTACAATGGCCCATAAAACCAAGTAAGCTGGAAGCGCCAGACCACCTGCAATAGTTAATAGTATAAAGGTGAGTCTAACCCAAATTGGATCTGCAATTCCTAAGTATTCGGATATACCGGAACATACACCAGAGATAACTTTATCTTCCGTGTGCCTAAACAATCTTTTTCCCACTCTATATTTTTTTCCGCTCTCAGTGATTTTCTCTGCAATTGGAATATTGGCTTGATAATGATCATCTTCATAAGATTCCGCTCCAAAATCCTCGGGTGTCCCCATGATTTTAATAGCATCGTCCACATCTTTTCTAGTAACAATTGGGCGACTTTGCATGCCTTCTTGGAATAGTTCTGCCATCCGGAATTCAATATCTCCCATGATTTCTTCACAACTTTCTGAGTTGTTAAAGTGACCTTGAATGGTATCCAAGTAGTTCATTAAATGATTATAAGCATTATCATCTATGGTGAATGGATAGCCTCCTAAATTGATGTTGAATATCTTATTCATTTGTTGTTACGTTTTTAATAGATTGATTGACTGCATAAACTAATTGATTCCATGTTCCTAATAAACCTCCTAGAAATTGTTCCCCTTCATCAGTGATGTGGTAATATTTTCGTGGTGGTCCTGAACTTGACTCTTGCCAATTATAATGCAGCAACCCTGCATTTTTTAGTCTTGTCAAGAGTGGATATAATGTTCCTTCAACTATAATTAATTCTGACTTTTTCAGCTTTTTAATTATGTCTGAGGGATAAGCTTCTTCTTCTGCAATAATTGAAAGAATGCACAGCTCTAAAATTCCTTTTCGCATTTGCGCTTTTGTGTTTTCGATTTTCATCCGTGCGTTTTTTGTTTGATGATCGGATGTTTTATTGCTTCAAAAAAAATGGTTTTATAATCATTCACATTGTAAATATATGTAAACTTATAGTACTATGCAATACATAGTACTATATTTTAACATAGTACTATGCGGGAATTTAGTACTATTTAAATTTAAAAGTGTTAACCTTGTTACCTATCTAGTTATTTATAAGTGACTTATTTAAAATCACCCGAAAGGATGAGGAAGTAATTATCTTTTTAAAATAATTTTGAAATTATTACAAATCAAATAAATATTAATGAAAAACTTAACTCTATCTACTTGCACACTTCTCCTTTTTTGCCAAAGTTTGTTAGCTATTAATGTATCTGGAACGATATCTTCGGATTCCACTTGGACGCTTGCAAACAGCCCATATATTTTAACAGGTGATGTTATAGTTGCAGATGAAACTACCTTAACTATTGAAGCGGGAGTGGTCATTGAATTTAACAGTACCCTAAGAGATTTGATCATCAATGGTAGTCTTCAAGCCATAGGAAATAGCACTGATAGTATTATATTTAGAGGACAAACTGGTGTGCAAGGAGACGTGCTTATCAGAAATGAAGGAGTTTTAGAAGTCTCAACTTTTGAATTTTGTGTTTTTTCAAGCATGGGAGGCAACCTAGCCTCTGGCTCGGCGGTGAGATTAGATGTACCTACTATTTTTAGAAATTGTAGATTTAATAACAATAGCGATATTATTGCTGACGCAGATGCAATAGGAAGCTTTGATTCAAATAACAGAATAGAGGAAATTCGAGTTATCACGAGTAGTTTAGATTCTTCTGCAACTTTTGCCAATGCAGATTCAGAGGGATTTTATTTTGAATTAATGGGAGATATAATTGTTGCAGATTCCAATGTATTAACCATTGATCCAGGTGTTGAAATTAGATTTGTTTCTTCATTGCATGAATTTATAATAAATGGAAAAATAATTGCTAATGGAACTGCTACAGATTCTATAAACTTTGTAGGAGAAAGCCCAAATTATGGGGGAATAAGACTGGTAGCGTCAGGAATAGTAGATACATCAGTTTTTGCTTACTGCAATTTTTTATATTTAGGCTCCCTTAATGTGAAAAGTGCGATCCAAGTTTCTCAACCATTTCTTTTAACCAATTCTACTTTTAATAACACTACGGATATCATTTCCGATGGAGATTATTTATCAGGAATTGACCAATCAAATCGTTTAGAAAAGATAAACATAGTGATAAATTCGTTGAGCACTTCCACCGTCTGGCCTCAAGCAGATGATACTGGGTTTAAGTATGTATTGGAAGGAGACCTAGTGATTGAAGATAGTACCACATTAACGATAGAGCCGGGTGTGACCATAGAGTTTACAAGTAGTTTGCACGAATTTTTTGTCAATGGTCAGATGATTGCGGATGGCACGATTACAGATTCTATTATCCTTAAGGGTAATCTCAATTTAAACGGAGCGATTATTTTAAGCAATGTTGGTGAAGTAGATACATCCATTTTTAGATATTGTGTATTTGATCGTTTAGGATCACTTACTTCTAGCCAAGCTGCGCTTCAAGTAAATAATCCTGTGATATTAACCAATTGTCAGTTTAATTCTGATCGAAATATTTTAGCAGATGCGGATTTTGTTTGGGGGATAAATAATACTAATCGTTTAGATGTAATTGATCTTGTAGCAAATACTTTAGACAGCACCACTGTATGGCCTGTTGCAGATGATACCGGTTTTAAATACAATTCACTAGGTGATCAAACTATTATGGATAGCAAGAAACTGACTATAAATGCTGGATGTGAAGTAAATTTCAACAGTACGCTACATGAGTTCTTTGTAAATGGCAGATTGATTGCAGAAGGCACAAGTACGGATTCCATTAAATTTTCTGCAAATCTTTCTGGAAGTGGAGGAATATATCTTACAAGTACAGGAGATTTAGATACTTCTATTATAAAGTATTGTTCATTCAAAAATATAGGGAGTTCAACAGTACTTGCTGCATTGAGAGTTGAACATCCAGCGCTAGTAGCCAATAATTCTTTCAGCAATGCAAGAGATGTAATCGCAAGTGCAGATTTTGTATGGGGTTTCCAAGAGAATAACAGGCTCAAGGAAATAGAACTTTTGCCCAATTCATTGACCACAACTTGTCATTGGCCAGTTGCAGATGATACCGGCTTTGTGTATAGAATGCAAGGAGATTTAATCGTTCCGGCGGGAGAATTACTTACCATTGAAGAAGGAGTAGAAGTGGTCCAAAATTCCACTCTAATAGAACTTTTTATTAATGGACAAATGATTATGATGGATAATGTGCCTGGGAAAGAAGTTCGCTTTTATAGAGAATAATTGATTATTAGTACACTCAAGTTTTATGAAATAACTACAAACCACAAAAATTTAATTTTATTATGTTTTTGTGGTTACATTTCTGCTTTTCAATACACTTATAATAGAAAACAATTAACCTCATAAAACCTTTGTATGCAACAAATGATTCAAGCATCGAATAAAAGTCTACTGATCCGCACCTCCCAATCAATTCAAGATCAATTAAAAGACAAAATTATACAATTGGAATCTCAATTAAAAAATCTCGTAGACACCTCTTTTAAATCTTCAAGGATATGTATTCCTACCGCAGAAGGTTATGAGTTTATTGAAGCAGCTGATATAATCCGTTGTGAATCCGATGGAAATTATACTAGAATATTTATTCAAGGTCGAACAAGTTTATATGTTTCAAAAACACTAAAGCAAATAGGAGGGAATCTTCCTTCTAATAGTTTTTATAGAGTGCACAAATCTCACATTATTAATTTGAATCGTATAATTAAGATTTTTAAAAATAATGGAGCATCTATTCAATTAGATAACAAAGATATTGTTCCTATATCTAGAAATAGAAAGGAAAGCTTTTTCGAACTTATATTTAAATAATTAATGTATAATTAGTTTATATTCAATGAATCATTTTTCCTGCTCTGTTTTGAAATAAAGGGCGATAAGTAGTCCTAAACTCAATCTATTACGAGCCCAAAAAAATTAGATTATTTGATAAGTATTCCCTATCTTTGCCCTTCATTTTTAAAACGTTCTTTAGTGATGAAGATTTTAGAAGAATTTTCTATACCAATTGGAGGATTATTAAATGGGGAACATAAATATAAGTTTCGATTAAATAATTCTTTTTTTGAGGCATTTGAAAGTAAAGAAATTAAAGATGGAAAATTTGAGGTAGAAGTTACCCTGAATAAATTTAGTACCAGAACGGATTTTAATTTTAAAATAGTAGGAAGTTTTGCAAGTATATGTGACAGATGCTTAGAAGAAATCCGAATTGATATTGAAAGTGAATATGATTTGATTGGGAGATATGGAATTGGAGAGGAGGAAGCGGAATTTTTTTATATCGAAGATCAAAACAAACCAGTGAATATTGCAAAATTCATTTTCGAGTTTGTGAATTATTCCATTCCACTTATGAAAGTATGTAAGGAAAAGGAAAATCCAGCTTGTTATGAATTATTAGATAAGATCAATCCTAATTTGGAAGATGAAAAGAATCCAATGTGGGAAGATTTAAATAAAATTAATTTTAATTAAAATAAAGAATCATGGCTCATCCGAAGAGTAGAATTTCTAAACAAAGAAAGAGAAAGAGAAGAACGCATAAAGTGACTACTCCACCTCAAATTTCTATCTGCAAAAAAACTGGTGAGGCTCATTTGTTCCATAGAGCATATTGGCATGAAGGTAATATGTACTACAAAGGGCAGCTAGTAATTGAAGCAGACGCTGAAATAGAAGAGTAAATACTTCTCAAGACGAAAAATATATAAAGCTCCCATAGAAATATGCGGAGCTTTTTTTGTTTACACAATTTAATATTTCGATATGAAAAAAATAGTTAATCACGATGACGCACCGTCTCCAGTTGGCCCCTACAATCAAGCTGTTGAATTTGGGGATATCATTTTTGTTTCAGGCCAAATTGCCATTGATCAATCTACCGGTAAATTAATGCAAGATTCTATCGAAGCAGAGACAAGACAAGTAATGAAAAATCTAAAACTTGTGCTTAGCGCGGGCGGAAGAGACTTCGAAGATGTATTGAAAGTTTCTGTATTTGTAAAAGACATGAACATGTACAGTAGGATCAATGCAGTATATGCAGAATTCTTTAATGAAGACACAGCACCAGCTCGAGAATTAGTGGAAGTGGCAAACCTGCCAAAATTTGTAAATATTGAAATTTCTTTAATTGCAGGAAAAAAATAATTATGAGTGACAAAAGAAAGCAAGTTTTATCTTGTACCCAGCCTACTGGAAATTTACACTTTGGAAGATATTTTGGAGCAGTAAAAAATTGGGTTGACTTGCAAGTTGATTATGATTGCGTATATGGAGTAGTAGACTTGCATGCCATGACCATGCCTTATAAGATAGATAAATTGCGTAATCAAACTTGGGAATTGATTTTTAATCTAATTGCTACAGGGATTGATCCTGACAACTTATTCGTTCAATCCCTAATCCCAGAACACGCAGAGCTAAATTGGATTTTTAATACCATTACCCCATATGGGGAATTATCTAGAATGACGCAGTTTAAAGATAAATCGCAGCAAGTGAACGAAAGTGGAAAAGAGGCATTAATTTCTAGCGCGCTTTTTACTTATCCCGTTTTACAAGCAGCGGATATATTAATGTATAATGCGGATTTCGTTCCAGTTGGTAAAGACCAAGAGCAACATTTGGAGTTAACTAGAAATATAGCACAACGTTTCAATCACATAGTTGGTAAGGAGTATTTCGTAATGCCTGCAACACTCCATACCGAGGTGCCTAAGGTTTTATCTACAGCAGATCCAAAAATGAAAATGAGTGCGAGTAAAGGGGAAAAACATAATATTGATATTTTCGCCGATCCCGCTAAAATTAGAAAGCAGATAAAATCTGCAGTAACTGATGCAGGTGATATTCATTCTCCAGAAATGAGTCCAGGTGTTAATAATCTTTTTTTACTTTTAAAAGCTTCAGGAAATCAAATGGGATATGATAATTTAAAGGAAACTTACACGGCAGGTAATTTAAGATATGGCGATCTGAAACACGAGGTTGCTGAAGCGCTAGTAGAATTAACAGATCCGTTTAGAGAAAAAAAGGCAGAGATTTTAAAAGACAAAAGGACTTATAAAGATCGGGTTAAAGCATCATCTGAAGTAATTAGAGCTACTGCGAGTCAAACCTTGAAAGAAGTAAAAGATTTGGTAGGCCTTTTAAACGTTAAATAATGAAGATAATCTGCATTGGTAGAAACTATGCAAAACATGCAAAGGAGTTGGGTAATAATATCCCTTTAAAACCATTAATTTTCATGAAGCCTCCTACTGCTTTGTTAATAAACAATAAGCCACTTTATTACCCAGAATTCACTAAAGATTTGCATTTCGAAGCTGAGATTGTCTTTAGAATTACCAAAAATGGAAGACATGTGCAAAAAGAATTCGCACATAAATATTATGACCAAGTTGCTTTTGGTATTGATTTTACAGCTAGAGATTTGCAAAGTGAATTAAAAGACAAAGGTCATCCTTGGGAAATTGCAAAAGGCTTTGATAATTCTGCGGCTGTTAGTCCATTTATAAATATGTCAAGTTTGAATGAAGAAGAAATTTCATTCACTTTGAAAAAGAATGGAGAAATTGCCCAAAATGGAAATACCAAAGATTTGATTTTCGACATCGAAACTTTAATATGCTATAGCTCTAAATTTTTCAAACTCCAAGTAGGGGACTATATTTTCACAGGAACCCCTGAAGGCGTTGGTAATGTGAAAATTGGAGATTTATTGGAAGGCTATATTGAAGACAAGAAAGTATTAGAATGTTCTATTAAGTAAGCGTATTTATCAATTTTAATACCTGTTAAACGAAAATTAATAGTAAATTTGAGCGCTTTTAAAAGATTATAAATTTTAATAATATAATATGTCATATTTATTCACATCAGAATCTGTTTCTGAAGGACACCCAGATAAAGTTTCGGATCAAATTTCAGATGCTATCTTAGATGCATTTTTAACGCAAGATCCTGATTCTAAAGTAGCTTGTGAAACTTTAGTAACCACGGGATTAGCCGTAGTTTCTGGAGAGGTTAGATCTAAAGCTTACGTAGATGTACAATCTACGGTAAGAAAAGTTATTAAAAAAATTGGTTATACAAAATCGGAATACCAGTTTGATGCAGACTCTTGTGGCGTATTGTCAGCCATTCATGAACAATCAGCAGATATTGCTCAAGGAGTTGATGTTGGCAAAAAAGCAGAAGAGCAAGGAGCAGGAGATCAGGGAATGATGTTTGGATATGCAACTAATGAAACTTCAACTTATATGCCCCTAGCATTAGCCATTTCGCATGTATTATTAGAAGAATTAGCGGCTTTGAGAAAAGGTGGTAAGCAAATGAAATACCTGAGACCTGATTCTAAATCTCAAGTAACTATTGAATATAGTGATGATCATAAACCTGTAAGTATTGACACTATTGTTGTTTCTACTCAACATGATGACTTTGGACCAGAGAAAAAAATGTTAGCGTCTATTAAAAAGGATATTGAGAAGATTTTAATTCCGCGAGTAATTAAGAAATTACCAGCTAAAGTAAGACCTTTGTTTAAAGGGAAATATAGACTTTTAGTTAATCCAACTGGGAAGTTTGTCATTGGTGGACCTCATGGAGATACTGGTTTAACTGGAAGAAAAATTATAGTAGATACCTATGGAGGAAAAGGTGCACACGGAGGTGGAGCATTTTCTGGAAAGGATTCATCTAAAGTGGACCGTTCAGCCGCTTACGCAACTAGACATATTGCTAAGAATGTTGTTGCAGCGGGTTTATCTAGCCAATGCTTGGTTCAAGTTGCCTACGCTATCGGTGTCGCAAAACCAGTAGGTCTATACGTAGATACCTACGGAACTTGCAAATTTGAAGGATTAAGTGATGGAGCAATTGCTAAAAAATTAGATACTATTTTTGATCTTAGACCAGCAGCTATAGTTAAGAAATTTGGACTTAAAAATCCTATTTTCTCAGAAACTGCGGCCTACGGGCACATGGGTAGAAAACCAGGTAAAAAGAAAATCTTAATTGGACAAGGCAAAAAGGCTAAAATGAAAACAGTGGAAACTTTCACTTGGGAAAAATTAGACAAAGTCAAAGATGTTAAAAAGGCATTCGGACTTAAATAATAATGATTTAAGATAATTAAAAAGGCATTGATCAATTTCAATGCCTTTTTTTATTGCTTAATTCATTTAAAAAACATATATATTCCTATTTTTCATACAAAGAATCTAAAACAAAAAGTACCTTTGTATGGTTTAATAATGAATTGTTCTTATACCCATAAATTTGGATGACAATTGACTTTAACTATATAAAAGACAGCAAGTAATGAATGTTCTCTCAAGATTTGATCAATTTGAAAAAAGGCATTTAGGAATTGATGAAAGTGCTCTGAAACTAATGTTAGAAAAATTAGGTTTAAACGACATTAATCAACTAATTGACGAAACCATTCCTAGTAATATTCGATTGCAAAAAGAACTGGATATAGCGGAAGCAAGAAGTGAATATGACTTTCTAAATGATCTTAAGATCATTGCCGATAAGAACAAAGTTTTCAAATCATATATCGGCCATGGATATTATAATACGATTACTCCAAATGTGATTTTGAGAAATATCTTTCAAAATCCAGGCTGGTACACACAATATACGCCTTATCAAGCGGAAATTTCCCAAGGTAGATTAGAGGCTTTGTTAAATTTTCAAACACTGGTTAGTGATCTTACTGGCTTCCCTATTGCAAATGCTTCTTTACTTGATGAAGGAACAGCCGCTGCGGAAGCAATGTCCATGTTTTACCACCTTAAAAATAAAAGACGTAAATCGGATCTTGCAGAAACTTTTCTTGTATCTCCAAATGTTTTTGAACAAACCAAGGAAGTTTTAATTACGAGAGCCACACCATTAGGAATTAAAATTAAGGTAGCCGACCTAGATTCGGCCCATTTAACCGATGATATCTTTGGCGTCTTGCTGCAATATCCTGGAGCTGATGGAAAAGTTAAAGATCCTTCTACATTTATAGAAGCTTGTAAGACTAAGGAAGTTTATGTTTGCGTTGCTGCTGATATTCTTAGCTTATCATTATTAAAATCTCCTGGAGAATTAGGAGCAGATGTAGCTGTTGGAAATACTCAAAGATTGGGAGTGCCGATGGGATATGGAGGACCTCATGCAGCATATTTTGCAACTAAAGAAGATTACAAAAGAATTATTCCAGGTAGAATAATTGGCGTTTCAAAAGATAGATTAGGAAATCGAACCTTGCGGATGGCTCTGCAAACCAGAGAGCAACATATAAAAAGAGAAAAAGCAACGTCCAATATTTGCACCGCACAAGCATTGCTTGCTATCATCGCCGGAATGTATGGAGTTTACCATGGCCCAGAAGGATTGAAAGCCATTGCTTCACGCATACACAATATGACTCAAATTTTAGCAAAGAGCTTAGTAAAATTAGGCCTGAATTTAAAAACGGATCAATATTTTGATACATTAAGTATTGTGGCTAACGCAGACAAAATTGCATCTACAAAAGGAAAATCGGAAGCGCATAACATTAACTTTTTTTATACCGAAGATGCGATTCAAATTAGTTTAGATGAGACCACATCTGAGGAAGATTTAAAAGCAATATTTTCAATATTCGCCGATGGAAATCAAGAGCTTGATATTAAATTGCCAGACAGCCCTGCTTTTCCAGCAGCATTAAATAGAGCCGAACCGTTTTTGGATCATATGGTATTTCAAAAATATCGTTCTGAGACAGAGATGATGCGTTATATAAAGTCATTGGAAAATAAAGATCTTTCCTTGATGCATTCAATGATTCCATTGGGCTCTTGCACCATGAAATTAAATGCAGCGACGCAGTTGATGCCAGTAAGTTGGCCCGCTTTTGCTAACCTACATCCATTTGTTCCAGCAGATCAAGCACTTGGTTATGCGAAAGTTTTTGAAGAATTGGAAGCAGACCTTTGTGAAATTACTGGATTTAAAAAATGTTCTTTACAACCTAACTCAGGAGCCCAAGGAGAATACGCTGGTTTATTAACCATCAAAGCATATCACGAAGATCGGGGAGATCATCATAGAAAAATTGCCTTAATTCCATCATCAGCTCATGGAACAAATCCAGCAAGTGCAGTAATGGCAGGAATGAAAGTAGTGGTTACAAAATGTGATGAAGACGGAAATATTTTGGTGGAAGATCTAAAAGCGAAAGCCGAAGAACATAAAGAGAACTTAGCCGCATTAATGGTGACTTATCCATCTACACATGGGGTTTTTGAAACGGCTATTCAAGAAATTTGTGATCTTGTTCATGAAAATGGAGGAATGGTTTACATGGATGGTGCAAACATGAATGCTCAAGTTGGATATACAAACCCTGCATTGATTCACGCAGATGTCTGTCACCTAAATTTACATAAAACATTTAGTATTCCACACGGTGGGGGAGGACCTGGCATGGGACCGATTTGCGTAAATGATAAACTAGCACCTTTCTTACCAGGTCATGCTGTAGTAGATATTCCGGGAAATCAAAAAAAGAATGCGGTATCATCTGCTCCGTGGGGCTCTGCTAGTATTTTGTTGATCTCATATGCTTATATTAAAATGCTTGGCAAAAATGGAGTGAAGAAATCAACTGCTTATGCAATTTTGAATGCGAATTACATAAAAGAATGCTTGGCTGATCATTATCCTGTGCTATACACTGGTAAAAATGGCAGAGTAGCTCATGAATTAATTCTAGACCTTAGACAATTTAAAAGCATAGGAATTAGTGCAGAAGATGTTGCCAAAAGATTGATTGATTATGGTTTTCATGCGCCAACCTTATCCTTCCCTGTTGCAGGCACAATCATGATTGAACCCACAGAAAGTGAGGCGAAAGAAGAAATTGATAGATTCTGCGATGCGATGATTGAAATTAAAAAAGAGATTGACGAAGTAGCGATTGGAACTGCGCATACTGAAAATAATGTATTAGTGAATGCGCCCCATCCTATGCATCAACTGACTTCTGATGAGTGGACTTATCCATACTCAAGGCAAAAAGCGGCCTTCCCTTTGGATTATTTGAACTCCAATCATAAGTTTTGGGTAAATGTAGCAAGAGTGGATAATGCATTTGGCGACAGAAATTTAATTTGCACTTGCCCGCCAATAGAAGCCTATGAAGAAGGTGAAATAAACTAAAATGATAAGCAAATCCTATCGACAAATTTTTAATAAAGCCATTACGGATTATCACCTTATTGATGATGTAGATCAAGCCATTAGAAATCCTTTTCCGACTGATGATTTTGACAATGTGATCTATGAAAAAATTTGGATAGATACCATTCAATGGCATTTAGAAGATATTATCAGAGACCCAAATATTGACCCCGAAAATGCATTGAAAATTAAAAGAAGGATTGATCATTCCAATCAAAACAGAACGGATCTCGTAGAAAGAATTGATTCGTATTATGTGGATAAATTTAAAGCTGTAAAATTGAAAGCTGAAGCAAGAATGAATACGGAAAGTATTGGTTGGGCGATTGATCGTTTTGCTATTTTAGCTTTAAAAGTTTATCACATGAAAGAGGAAGCAAATCGAAAAAATGCTTCTGAATTACACCTGACTAAATGTAAAGAAAAATTACTTATCTTAGAAGAGCAATCATTGGATTTAGGTACTAGTATAGATCACCTGATAGCAGATATCGAAAATGGAGATAGATACACTAAAGTTTATCACCAAATGAAAATGTATAATGATCCAAATCTAAATCCAATTCTTTATTCACAGAAGTAATCTTAATAATGCGGATTTTAGTTTTACGGTTTTCGGCAATGGGAGATGTAGCAATATTATCCGTAGTCATGCGAGCACTACTTTTGCAAAATGAAGAGGTCGAAATATTTATGCTTTCAAGACCACAATTTGAACCTCTATTTCCTTACCAAAAAGATCCAAGATTTACTTTTATAGGTGCTGATTTTAAAAATGAATTTAAAGGGACCAAAGGAGTTTATAAATTATACAAACAGCTTTCCGAAACAGGAAAATTTGACTCTATTTTTGACATGCATGATGTAATGAGATCTTGGGGATTAAGCACATTACTTACCTTAAGGAAAGCCAAAGTGTTTAGAATAGATAAGGGAAGGGCTAATAAGAAAAGGCTAACAAAAAAACTTAAAAAAAACTTTGCACCCTTAAAAACAACAATTGAGCGTTATGCAGAAGTTTGTAGAAGCGCGGGATTAAAATTGGATCTTGATGAATTTAAAATGCCTGCTCTACCTTTTGATCCTAGTGAAGATGTAATAAATTTTTTAAAGCAAAGAAGTTCAAATTTAGTTGGATGCGCTCCCTTTGCAAAGCATAAAGCTAAAATGTATCCCATTGAAAAAATGGAGAATGTGATTCAATCCTTAGCAAATTCAAATAGGCAGGTCTTGCTTTTTGGTGGAGGTCAAAAAGAGACTACAACACTCAATAACATTGCCACCCTTTATGAAAATGTATTTTCAGTAGCTGGCAAGTTTACTTTACCCGATGAACTTTATTTGATGTCCAAACTTGAATATATGCTATGCATGGATTCTGCAAATATGCATATGGCAGCTTTAGTCGGAACAGAAATTTATAGTATTTGGGGGGCAACTCATCCCTTTGCTGGCTTTGTTGCTTTTGGTCAAAAGGAACAAAACTTAATCCAAATAAGTAGAAAGGAATTAAATTGCAGACCTTGTAGTGTTTATGGAAATAAATCATGTTGGCGAGGAGATTATGCCTGTTTAGAAACGTTGAATGAAGCCAAGATTTTAAAGAAAATTACAGATTAAATTTTATTCTTCAGGTATCATATTTAAATCTTGGAAGTATATTAATTTCCAACCATCTGAAGTTTTTGCAAATCTCCTAACCATTTGAAATGTACCAGTTTTGTGGCTTATGGTTTCGATTACCAAACTAGGACCTAAGGTTTCTGTCTCCACTAGAAATTCACGGTTTGGATCTATTAATGGTTTATGCATAATCCAATCCTCTTCCTGCCATTTAAAATTTTCATAATCATCTACCTCAGACAAATTGGGCAATCCATTCAATGGAAAATCTATATGTTCCATTTGGTAGCTACTATCACTTAAAAACTGATTATAAAAACTTCTAAATTCAGTACTAAGACCCGCTTCTTGATATTGCTCATTATCATTCTCTGAAGGATCTTGCTTACCTTTACAAGAAAAGATCAATATGGGGATGAAAAGGGTTAGGATATACTTCATTATTTTATATTTCAATAACATAAACGAGAAAATGATCATCCATTATTTCATATGCCCCTTGGAAATTCATCTGTATTTCATCTTTTTTTAGTTTGGCCTCAAATTTACCGCCTAATGGGTCATATTTAAATGCATAGATTTGAATATGTTCTTTGAATGCAAGTTCTTTTCTTCCATATGCTTTGAAGATGGCCTCTTTAGCTCCCCAAAAAACATGTAGATGTTCAATTTGTAAAATATTATCTATACTTTCAAATTCTTGATCTGACATAAATTTATGAGCAATACGCTTTATTTTGTCAACTTTTCTTTGAATGTCAATCCCGACATTATGTGGAGATGCAATAACAGCGGCATAATTCCAAGAATGACTCAAGGATATTTTGTGATCAGAATCTTTTAAATATGGTTTACCAAATTCGTCTTTTAGGCACATTCCTCTTTCTTCTCTACCTGACATGTAATGCAATAAATATCTAGAGGCTAACCATTCTAATTTTCTCCTTCCCTTGATTTTATTGATGAAAACAAATTCTTCTTCAGATAAATCTAATAATGATCTGAAAAATACTTCCGATTCCGAAATATCCCAAATACCGATTTCTCCTTTTGGAAGGGTTGCTTTTTTTATTTTCAAAGGCATGTACCAAATGTATTATTTTAATCTCAAATTATAAATTAAACTTTTTTGATAAATAATAATGAATCAAATCTTAAGTATTTTAAAACCTAAACTTCAAATTAAAATTTACCTTTGCAGATACTTTCCACAGATAGTATTAATTAAGCGCCATGATTTTAACAGACAAAGAGATATTATTAGCAATCGACAAAGGGACCATATTAATCGACCCTTTTGATCGCAATGCATTAGGAACCAATTCTTATGATGTTCACTTAGGACCACATTTAGCCGTTTATCAAGAGACAGAATTAGATGCGAAAAAACATAATACAGTAAAACATTTCGAAATTGGCCCCGAAGGTTTTGTTATACAACCGGGCACTTTATATTTGGGAGTAACGCAAGAATATACCGAAACGCATGCTCAAGTGCCATTTTTAGAAGGAAAATCGAGTATTGGCCGATTAGGTATTGATATTCACGCAACTGCTGGAAAGGGAGATGTCGGATTTTGCAACACATGGACTTTAGAAATATCATGCGTTCACCCTGTAAGAATATATTCTGGAATGCCAATTGGACAATTAATTTATTTTGAAATTAAAGGGGAGGTCCAAAATATGTATCATTCTAAGCAAAATGCGAAATATAATCATAAGACAATCAGGCCAGTAGAGTCTATGATGTGGAAGAATCAATTTTAGTTCCAAAAATTTCTTAAAAAAACCTTAAATATTAGTGTCTTTTTCGATTTGTTACGTCTTAAAGGAAACTCAATAGGGGATGAACCCCTATTTGATATAATTAATGACATTCATCAACCAATAAAAAACATTTCTAAATGGACAGAATTTCAGACTTTATTACCAACATGTTCCCTAATGCAGGAGGAATTGTGACGGGTGTGATTGGAGCTATTTTAACCCTGATCGTTGGGTTTTTTGTAGCTAGAATATTCAAAAATATTACTAAGAGTTTAGTTTCTAAATCAGGAATTGATGATAAATTAAGCAAAGACGGAAAATCAAGTATAAACGTTAGTGAGTCACTTGGTAAACTAGTTTATTATTTAGTAGTTTTATTCGTACTAATGATAGCATTAAACATGCTTGGAGTTGGATCAGAAATTTTAGATCCGATTAAAAACATGTTGAGTGACTTTACAGGAGCTATCCCTAACATTATTTTAGGAGGAATTATAGCTTTTGTTGGTTATATGCTAGCTCAGATCGCTTCTGAAGCTGTAGGGTTTTTAGCTGCACAGTTAGATAATGTATCACAGAAGGCAGGCCTTACTGATGGCTTTAGGCTTTCTAAAATTGTGAAGCAATTGGTTTTCTTATTTGTATTTATTCCAATTCTTTTATTGGCATTGGATAAGTTAGGAATGAAGATGATAACTGATCCTGCAAAAGACATGTTGAACACAATGATGGGAGCTATTCCAAACATCATCGTTGCAGCATTAATCTTATTTGTATTTTATATAGCAGGAAAATTTGTTTTAGGTACAGTTACTGAGTTATTAAGAAACTTAGGAGTGGATGAAATGCCAGGTAGAATGGGTATTACGAGTTTAATGGGAGAAGGAAGATCATTGTCTAAAATGGTAGGTAATGTAGGTTTCTTTTTCTTAATGTTTTTTGGAGTAATAACTGCCGTAGAGAAATTGGACTTTATTAGCTTATCAGTAGTATTGAATGAATTATTAGCCATGTCAGGACAAATATTCTTCGGTCTTATTGTATTAGTTATTGGAAACCATATTTCTAAATTGGTTTCTGAATATGTAGCAGGAACAGATGCAAAAGGATTATCTACCATAGTAAGATATGCAACTTTAGGACTATTCTTAGCAATTTCATTAAGGATGATGGGAATTGCAGATGACATTGTAAACCTTGCTTTTGGATTAACGCTTGGAGCAGTTGCTGTAGCATTTGCACTTTCATTTGGATTGGGTGGAAGAGAAGCTGCAGGAAGAGAAATGGAAAGATTTTTCAACAGATTTAGAAAAGACTAACCCACATATATATCTTTAAATTGAGCTGTTTATTGAAGCTAGTGTATACTTATGTCTACACTAGCTTTTTTTATTTGGCAACATAATGAGGGGGGAGTGGTAAATCGCATCTATCTTTCGACTCGCTTCGCTCGCGCGGTCTCCAACCCGTCTCCAAACTGAGGGCCTATCAAGATATTTTGGAACTTTGAAACTTGGCTCTCGGCTCTCGAAACTTAAAAATAATTCAGCCAAAGGTCTCCGTACCTCTCGGCCTTACTTTTGAATTTCATTTACTTTATCTCCTCTTGCCAAGCTAACATCCCACCTAAAGTATTCCGAACATTTTTGAAACCCAATCCGATTAAAAGATCTTTTGCCATGCCACTTCTATTTCCTGATCGACAATACACTATGACTTCTTTTTCTTTGGCATTCTCCAAATCTGGAAGCGCGGTCATGAGATCTCCAAGTGGAACCAACTTACCACCAATATTGAATTCTTCATGTTCGTAGTTTTCTCGCACATCGATTAATATAAAATCTTCTTTTTTATCTAATTTTTCTTTTAATTGTTGGACAGTTAAATCTTCCATTTTTGCTAATTTTGATTGGTTGAATCTATCATTTCCTCTTCGTTTCCGGAGCAGTTAGAAGGTCTTTTTTGTGTCAAATAAATTTGAATGCCTTCCCCTCTACCAATTGAACCACCATTTATGGTTGGCTCTTGTTTAAAAACATAAGCAGTACTTTTATCCACTACATCTGCATTCATGAATTCTGCACTTACATATAATCCGATTGCATCTAAATAAAATTGCACTTCGTCATAGGTTTTACAAGTCAAATCGGGAACACTTAGTTCCCCACCAGCTTGATTAGATAAAATAAATCCTAGGGTGGATCCTTTTGGAATCTTTGCTTCGATATTCCTTTTAAGGTCAGAAACAATAGTATCTCCTTTAAATATTACTGCTAAAATGTGATCAGGTGGACCTGGGTCATATTTATAATCTAAAATCTTGCTTTCGATTTCGAAGGCATTCTTTAACTCTCTACTCTTGCGATCAAAATTCTTCCCATAAAGAATTGGAAATCTAGCCACTGAAACCAAATCTGCATTATACTTTGAAATGGTAACATACATTTTTCGACCCTCTTTGACTTTCATAGAACCTAAAGGATTTTGGCTGAGAATTTTTCCTCCTTCTGTTCCAACAATATGTATTGAGTCATTAACAACAATATCAAATGATTTTTCCTGTGCATCTTTTCTTGCTTCATCTATATTATCCCCAACATAATCTGGTAATATTAATTGCTGACCATGGTTGGTATACGATTTAAGCCAAGAAAAAATGGCAAAGATCGCGATCACCCAAAAAAGGATGATCAAAGCAAGATTTTTGTAAAAACCTTTATTAAGAAATAGATTTTTAATGTTCGTAAGTAACTGCATTTTTTAAAATTAACTAACCTGCAAAAATTTATTTTCCATAAAGCCAAATGCTAATATCTCCTCAATAAACTGAAATGGCTTATAACCATTTATAGCTACTTGATGGAAGATACAGGTTGCAGGTGTCATTCCAGGAAGAGAATTTACTTCAATAATAATAGTTTCTACTTCATTATTATCATAAACTCTAACAAAAGCATCGATACGAGCATAGCCTTTTACTTTTAATATGTTCGCTGCTCTCTCTAAATCCTCTTTCACTTTGCTTGCAATATATGTATATTCTTTGGTATTTGAGCCAAATCTTGCGGGGGTAATGTTTTGGCCTTCTCCAGCTAGAAATTTTTCTTCTAAAGATAGAATCTCACCTCCTGCTAACGCTTCTGATGGTTCAAATATTTCATATACAACGCCATCTTCACTTCTTTTTGTTAAAAGCCCGCCAGTAATTTCCATAAATTGCTTAGCTCCATTAGCAGTAATCAGAGATTCTATTAAAACCATTTCCTTTTTCGGAAATTCTTCTTTCTTTTTTAACGATAATGCTTCTCGTAATTGTTCACTCAATCCATCTGCTGATCTAAACAGGCCTTCTAAATAATGAGCCAATTGAGTTTGCTCCTTTATAATTTTAACTGCTGAACTACAACCATCATCAACAGGTTTTGCAATGAATGGATAGTCAAACCGAGCTTCGATTTTTTGAATAGCTGCACTAGGATTTTTAATAAAGTCAGATTTAGGAACCAATAGTTGATTGGCAACTGTAAATCCTTCAGATTTCAAAAGTTGTAAAGTACGATATTTGTCTATCGTGATACTTGCACTATCATGATCCGATCCATTATATGGAATACCATGTGCCCGTAATTTTTGCTGAACAGTTCCATCTTCTCCAGGTCTTCCATGCAATGCAATGAAAACACCATCTACCTCATCCGCTAATGCTGGGTAAGAAATTTCTTCAGGCTCAAATACACTGTGTTCGGAGGTGTATTTTTCTATGATATCGCTGCACTGTTTTTTTAATTTTTCTACTAATGGATGTCGGGAAAAATTTTGAATACCATCTTTGATATCATCCGCATTATCTTTCAGCAATAAATTTATTGGCAATTTATATAATTGATGCGCCTCATTATTTCCAGATAAGAAAATAGGAATGGCTTCAAAGTTTTCAGAACTTGATAATTTTTCAAATATATTTCTACCGCTTTCCACGGAGATATGTCTTTCAAAGGAATATCCTCCTAAGATGACTCCAATTTTTTTCTTTTCCTTTTGTGGAGATTTCAGAGATAGAATATTTTGATCTAGTTCATTCAGCAAATTTGGATAATGATTATCCATTAAACTGCTCTCGATTCTTTCTTGAATGGAAGTTCTAATGATAAAGGTTAAAAACTGAGAGGGATTTAATCCAATTTCTGCTGCTTGATGGAAGAAGAAAGAGGAGGGAAGCATTCCTGAAGTAGTGTTAGGATCATTCAAGAATATTTGATCATCATTAGTTATAAATCCATCAATCCGAGCATAAGTTTGAAAATCTAAAAACTCATACAAACGAATACACTCTTCCTGAATAGCTATTATTTTTTCATCAATTAAATGGATGGGCGTTTCTTTTCTAGAAAGACCTGGCAAATATTTCGATCGATAATCAAATACTTCAGATCCTTTAATAATTTCTGTAGGTGGCAAAGCTGCAACACTACCATCTTCTTTTTTAACCACAATGCAGGAAAATTCTTTACCACAAATAAAGCCTTCTATAATTACCTTTTGTTCACTTTGATGGCTTGCTAAAGTTAGATCAGTAGTAGATTTTTCAAAATGTTCATTGAGGAAAGCAAGCAAGTGTTCTGGATGAAAAATAGTATGATGACCAATCTGAATTGGAAAACCTAGTCCACTTCTTATATCTGATAAATCTTTGATTAACTCAATTCGATCTTTCTCATTTAGTTTCTGCCAAAGAGTATGGTGAATTACTTTTTTGAAAAAGGCAGCATTGATGGCGCTTGTGAAATTTTCCAAATCACAATCTGCAGGTAAAATAGCAACACCAATGGAAGATCCTTGATTTGCAGGTCTAACTACACAAGGAAAGGTTATATCTTTCTTGGCTTGGTCAAAATAGTATTGTGGGTTTTTCCACTGGCTTTTCTCTATTACAATGACTTCTGGACAGGCAAAGCCAGCACTTGCCATTAATTTTTTCTGATAAGATTTATCCATTCCAATTGCACAAGCACGTATGCCTGAACCAGTGTACGGGATGGTTAAACTTTCTAATAATCCTTGTATTTGTCCATCTTCACCGAACTCACCATGCAAAGCTAAAAATGCGATATCGATAAAGTCCCCTAGTTTATGAGGTTTAATTTTACGACCAACTTTCTTAATGATCGCATTCTGTTCCTGCTTGGTTAGTTCTCCTAAACTTTCTAAATATATTTGAAACCCATTTGGAGAATTCGGAAGGAATGCCACTGGAGGGTAAAAATCTCTAATAGATCCTTTATAAATGTTTTCCCAATCTAATAAAATAAAGTTTTTGTGAGAGTCGACAAAAATGGCAAAAGCTTCGAAAAGACTTTTATTTAAATTGTCATAGACTGTTCTTCCACCTGCAAAGGAAATCTCCCGTTCTCTAGACGGACCACCAAAAAATATTCCAACTCTCATATACAAAATGCTTTAGCCGTTTTGGCTTAATTTATTAAACTTCTAATCAAACAGATTTGGTATAAAATTGATTAGATTTAATGATATTATAAAAATACTACTTATTTAATTTATTAATAACCAATATGCCACACTTATTTAAAAAGAATTATATCGCTAATTGAATTTACTTTTACCTCATATATTTTAATAATTGTCTTTATAATCCAATATTTACCTTTCTTAACACTTAAAAATCTACATTGAATAAAGAAATTTTAAGGCTGGCTATACCTAATATTTTAAGTAATATCTCTGTTCCATTACTTAGCACGGTGGATACTGCTTTAATGGGTCGACTTTCAGAAATGCATATCGGAGCAGTAGGTCTTGGTTCCATGATTTTTAATTTTATTTATTGGAATTTTGGATTTTTAAGAATGGGAACTACTGGTATTACAGCGCAATATTTCGGTGAAAAAAAACCTATTCAAATCATGAATACCTTAGCAAGGGCATTATTCATTAGTTTGATCCTTGCTATGTTGGTAATGGTACTTCAGATACCTTTTTTAAAACTAAGCCAAAGTTTATTAAATGTTAGAGGAGACCAAACTCAATTATTGGCGGATTACTTTTATGTAAGAATTTGGGCAGCTCCAGCAACTTTAGGCTTGTATGCTATGTTGGGCTGGTTCTTTGGCATGCAAAATGCTATTTACCCATTGATCATAACGGTTTTAATCAACTTAATTAATATATCACTATCCTGGTATTTCGTAGCTCATTTGGAATGGAATGTAGCGGGCGTGGCATGGGGAACTGTTTTTGCACAATATGTCGGATTGACGGTTGCCATTATTCTGTTTTGGTCTTCTTATAAAAATTATTTCAATGAATTTAGTAGGAAGAGCATGCTCCAATTAGACGAGTTGAAAAAATTTCTGCTAATCAATAGAGATATTTTTATTCGCACAGTATTGCTTACTTTCTCTTTTGGATTTTTCTACAGTGTTTCTTCTTCACAAGGTTCAATGATCTTAGCTGCTAATATTATTTTATTACAATTTTTAAATTGGATGTCTTTTGGAATTGATGGGTTTGCATACGCTTCTGAAAGCCTGATTGGCAAATATTATGGACAAAAAAATCAAAGTAAATTAAAGGAAGCGCTTAAGTTGTCATTTATTTGGGCATTTATCCTAGCTCTATTTTACAGTTTGGTGTATTGGATTTTTGGTGAAGAACTAATTGCCTTATTCACTAGCAAAACGGATGTCCAAACCGCTACCTTGCCTTTCCTCTTTTGGGTAATCATTTTACCTATAGCTAGTTTTGCATGTTATGTTTGGGATGGAATTTATATTGGTCTGACCGCTTCGAAGACCATGCGAAACAGTATGTTGTTAGCCATTGTAGTTTATATGCTAGCTTATCAGTTTCTAAAGCCTTATGGAAATGATGGATTATGGCTAAGTTTGTTTGTATTTTTAATTTCAAGAGGAATCATTCAGACCTTATATTACTGGAAATATAAAATGAATCTTGAGTAGGAGATGTCAGATGTCAGTACACAGATTTCAGACCTTCCCACAAAGTCAAGTTGTCAACTTTAGCATAGCCTTGAGCGCGGTAAAGCTGACAACTTTCTTGGACCAACAATCAAATTTTTACACAAATCAAGTTATCAACTTTGAGCATAGCTTTTTAGCGCGGGAAAAGGTGACACCTTTTTTGGTGCAACAAATCAATAAATACATTTCAATTTTTGCACACTCTTTAAAAAAAATAAGGAGCGAAGCGACGCCTAAGTCTGGCAGCGAAGCGGTCTTCAGTATGGCAGCGCAGCGGTTTTAAGTTTGTCGCGGAGCGACCCTAATTAATAACCTTAAATCGCTTAACAATAATCTCATCTCCTCTTCTAACCTTTGCAATGTAAATGCCAGATGCAAACCCTCTCGTAGTAATTTGAATCTCTCTATTTGCAGGAAGAATTGATTGATATAATGTTTTTCCTTGAATATTATAAATGAAAACCTCAATATCCTCCTGCTTCACTCCTTCGAATCTTAAGTTAATCAAATCGCTTGCTGGATTAGGATAAAGAATAATCAGATCACTACTCGCAAGTTCCTCAGTACTCGTACTTACATCTTCGGAAATAGAGATTTCAAAATTTGGGGTTCCAAAAAATCCACCATCAGGATTGACTACTACAAAAGTGAAATAGTCATTATCAATATCGCCACCATTGTGTCCATATTTTAAATTTCCATTATCAATATCACTTTGAGTAAAAGTTTGGCCGACATTGATAGGATTATTATTTAAGAATAAACTCCCTTCTTGAGTGTTTACAACAAGTGTATATTCAAGTTCACTTGCAGAAAAACTGTTATCTGTAATATTTAAAAATTCATTGCTGATTCGTCTTGTTCCATTTTTTTGAACTGGAAAGATTAGGTTGGTAGCTAGGTTCGGTTTTTCAGTACTTAAAGGTGCGCAAAATTCTACTGTCCATGAATCTACTCCTCCTGAAGCAGTAGCTCTTAAATCTTTCATAGTAAGTACCCAATCTCCTTGCGTATCTTCTCCAATGAATTTGGCGAGAGACGAATCTGGACGATGGTCCCATCCTAAACCAAGGGCACTACAATTAAATGCAATGCTCGCTTCATCATCTAAATTGAAATCAAAGGTAGCTCCTACATTTCCACATTTGTTACTGAACAGTAAAACTTCTGTTCCAGCTGGAGACGTTAAACTAAATTCAAGATCACTAAATATTTCATGATCTCCTTTTATATTTTTTAAATTCACATCTTGAATACTTCCACTTTCACCAATACTTATAGTAGAGGTTCTAGTAGGAGTTCCACTTCCAGAAATAAAGATTGGCACATCTTGTGCTTCATATTCTGTGCAGGCAAAAGTTCCAGTTCTGAATGCATTCGGAGCTGTGAATTGGCCATCTGTACAATCATTCTTAGGTTTTACTCTCCAATAATATGTCGTATTTGGATTCAAAGATTGTAATGGGCTATAAAAATTTACTGTGGTATTACTTCTTGTTTGCACATTGTTTTCAAAGGTAGGGTCATCTGAAATCTCCACATCGTAAAGCAATGCATCTGGTACATCAACCCATTCTAATCTTGGCCCAAATGATATTCCTGAAGCACCATTAGGAGGGTCATTTAAATTTAAAGATGAAAAGTCAGTGGAAAGAATTTTAATTTCCGTAGATCGTTCAAAATTTTGGATTGAGTTGGAGTTTCCAACTACTTTTACATTGAAAATACCTAGGTCTGTTATTCCATTTAGGTCGACTGTTACAATGCTGGTGTCTCCAGGTTGGATTGGGTTTTTGCTATATGAGATGATGGAGCCAACAGGAAGTCCTTCAATTGTGAGATTGACTTCTTCGGAGAAGCCTTGAACACCTAGGGAAACAACTTCAAATGCAATTAAATTAAATTCTGGGTAGCAAATTGTACTAATATTTGATTCCAGCCCCATGTTAAATCCTGATTCAGAAGAAGGATTTATTATAAAATCTGAAGAGTTAATATTAAAGAAAATATTATTAGATGCTTTAATTTTAATTCGACAGTCAGTTTGTATTTCAGTAAATTCTGGTAGAAGAGCAAATGCTTTTCCATCATTAGGAGTATTAGCTAAAATTGTATATGGAAAACTTGCTCCTCCATCAACAGAAAGTAATATATCAATTGCTTGACAATTAACAAGTTCATTATTGGTATTTGCAACATCCCATTCAACGGGAATTAAATTGGTATGTTGAAAAGTATCGGCTGAGTTTAAATTATTTAATTTGAATGGCTTTGTATTCCCATCAACATGAAAGGCTACTTCCTCCCATACTGTTCCTCCGGCAATCGGATGTAAATCACGAACAGTACATCTGAAATTTAAATCTCTAGAATAGGTAGGTAAAACTTCGTCAAACCCACTAGTTCCAGAAAGTATTCTAAATAGTCTTGGGAAGATTCTAGTTTGAAAGGTATCTGGTTCAAATGATCTAAAGGTTGGTGCATTCCCCATTGGATCTTGAATAGTAGTCATCCTATTATTTCTGTTATATTGCTCCCAGCAATAATATAATTGATCTCCATCTGTATCTGAAGCCTGAGCTTGCAATTCAAAAGGAGTTGAAATTGGGATATAAAAACCGTCAGAATAATTTAGATTTAATTCTGGTATTTCATTTTCAATTGATAAATTTAAACCACATGTAGAACCACTTCCACTAGTAATAAAATTGGATATCTGTTGCAATGAATGAACATGAAAATAATCATCAGCACTATTTTGATAGGCTTGATCTCTACATGTACCATTATATGACATGATAGTGCTTCCTCCGCCAGGTTCATAAGCTGAGCCAGATGATCTTTGAGATTCTGGAATTTCTGGATCAAAAGGACAATTATTCCACGAGTGTGCTGCGGAAAATTGATGCCCTATTTCGTGTGCCATAATCTGACTTACCACGGAATTAATATTATTACTTAGAAAACAAGTTGCACCGCGTGCCTTGCCATCCCCGCAAGTAGAACCAAGTTGAGCGACTCCAATGGGAAATGGGCCTCCTTTAGGTGGTCTGCATTCAGCAGTAAAAACATGCCCAACATCAAAATTGTTTACACCAATTAATGAATTTAAAGTCTGGCGATTCGGGTTCAATAAATCACCAACACCACTGTATGGTTTTCCTTCATCATCAAAGGAAAGAGGATATGGGTCTAATGTGGGATTTAAAAAAATTAATGTATCGTTTCCTGGGATTAGTTCAAAACGAGCTCCTAATTCAGTTTGAAAAATTAAATTTAAGCGGTTAAATACAGTATTGATATTTGCTATTGCAACAGTTTTTGATCCTCCACATCTGTCACGAACGTACTCTCCAGTAGTAGCTACCGCTGTTCGATATGTTTTTAAATTTGCTGCAGCTCTTGCATTTGAAAGGGGAGTGGTGTGAAAAGTCTCGTAAGCTTCTTCAGCTTCATTCTCATGAGTATTTCCGCATACTGCATCTGGATTTCCTTTTAACGCATTTGATTTGTAAACAACATTAAATCCATCTACTACATCATTATACCAAACTCCATTTGTACCCTTTGAAATACTGTAAAAACCATTTAAAGAAATATCAAACTGTATTAAAGTTCCATCAGCAGCAATTCCTTTATAGGAATTTATATTCGGATATTTTTTTCTTAAATCCTTAGAGAAAAAAGGAGAATCAAAAATCTGGAATCTTTTAAATTTTCCTTCACCTACAGGAAATTCGGCGGACACATCACTTGACTGATTTCGTTTAAAATTTTCTACTGGAGCATTTCCCAAATCCATCTTCAAACGCTCCAAATCCAATTCAAAAGCCTCAAACTCCTTCGGCACTTCCTCCTCTTCAAAATCCACACTCCCTCTCTCCACACTCGACCAATAATTCGCCTCTTGGGCAAAACCAGTCATCCCAAATAATAAAACTAATGCTGTAAATAATATCTGCTTCATATGAAATTCTTTTTTATTATTCCAAATATACAATTCCTCGCTATCCTTTTTAAACGAATACATGACGATATAAGGACAAATTAAACAATTCTTTCCCCCATAAAGATTAGTTTACTTTAAACTATTTTACTAAAATGTCGCTCGGACTTGCGCTCGACCTAAATGTACCACCTTCGAAGTGCCCGTTTTCCTACCATCATAACTAATGCTTAATTGGATATTATCAGTAAGCCTTTGATCAAAATTGGCTGACCAAAGATAGTTTTTACCATTTTTTAAACCTTCTAAAATAATAAAATCTACCGCCGTATTTCCATTGTCTTGATAATCAACGGAAACCAAGGAGAAGCTCGTTCTAAAGGAACTTTTTGCTGATTTTCTAAAGGTAGTTTCTAATTCAAAATTATTGAAAGTGGCTTCTTCTAAAGCATTATCCAATACATTTTTCTTTTCTTGAAATTTATATTTCAAGGCAAGTCTCAAGGAAGAGGAAACCAAATAAGTTAACTCTGGTTCGAGCTTTTTAATGTCAATTTTGTAATCCTTATTGTCAAAAAACTCTGAATCATTGGCGATATATCCCGTACTTATTCTACTAATTGCACTAAAGCTCTTTCCAAAATTAAGACGAATTCTACCAAAGTATTCGGACAATTGTCTACTCTCGTATCCCGCTGTAAAAACGACTCTACTTGCATTGTGATTGTTCCCAAATTGCAAGTCATACTTTGGATTAGCCCTATTAAAAAATAAAGTATTCCTGATTCCTGAACTCAGAGAAACTAAAGCCGTATCTGCAATTTTAAAGTCAAATGGATTGAGCGCGGATATATCAGCGCTTTCCTTGTTTTTTCTGTTGATTAATAAAGAGGAAACAGTAGAAAACTTACTCATGAATTTCAACAAGCCTTTCTTTCCATACCATTGCGATCGCGGATCAAATCTCAAACTCTGTGAAAATGAAATGGTATTTGTCCTTATGAACTCATCATTAAAAACGGAGACTCTTATAAAATTTCCATCTCCTTCAAATGGCGCTATTTCATACTCATTTACTTGTCGTATGCCATCCTCATTAAAATCATTGTAAACATACTGTCCTAGTCCTTTGTCTACTTCCACAAAAGTAAATTCACGCTTCGGTTCTTGGCCAGAACCTATTTCGTAAACCGTATTGGATCTCATAATTCCTTTGAATGCTTGCAGGCCGTATTCTAACTTGCCAAGATAGGTATCTTTAGCCTGCAGACCAGTAAGATTTGTATTACTCACTTCTAAATTTCTAATAGTAAAATTCCAATTTAAATTGCTGTTATTCTTTTGATTCCATTTACCGTTAACTCTAATTTCTTTGGCATCGGAAATTTTTTGTAAACTATTGAAAAATGGCAGATAGTCAACCCGTTGAAATAATTCAAGTCCGTAGGATAAAGCAGCTTCGTCATTGCTCAATAAATATAATCTACTAATTTCAAAGTCAAAACTTTCCTTACTCAAACTGTCAGTTGCAATTAAGGATCTTTCATTTTTTTCTCGTTCCCAAGAACCTCCAACTACTAATTTATTCAATTTCTCAAATCGCTTACTTAATGAAAATTTAGGTCGCAAGAAAGTACTCGTTGTTTCAATGTCTTCTGCACTTAAATAACTTCCTAGCATTTTAATTGCCCAACCATTTTTATTGTAGTTTATATTCCACGCATGTTTGTTTCCTTTATATAAATTTTGCCGATCAAATTTTTTGATGCTATACTCAATTTGAGTATGCTTTTCTTTATACAATGAAAAATTACCACCATAGATATATTCGTTAGCCTTATTGCTAGGATTTATATTCCAATCCCTACTAAATTCTTGATTTCTGTAAGGTTTAATTATATTAAACTGGTCTTGCACATATTCATATGATAAATTACTTTCCAATCTCCAACTTGAAGCCTTCTTTCCCAATGAAATATTTTGTTTAAAATTAGTGACCATAGCTAATCCTTGATTATCACCATCATCTCTACCAGAAAATCTATTTGCATCAAAATTACTCATCGATATTTCTGATGAAATACTAGTATTTTTTGACAAAGCATAATCAGCCCCAAGGCTGATCATCTGTTGGCGATTAGGAGCGATTAATCTGCTTTCTGGCTCAAAACTTCCTTGTCCAATGCCAACGTATTCAAATACTCTACCATTAGCAGGGGTCGGACTTATAAGTGCATACGAACCTAAGCCATTGCCAAGATTGTTGAAGGTTGCCACATACAGGGCGCGCTCCTCATCAGTAGAAAATTTTAATACCTGGGTACTAAGGGTGTCTATTAATTCATACATAATTCGATTAGGGTCAAAACCTCCTTCTAATAATTGCACACTACTTTTAGATGCATTCGAAAGATTGTCACCACTTTCATCTAAAATAAATCTATCCTCCGCCGTTAAATCTAAGTCTCCTAATGAGGTTTTACTATCTTGTTCATTATAAATATTAAATCTTAAGTTCAGCTTTTTACTTGCGTAAGAAGATTGCAAAGCAGTGGTTGATCTTAAATAATTTTGATCCCTGTATTCATATTCCACTATGATTCTTGAGTCTTTATTAATTAATCTCTTGCTAGTGAAGATTAATTCTGCTCGGTCGTAATCTATGGTATAATCATGATCTCTTCCTCTGGTCAAAAGTTGACCATCAATATATATTCTTTCAGAATTTGCCAAGACAATAATGAAGCGTTCTCCTTCTATTCCGATCAATCGATAAGGACCTTGATTTCCTTCTTCTTGAGCCAATGTTATTCTAGCAAATTTTCCTTTGGTGACCGCCGTACTAACCTGTGTTTTAATTTGTCTTTCCTTATTTAAGTTAGTTGTATTTCTAAAATCAACTCCTTTCAATTTTTTAAAATAATTTATGAAATAAGAGTTGGGCCTCACCAGATCATAATCTCCTGCCAATAATTGATTATTACCTTTTGTTAATTGAATAAATATTCTATCAAACTCTTGAATTTGCTGTGTATTTCCAGCAGGCTGTAGTGGAATATTATTGTCTGATATTGCCGCAAGGAGTTTAATATTATCTCCAATATCTCCAGCTAATTGCAAATTTAAACTTGAGTTTAATACCAAACTTTGATTATTACCAAAAGATAACCCACGGGCAAAACTTCCGTCATAATCCAATTTATTGAACTCGATTAAGGAATTATTTTGATTTTCGTAAGGATTGATTTCAAAGCCTATATAATTATCGTCAAAAACGGGTTTCAGCTGGCTGCTATCCAAATGACTTAATTTGAAATTCCATTGAAATGGCAATACGCGATAACTAATAATTAAATGCTTATAACTATTTTCCGATTGAAATACGGAATCAATTTGTAAGTTATTTCCTATAAGTTGAAATTGGTCCTTTTCTAACCAACTACCATCCTCTTGAATTTGGCATTTTAGGGAATTTGAGTTAATTAACTGACTATCTATTTCAAATTGATTACTACTCAATTCAATTAATTTTTTCCTAAAACTGCTTCTTTTATCGGCTTGACTATAAAGATTTGAAGAAAAAAATACTAAAAATAGATATATGATTACTCTTACAAGCATTTGCCTTACTTACAACGCAAATTTTGTGCTTAATTGTTAAAAAAAGGTAAAAAAATAGGTCGCCACTCATTAAAATGAAGAAATAAATCAAATTAAAAGCCTCAAATAACCCATGATGAATAAAAATATTGTATAAAACATTATAAATCAATAGTTAATAAATATTATTATTATATAATATTTATTATCTTTATTCTTTATCTATCTAAATCCGGATAGCAGTAAACCTTGGCACAAAAGTTGACTTAATAAAATTGATTATTATTATGTTAAGGATTACATTAACCGCTGAAATAATTCCCAAAAATACTATATTTGTAGCTTGGAAAGCACCCAATAGGTTTTCCATTTTTTTTAATCCATGGACTTAATCGTGATTTGATATGAGGAGTATTTTATCCCTTATAGTTTGTATTGCTATGTCATCATTGCTATTTTCTCAAGAAAATCGATCAATAGATGGCTCAAATAATAATCTTCAGAACCCTACTTTAGGGGCTGTTGAATCATTGTTACAAGCTAGAACAACAATTTCTTTTTCTGACAATATCGCCTATCCAAACGGAGAATCAAGGCCAAATCCAAGAACAATAAGTAATATACTTTTCTCTCAAACGGAGAGTGAAAGTGATAAATTAGCCTTAAGTGATTACGTTTGGGTATTTGGTCAGTTTGTAGACCATGATTTAACTTTAGTTAGAGGAGATGATAGAGAGCCGATGTTAATTCAAGTGCCTAGCGGAGATCCTTTCTTCGATCCATTTAATACTGGCTTAGTAGTAATTCCAATGTTTAGATCTCTAGGTGCTTTCGGAACAGGTACAGATTCTTCAAATCCAAGAAGATATCAAAACGGAATTACAATGTGGGTCGATGGCTCAAACGTTTATGGTTCAACTCAAGAAAGAGCAGATTGGTTAAGAACTTTTGAGGGAGGGAAATTGAAAATGTCTAATTTGAATTTACTTCCGTTCAATACTATGAATGGAGAGTTCAATGCGAATATAGATGCTAATGCTCCAGAAATGGATGATGAATTGCATTCTAATTCAAAACTTTTTGTTGCGGGAGATAGCAGAGCAAACGAGAATACTTTGTTAATCGCTGTTCATACTTTATTTGTAAGAGAACACAATAGATTAGCTGAAGATTATGGCGTAAAACACCCTGATTGGTCAGATGAAAAAATTTATCAAAAAGCCCGTAAAATGGTGATTGGTTTTATCCAATCCATTCTTTACGATGAGTGGTTGCCGGCAATGGGTGTTCATTTAGAACCTTATTCAGCTTATGATGAAAGCATAGATGCCTCTGTATCCAACGTTTTTTCAGCGGCAGCCTTTAGGCTTGGACATACCTTACTAAGTGGGGAAATTATAAGATTAAATAACGATGGATCTGTTATTGCTCAAGGTAATACAACTTTAAGAGATGCATTTTTTAATCCAAAATCTGTATTATTAGAAGGAGGAATTGAGCCATTATTTAAAGGAATGGGAACGCAAATAGAGCAGGCCTTGGATTGTAAAATTGTAGATGATGTAAGAAATTTTCTATTTGGACCTCCTGGAGCTGGTGGTTTAGATTTGGCGGCTATAAATATAATGAGAGGAAGAGAAAGAGGTTTAGCAGATTTTAATACCATTAGAGCAGATATGGGATTGCCAAGGTTTAATAGTTTTGACGAATTATGTCAAGACCCTGAATGCCATAACATCTTAAAAGAACTTTATCAAGATATTAATAATATTGATCCATGGGTTGGAATGTTAGCTGAAAACCACATGGATGAAGCACTTTTTGGCGAAACCATAATGGCCATAATGTTAGAGCAATTTGGTAATTTAAGAGATGGTGACCGTTTCTATTATGAAAATGATTCCTCCATTTCTGAAGAAGAGAAAAAGCTAATAAAGGATACTAAATTCTCTGATTTAGTAAGAGCAAACACTTCCATTACTTTAATGCAAGACGATGTATTTAAAGCGATGGATCATGAAAATATACCTTTTGCAATGGCTAACGTGAGTGAAATCCATTTAGATATTGCTGCTTTCCCAAATCCAACAATTGATTATTTAAATGTTAAAGCTTGGTCTAGAACTAATGGCCATGCAGAATTTAGATTAATTGATGCAACAGGAAAAATGCAAGATGCTGGTACTTTTAATTTTAATGAAGGAGAAAATACATTTACTGTAAATATGCATAATTTAGATGCGGGTACTTATTTTGTGTATTTAGAAATGGGTAAAGAATATGGAGTTCGGAAGGTTGTTAGAGCTAACTAATTCAATGTCTTTTTTATAAGGTTTAATAATACCTAATTCCCTTTCTACTCAAGCGAATTGCTACTGATAATATAATCATTTCAGCTTATTTATTTTTAGAATAAAAGTACATTTATCACTGCTAATCTTTTAGTTACAATATAGCATAGAATGTATTATCAGTAATTCCCGTCGATCCCTACATTTACTACTTTGACTACCTAGTTACCTTACTTCCATCCAATTTATGCTTCCATCTTTTATGGGATAAAATCCAATTTTCAGGGTCTTTTCTGATTAGCGTTTCTAATCTTTTCATATAAATTTTAGTGATTTCTCCTTTACTATAATTTTGTGGCTCCTCAATAAGTATCTCAAATTCGATCTCATATCTACTTCTCCCAACTCTTTTAGGAAAGGCAAAAAGAATTGGGTAATTGTTACTGCTGCTGTAACTTTCGATTCCATGCAAACATGCAGTATCTTGATCAAAAAACTTTATCCAAATCGCTTTTTTGATACTAGAGGGACTCTGATCTCCAACCAATCCAAACATCGTTTTAATACCTTGGTGATCCTTAAATGTTTTATTTGTTTCATGCAATGGAACCATTAAAAATCCTTTTCGACTTCTGTTTCTCCTAATGTAACTATCAATGTAGGAGTTAGACAATTGCTTATACATTGCCACCAATTTAAAATCTGAAATATAAGATAAAGTAACTGCTGCCCATTCCCAGTTATTGTAATGTCCTGGCGCTAATATAATGCTTTGATGTTTAGCATAAACTGCTTCTATTAAGTCTGGATTTTTATACACGTACCGCCTCAAAATTTGCTTTGCGGACATAGAATTCCCCTTGATGCTTTCAAGAAAAAGATCAGCCAAATTGCCGTAAAATTGACTGATAATACTAGCTCTTTCCGCTTCACTAGCATTCGGTTTAATAAATTCTAGATTTCGCTTAATTACAGGAAGCCGATATTTGAAGACTCGATGTAAGAAGAAGGCAACTAAATTAGAAAATAAATGAATTAATCCAAAAGGCATTAATCCAATTAAAAAGTTGATCCCACGAAATAAAAAATAATTTAAATATGCCATAATATAAAAGTTGCAATTTAGAATTTAATCTCTAAATTGTTTGTAATTTTTAGTTTGTAGATGAAAAAGGAAATTAGATGGAAAAGGAAATTGTTTTAAAACGAAGAAGCTTCTTAGGATTAAGCTTAATTGGCTCCCTCAGCTTTAAGTTTGTTGGGAAACTATTTAATCATAAGCCAAATTATAAAACGGGCTTGGTGATTTCTACCTGGGAAAATGAAAAAGCCAACGCAGCTGCATGGAGAAAAATTGAAATGGGGGCAACTGCCTTAGATGCCGTAGAAGCGGGCGCAAGAGTGCCTGAGGCTGACATCGAAGACACTTCTGTTGGTTATGGAGGAAGGCCAGATAGAGAAGGCGATGTTACTTTAGATGCCTGTATAATGGATGATAAAGGAAATGCTGGTTCAGTATGCTTCGTACAAAATATTAAACACCCAATATCCTTAGCACGTAAAGTAATGGAGGAAACTCCTCACGTAATTTTAGCAGGAAAAGGAGCAGAAAGATTTGCTAAAGAAATCGGGTTTAAAAAAGAGAAATTAATAACCAAAGAATCAAAGAAAGCATTAAAAAAATGGAAGCTAGAAAAGAGATTTAGCCCTGAAATTAATGCCGAACTTCATGACACTATTGGAATTTTAGCGATGGATAAAAAGGGAAATATTTCTGGAGCTTGCACAACTAGTGGACTCGCATTTAAAATGCAAGGAAGAGTAGGTGATTCCCCAATCATTGGCGCTGGATTATTTGTTGATAATGAGATAGGAGGCGCCGTGGCAACAGGAATGGGAGAAGCGGTATTAAAATCATTAGGCTCGTTTTTGGTAGTTGAGCTTATGAGGCAAGGCAATTCTCCCCAAGAGGCTTGCAAGGAAGCAGTTATGAGAATTGTAAATAAGCAAGAGAATTACAAAGATATTCAAGTTGGTTTTTTGGCCATCAATAAAGCTGGAGAAGTAGGTTCTTTCTGTATCCAAGAAGGTTTTGTCTACACTGAGAGTAGAAATAAGAAATCATATATTCATATTTCAAAAAGCTATATAGGAAAATAAACTATGTGTTATTTCTTGCTGAATCTTAAAATACAAGCATTGTTTTAATTAGATTTGTCGCCCCATAAATTTTCCAAAACTGATTTTTTAACCCTTACAGTATTACATGAAGTTTACTAGAATTATTATTGCAGATGATCATAGATTATTTGCTGACTCTTTATCGATTGGATTGAACCAAATCTCAGATCCAAAATTGAAAGTAGTCGGGGTGGCAAATGATGGTGAAGAATTAATGCACTTATTATCTAAAATAAATGCCGATCTGTTATTATTAGATTTAAATATGCCAATTAGAGATGGTTTTTCTGTGTTACCTGAAATTAAAGAAAACTATCCTAATCTTAAGGTTTTAGTGGTTACCCAGTATCAAGAAGAAAAATTTGTAAAGCAAATTTTCGAATTAGGTTCCGATGGTTATTTTCGGAAAGACATGACGCTTAATTTACTTGTTCAGGCTATTGAAGAAGTAAATCTTGGAAATATTTATATGCCTAAAGGGCTAAGAATATTTCCAAAGAAAAATGGGCAAAAAAATAATAAACCAACAAATGGCGATTTTGAGGATCAATTTATTATTAGACATAACTTGACAAAACGGGAAATCGAAATTTTAAATTTAATCTCAGCTGCTCGAAGCAATAAAGAAATAGCACAAGAATTATTTATTAGTGATCAAACAGTAAGGGTTCATCGAAAAAACATCATGAGAAAACTTGGCGTTTCTAATACCGCAAGCTTAATAAAATTTGCGATTGACCACAGTTTAATTTAATAAGCAGATCATTCTTGCTTAGGATACTATATATATAAAAATCTTTTATAAATTTGTGCTTAATATTTATTGAGGTCATACTCAATAAATTACTATGTAATACGTAAAAAAGTAACAATTTTAAATATTATATACATTATGATTAAGCTTACTATATATTATTAGTACTTTTACAAGCTGAAATTATTGGGTAATGAAATTTTTAAACAAGAACCCTGATTCTATGAATATGCAAAAAATCTTTTTAGTATCCCTCCTTTTTTCATTTTCTTTCTTTGCCAGTGCTCAAGTTGAGTTTGCAATCGGTAGTGCTACCTCTACCTCAGGTGGGCAAGTAGAAATACAAGTAATGACACAAGGCTTTGTTGATATCAAATCAATGCAATTTTCAATAAATTGGGATGACGCAATTGTTGATTTAGACACAGTAATAAATTTTTCTTCAAATATTGTCGGATTTGGTATTGGAAATGTTGGTTTAGGCGTTTTTCCAGATGCAGCAGTTTGCTCTTGGGGCGATGAAGCTAATCCCTCTACTATTCCAAATGGCCAAACAATATTTACATTGGTATTTGATGTGATTGGTCAACCATGTGATACATCTATTATAAATGTAAGTAGAACTCCTAGACCAATAGAATTTATTGGAATTGTAGGTGGAAGTGATGCTGAACTTTCATTTTCTGTAAACTCAGGATTAATCGATATCCCTGGAACCAATTGCGGTGGTCCAGTGAACAACGATTTAACAATACAAGGACAAATGCTTACAGCTGGTCCTAATACTGAAATTTGTGTTCCTTTTATTGTGACAAACTTTGACTCAGTAGAATCTGCTCAATTTGCAATAACTTGGGACACAAGCATTATAAAATTTAACAGAGCACAAAACTTTAATGTGGGTGGCGCTGGTGATGGTAACCTAGTTCTGCCAGGTATGAACCAATATCGTTTTGTTTGGGGCAATACTGCACCAGGAAATGACGGGGTCTCTTTAGTAGATGGTAGTCCAATATTTGAAATTTGCTTTGATGTTGCTGGACCTGTTGGATCTATGTCGGATATTTCATTCGCTGAAGATCTCTTTCCTTCAGAATTTTCAAGTGTTTCAAATAACAACCTTACTACCAGATTATTACCAGGTAAAGTTACCGTTGGAAATAATAGTCCAGCCCTAATTCTAACCGCTGTGCCAACCAGCATTGATATGGGCGAATCAGGTTGTATTAACATCACCACCACAAATTTTACGGATATAGAATCTTTTCAATTTAGCATGGCTTGGGATCCTACAAAATTCATGTATACCAATATTCAAGATTTCGGGTTTGCAGGATTGGATTTAGGAGACTTTGGGAGACCTCCCGTATTAAGTGCTGGACAATTAACAGCTGTGTGGGGCTCTTCCTCTGGAACAGGTACAACATTGCCTGATGGGTCTATTTTGTTTTCGCTTTGCTTAACAGCTTTAGCAGATTGTGATGTGACTGATAATCTTCAATTCGTTGGAACACCTGCTGCAGTTGAAATTACTAATGGTGGTGGAGAAATAAATTTAACTAGTAATAATGCAACCATAACCACTAGTTGCAATGGAATTACAATTACCTCAGCTGGAGTTATCAACGAATCTTGTATTGGAGGAGCAGATGGGTCTATAAATATTGAAGTAGAAGGAGGAACGGAGATGTTCACCTACAGTTGGTCACCAGGAGGCTTTATGACGCAAGATATCTCAAACTTAGCACCAAATACTTATACCGTAACCGTAACTGATACAGATGGAGATTTTATCTCACAATCTTATACCATTGCAGCAGGGACTACACCATGCCCAACCACGGTAATAAACTTAACAACAAGTAATTTTAATGGTTTTGGCGTTAACTGTAATGGAGATTGTACAGGCACAATTACTACAACTGTCGTCACTGCAGTTGATCCTATAACTTATCAATGGAGCAATAATGAATCGACACCATCAATTACTGGGTTATGTGCTGGTAATTATTCAGTTACAATAACTGATGGAAATGGTGAGATGCAAGTATTGACAGCTGATATTACTGAGCCAAATGCATTGTCTGCTCAAATTTCAACTACTGAAGTTAGTTCAGCAGATGCCACAGATGGAACTGCTGAAGTCGTCGTAACTGGAGGGACAGAACCTTACAGTTATGCATGGAACGTAAATAATGAAGTAGGCCAAATGGTAAGCAACCTTGGTCGAGGCAGAGTCATGGTTCTTGTCACAGATGCTAACGGATGCGAATTCCTTGCAGATGGAAATATTACAGGAGGAGCAGAATGTTATGTTTCAAGAGAAGTAATTACGCCAAACGGTGATGGAGCGAATGATGAACTGATTATCGCATGTGTTCAAGATAATCCAAATACATTGCAAATCTTTGATCGATGGGGTCAATTAGTTTATGCACAAGATAATTATGATAATACGTGGTCTGGCACCGATAGTTCAGGAGAAATTCTTGATGATGGCGCTTATTATTGGGTTTTAGACATTGCCCTAAGTAATGGTCTACAACGAATAGAAAAAGGACATTTAACAATTATTAGAACCCTAGATTAATTATCAAAATGAATTACAGAATGAAAAATTTAACGAGCATAATCATCTTCCTTTTTGTTTGTCAAATAGCAAGTACACAGGATAGAGCCCTCTACACGCAATATAATTTAAATCCTGCTTTGATTAATCCAGCATATTCTGGTTTCGTAGATGACTATAGTATGCTTTCTTTTAACTATAGAAATCGCTGGTCCTCCTTTCCTGGATCTCCACATTCTTATACTTTTAATTATCATACTCCAGTTGGGGATCGCTTAGGTTTAGGGGCTACAATTTTTTCTGAAAATATTGCTTCCATAAATCGATTTAGAGCTCAGCTGGCATACGCTTACAAGTTCAGAGTTGATAAATACAAAGTTGCTATAGGCCTAACTACGGAATATGAAAAATATTCGATCGATAACGGTACGGTAACTAATCCTTTTTTCGACGCGGATGATAATCTCCTATTAGATGCAATCGAAGGAATAGCTTTTTTTGATGCGACTTTTGGAATTTACGCGGATTATGAAGATAAATTCTTTTTTGGAATTTCTTTTCCAAATCTAATCAGAGCTAGACTTACCGATGTTTTAAATGCGGAAGAAAGTGATGAAAGTGGTTTATATTATAATATTTTTTTAGGATATAGATACAAAGTTAATAATTATGATATAGTTTTAGAGCCATCTATTTTAGTGAAAGATTTAAGATATCAACCCTTCCAAGTTGATTTAAATCTAAAAGCTAATTTTTTAAATGATCAATTAGTAGGTGGAATCACCTATTCGGTGGGTGCTGGTTCAAGATTTGGAGTTCTTGTAGGAACAAATATCAATAAGTTTAGTTTTAATTATTCTTATGATGCATCTTTCGAGGAATTTCAACAATATAATAATGGTGCACATGAAATCACTATAGGCATCAAAATTGACAGCAAAAGACAAGCTGTTATTCAAAAAACAGATCAATAAATACATAAAAAGTTTAATACTTTTTGCCTATCATTTAAATTAGGCAAGATTTTTGGTACATATATACTGAATTGGTAAATGAACCAATCGTATGTGTAATTATTTAATAAGTAATTAACTAATTATCACTAATACTAATGGTCACATTGAAATTTTTATAAAATAAGTTCAAATTTAAATTGCTCTAATTTATTAATTAATGTCGGTTTAAATATGTATTAATTCTTTAATGTGAAAATTACCTAACTAAGGGTATTAAAACACTGTCGCTAAAATGTATCTTTGTAGAAATTGTGCATTGCCGCAAGGTTTGTACTTTATTGACATTAAGAAGAAAAGACGCAAATTTCATCTTGATATCATATAATGAATGTTATTGTCTAAGTGTTACCGCTTGATAATATTTTATAAGAAGGAATTTAATTAATAAAATAGTTCTAGTAATAGAGCTAATAAAGATTTGACTGTTATTTAGTCGTTTAAAAAATTTAAAAACAAAAACACGATCTCATGAAAAAGACGAATTTTACTAACTTTCTCACGAAAGGTTGGGTGAAAATGGCGGTTTTGCCACTATTTTTACTCGTATCTCTTCTATGGGTTCAAGATGCGCAAGCTCAGACCACAGTACTTAATGAGGTACAATCTGCTACGTATTTAACCCAAATTTCCCAGCATTCAGCTACCGTTGAATCTGGTTTAAAGCAGTTGAAGTTGAACAATGATATCAATGGATTCAACAACAACATGATGCTTTTAGATTTTTACAAAACTTTTGCTAAAGAAATTAGATTACAAGAAGCTGTTAGTCAGCATGTCCTTGATAATTTAGCTCCTTCGCAATTATTACCTATTTTATTGAATAGAGCAGGATCTATTGGTACCCAATCCAGTGGTAATATCCAGTTAAAGCAATAATTTTTTAATCCTTTTTTAGAACAAATCCTATTTTCATTAATAAAAACAGTAAACAATGAAACGAATCATAAACACAATGTTTGTGTCATTTGCGTTGGTTTGTATGTCTGTAATGAGTTATGCTCAAACAGATATTATACCAACAATATGTGCAACCGAGTCTTTCAATGTAGTCGGAGGGG
>Ga0209187_1000287_pt1 | contig 102587 bp, 84 predicted proteins | sample BantaG_FD_187430 | JGI IMG/M metagenome (GOLD analysis project Ga0209187, IMG submission 187430) | Marine algal microbial communities from Bantry Bay, Ireland - BantryBay_4 metaG (SPAdes) (version 2) | ecosystem: Host-associated > Algae > Red algae > Unclassified | place: Bantry Bay, Ireland...
ATTAAAACACAAGGACTAGCTAAGCAGCTTTCTTTTTTAGGAATATCAATTTCTAACCTTTCACCAAGTACGATAAAACAGCAGATTGAAATTATGGCACCTATGAGTGGCTATATTTCTAAGATTAGTTTTCATAATGGTATGTATGCTCAATCATCGGTTTCATTGATGGATATTATATCTTCTCAACACTTGCATTTAGAATTAGATGTATTTGAAAAAGACATTGCCAATATCAAGAAAGGCCAAAAGATCAGCTATACAGTTCCTGCTTTTGGACAGACTATCTATTATGGAACAGTAGATGTACTAGGTAAAGAGTTCAATCCAAAATCTAAGAGCATCCGAGTTCACGGTCATTTAGAAGGTACTAAACCAACTTTTCTAAAGGATTTATTTATAAATGCTAAGATCTATCTCAATGATGTCGAGTCCAATGCATTATCAGAAAAAGCGATCATCACAGACGGAGCTGACAGTTATATATACGTGGCTAATGAAAAGTTGAATGACACAGAAATAGAGTTTGAGAAGATAGCTGTTATTACAGGTGCAACAGACAATGGGTATACCTCAGTCAAATTAATTGATACGATACCACAAGGCATGCAGATAGTGACCAAAGGGTCATACTATGTCTATGCACAATCCAAGGTAGGAGAATTAGCACACGAGCATTAAAATTATCTGATATGATTAAGAATCTAAAAGAAGGAATCAAATACTACGATAATTTTGCAAACGTCTATGATTTCTTTTCACCCAAATGGTACTATCACAAAGCAAGAAAATATGCTGTTGAACAGCTGGCATTGCAAGATGGCAGTACTGCTATAAACTTACCTTGTGGTACAGGGCAAAACTTTGAATATTTCCAAAAGTATATGAATAATTCTGGACTTATAATTGGAATTGATCTATCAAAAGGAATGCTTGAAAAAGCAAAAGAAAAAGTAAATAAGAATAATTGGAAGAACATCCATATTGTAAAAGAAGATGCTAAAAATATTAATGTCACTTGGCTCACAAAACAATATGACAATACTCAAAATATTGATGCTATACTTTGTGATTTAGGTTTATCTGGATTTCCTGATTGGAAAGAGGTAATTGATAATCTATACGAGATTTTGGCACCTCGAGGTCGATTGGTTATTATGGATTGGTATTTACCTAGACCTACTTTAAGAGGAAAACTTATAAAATGGATAGGGAAAGGAGAAGTAGATAGACCCATCTATCAATACTTACAGAGTAAATCCAATGACTTTAATGTTGAAACTTCTTTTAACAGAGAGGGTGTGTTTGTAGCTACCGTTATCAAATCTTAAACAATCAAAAATCATCATGTATCTATTTATATTTTTTATAGTCTATTTTCTTTTAGTATTTGTACTACGATCATTTTTACTGTGGAAGAAAACCAAAGTCAATCCACTCACCTTCAATAAAGGTGATGATGCACACGGTTATAATGGTAAGGTCTTCGGTATAATTTCTCTTATCGAGTTGATCGTAATTTTTATTTATGCTTCTATTCCAAGTTGGCATAAGTATCTATTAACGTTTTGGTACTTAGAGTATGACGCATTAGTTTGGATAGGTTGGGTGCTACTCATACTTTCTTTAATATTAGTATGGAATGCTCAATCGAACATGAGAGAATCTTGGCGCATTGGTATAGATGAAGAAAATAAAACGGAATTAGTTACTAGCGGCTTTTTTGCTATTTCTCGTAATCCTATTTTTTTGGGTATTATGATTGCTAATGTTGGATTATTCTTAGTGCTACCTAATGCCTTTACCTTACTAATCATAGCTCTATCTACCGTAAGTATTAATACTCAAATTAGACTTGAAGAAGAATTTTTGTTTAAGGAATTTGGAGAGAATTACACCAAGTACAAGGCAAGAGTAAATAGATGGATAACATTAAAAATTGCAAACAATGACAAATAAAAACCATACCCATATCTATGACGACAGTGGCAAGCAAATTTGTTGTTCGCTTGAAGAAAAAATAGACAGAAAGTCACCACCAACATTGGTACATTCAGATGATGATGGTCATAGTCATAGCCACGACCATTCTCACGGAAGTGGAAGTAATTGGAAGGTCTATTTACCTGCCATTGTTAGCTTTCTTTTACTCATTACAGGTATTGCCTTAGACTATTATGATATAGCTTTCTTTAAAGGGTGGATCAGGATATTATGGTATGCAGTTGCATATATTCCTGTAGGGTTCCCAGTAGTCAAAGAGGCGTTTGTAGCTTTAAAAAAAGGAGAAGTATTTACAGAGTTTTTCTTAATGAGCATAGCTACTATTGGAGCTTTTGCCATAGGGGAATATCCAGAAGGTGTTGCTGTAATGCTTTTCTATGCTGTTGGAGAATTATTTCAAAGTGCAGCAGTAAGTCGAGTAAAAGACAATATAAAAGCCCTCTTAGATGTACGTCCAAAAATCGCCAATGTATTAAGAAACAATTCTTTCCTTGAGGTCAATCCAAATGATGTTATAGTAGATGAAACCATTCAAATAAAAGTTGGAGAGAAAGTACCCTTAGACGGTACTTTACTTTCTACCAAAGCCAGTTTAAATACCGCAGCACTAACAGGAGAAAGTAAACCACAAAGTATTTTAAAAGGGGAAAACGTATTGGCAGGCTCTATCAATATGGATGGGGTTATAGAAGTAAAAACGACAAAACTATTCAATGATAGTTCAGTATCAAGAATATTAGAGTTGGTACAAAATGCTACTTCAAAAAAAGCTAAAACCGAATTGTTGATTAGAAGATTAGCAAAAGTTTATACACCTATTGTGGTCTATTTAGCCATTGCCGTATGCTTTATTCCTTACTTTTTTGTGGATGATTATGTGTTTAGTGATTGGCTATATAGAGCCTTGATTTTCTTGGTAATCTCTTGTCCGTGTGCTTTAGTCATTTCTATTCCTTTGGGATATTTTGGCGGGCTTGGTGCAGCTTCTAAGAACGGTATTCTATTCAAAGGAGCTACCTATATGGATAAGCTAAAAGAGGTAAATACAATGGTGCTGGATAAGACGGGTACGGTTACTAAAGGAGTATTTAAAATTAAGGATATTGAAGTAATAGGTAACTTTTCCAAAGAAGAGTTTATGACTTTTCTTTTAGCAATAGAGTCTAAATCTACTCACCCAATTGCTAAAGCAATTATGGAATACCAATTAAATAATGAGATTCCAGAGGCCACAGATATACAAGAAATTGCAGGTAAAGGACTAGAAGGTAAAGTAAATAATTCTAAAGTAGTAGCAGGTAATAAAAAGCTAATGACTCACTTCAATATTTCCACACCAAAGGAAATTGACAGTATTGTAGAGTCAATTGTATTGGTTGGTATTGATAATCAGTTTGCAGGGTATGTAACTATTGCAGACGAGATGAAAGAAGATGCAAAAGAGACAATTGCTGCTTTCAAGAAGGAAGGTATTGACTTAATCATGATGCTATCAGGTGATAAAGACAGTATCACACAACAAGTAGCAACTGAATTGGGTATCTCAAAAGCGAAAGGGGGCTTGCTGCCTGAAGATAAATTGAATGAAGTAGAATTGCTCAAACAAGATGCTACAAAAACAATTGCTTTTATTGGTGATGGTATTAATGATGCACCTGTATTAGCAGCAAGTGATGTGGGTATAGCTATGGGAGCAATGGGAAGTGATGTTGCTATTGAAACAGCAGATGTTATCATTCAAACCGATCAACTTGCAAAAGTTGTTACAGGTATTCAAATTGCTAAATCCACTCAAAAAATAATTTGGCAAAATATATTTCTGGCCTTTGGTATAAAAATCATTGTTCTCGTCTTAGGAGCAAGTGGTTTAGCCACCATGTGGGAAGCTGTCTTCGCAGATGTGGGAGTTGCTTTATTGGCTATCTTGAATGCTATTAGGTTGCAACGGATGAGCTGGACTTAGTTTATCATTTTGAATAGTCCCTAACGATTTAAATTGAGTCATTTATGAAAATAAGATTGTATAAAATAATAGGTTTTATCTCTATAGGGTTTCTAATAACTTCTTGTGACAAGGAGCATATAAAAGAATACTACGCCCAAAATGATTCACTTGAAGAAATAGAAATCAACTTTAAAGTTGAAGAAATTAATGACTCAATAACTGTAGAATCTAGTGAAACAAAATTAATTTATACGCGTATCTATTATTTCGGAACAGTTGGAGTGAATGATGATAGATTTGAAGATGAGATCTCTGAAGTTCAAATTCAAAGGGATACAGTTACTACTGAAATAGATGAAGCACTCTGGGAATATGAAGAGGTAAGTAAGTATTATGCTAGATACACATTGATCATTAATTAAGTAAGGCTCTTCTAAGATTATTCTTATGTGTTATACCACTTCTTACGTATTGCTTTATCTCTGACTACTTTAAGTATTGGAACTATATTGATTAGCTCTAATGGAAAGCTATCGAAGACCTTCATAATATTTAAAAAACTCAGGGTAGAAATCACCGTTTAATTCATATTCTTTTTCTAACCAAGTTCTGTCATCTGGATCACTGATTAATTCATAGATAAGAACTGAATCGACAAGCTTTCTCATTCTTTCTTCATCAATGAACATCTTATAATGTTCTTCTATCATAGATTCTCCGTAGCCGGTCCTTGGATCTTCACTGAACCTGGGGTCAAAGAAATAATCAACAAGAGTTATGTTTGATGAATGTCGCTCAACAGATGTAAGGGAAGGCTTATCTGCGTGAATTATCAAGAAGATAAAAACGGCGCCTATTACACAATAAATTATATCCAACTTACTCATTAAGTTAAATATAAATAATCCATAGCAGATTAGATTTTAAAACGTGGATGATAAACTTTCAAAGTATCTCTTAGATCCTCTATATCCACACTAACATATCTTTCAGTTGAGGTGATTGCTTCATGTCCAAGCATATCTTTGACAGCATGTAGTGGAGCACCACCTTGTATTAGATGTGTAGCAAAAGAATGTCTAAAGATATGAGGTGAAACACTTTTATTAAGTCTAGATTCTAAGGTAGTTTTTCTGACTAATTCACCTACATACGATCTATTTAATCTTCTTCCTCTTGCATTTAGAAAGGTAATGTCTTCATGTCCTTTTAAAATTATCTTTCTATGATTTCTATCTACTGTAATGTACTTATTGATCCAGTGAATAGCCGATCCTCCAATTGGGATATCTCGTTCTTTATCTCCTTTGCCAGTTACTCTGATAAACTTTCGATGTGGTTTGTAATTTGATAATTTGAAATTGCATAATTCTGATGCTCTTAATCCACATGCATAAAGTGTTTCTACAATGGCTCGGTTCCGAATACCAAATCTGCTATTTAGTTTTATTGATTTTAAAAGTCTGTTTATTTCTAATTCACTTAACGTTTCAGGAATTAGCTTTGGAAGTCTAGGATACTCTAGCGTATCGGCTAAATTCTCTGTCTTTAATCCTTCCAATTCTAAGTATCTAAAGAAACTTTTAAGACCTCTGATAATTCTAGATTGACTACTTGCCTTTAAACTATTCCTTCCTAAGTCTTGTATGAACTCATGTAAGTGAGTTTCTTCAATTTTAGGTGATGCTTGTTCTATGCTGTGGTTAATTAGATATGTATGTAGTCTATGCACATCTGATAGATATGCAGATATAGTATTTGTCGAGTAGGCACGTTCGCATTTTAGATATATGCGAAAGCCTGAAATGGCATTCTGCCAATCCATAAGTTGTGTAGTCTTGTTATTGATTAAATGTCAAGAACTACGCCAATAGGGTTTTTCCTATAAATTATGGCTTTGAAAGTGGCTTATCTGTGGAGTATATCGGGTTAGGGTAGGGGATAAAAGTCATTCGCGCGATTCTCAGGGCGTTTCATGTGGATATATTTTCAGTAGATACTGAAATAGCTATTATTTTATTAACTTTCTATTCTAACACTCTCCCTTTTTAAAAAACATATTGTAGTAATTCTATATTGGTTAATATCTATAATTGTCTCTGGATTATATTGAAGAGGTGAAGTTAAGATTATTAGCTTGACTGATTGGATTAATGAGAATGATTAGCTGAGGTAGCTATTATTACAATGAAACTTTTAATAATCATGGCAATAGAATTTAGTAGAAAAGTAATATTTACAAAGACTCCATTAAAGAAGAAAATTAATACACCAAATTTTAGTTTATATCCATTAGAACATGAAGAATTCTTCGTGCCCAAACTTTGTAATCTTTTCCCTGTAGTCTTTGAGTTTAGTTATGATCCAACTGTTGTTGAAAATGTAGATACTGGTTTTCCAGAACTTGATGAATTATTGAGCAAGATGTCTCCAAGCCAAATAATTGAAGAGACTATTATACTCATATTGACTACATGTTCGAATCATTACTTCAAAAACAAGTGGATGTTTCATGGCTTTTGGGGTGTCGAAATAGATACTGATAATCCAGATGATTATAAAGATGTTGGGCTGCCGAAATGGTGTTTCCCTTACTTTAATCAGCAGGAATTATTTGAAAAAAAATTCATTTTCAATTTTAGTAATCCAAACATAAGTAAAGTAGATGTAATTGAATCTAAAGAATACTTCGCGAACCATTCCAAATATTCAGAAGGCATTATTGACGAAATAAAAATACCTGAAATATTTTATAGATTTAGTATTAGCTATGCTATGTTAATTGGGGATGAGTTAGAAATTGTAAAACGTGGAATGCAACATTTGTATAATGGGATCGAAATAATTGACAATAAAAAAACTACAGGATTACTAGCGATATTTACTGCACTTGAGACAATGGTAAATCTCGAGTATCGCAATCAAACTATAAAGCACTGTGATACCTGTGGTCAACCCAAATATAAAGTTTCCAAGAAATTTATAGAGTTTTTGATGAAGTATGTTTCAAAGGATGGTAAGAAAAAATTTAATGCTTTATACTCACTTAGATCTAAAATTGTCCATGCTGGTAAAATGATGGAATCCGAAACCTTATTCTCAGATGCATCAATTGATACAAGAAGGATGGAAAAGATTCAAATTTTTGAAATAATCCAGTATACAAGATTTGCAATTGTAATGTGGGTATGTGAAAACACCAAAGAAGAGTATAGTAAATTATTAGCCTTAATGCAAGCTTAATAAAGTTCTCTTCAAATTGATATGCCAATAAATAATGACTTTAAGTAAAATCTCATTTACGCCAGATCAGAATATTGAAACCAAAGTAAATTACTTAGTGAATTATTTTGAGCTTTTACATGTTCATCTTGGGAAATATGCGATTTGGGATTTTGACAATTTACATTCGCTTGTTGATAAACTTATTTTTCAGATAGAAAAAAACCCTCAGTATAGGGTGAACTATTTAGATCATCACCTTAAAAGTGATTTGTTCGCTTCCAATGAATTAACAGAAAATTTTAAATACTTCAGATGGAGTAAACCGTTAATTATAGAGTATTTAGATCTAAAAAAAGGAAAAAATGAATGGATTCAAAAGACACCAAAATTCCTGCGATATTTAAAAAGATTAAGACAAGAATTATCCAATGATCTTGTAGATAAATCAGTAGCACTCTTAATAAAGTATCTTCTTTGCAAGTGCCCACTCAGTGATCACAAAGGTCATTTTGATTATTTAACTAGGATAATATTATCTGAGTTAAAGTTCTTAGATAAATATGACAGAGGAATAGGCACATTGATGTCTAACTTAATGACATCAAATGAAAAGACATTCCCTTTACCAGATTCAATATTAAGCAAGAAAGGAAAAAAGGAATTTGCTGCAATGGCAAAGAAATTTTTTAAACACAGAACGTTTAAACAACAATTCGAAGGTATTAAGAACTTCAAGAATAAAAAAAATTTGCCTGGCCATTTTCTCTTAAGAATATTTAGGCTTAACCTTCCAGAAGATTTTGTTTTAAAACTATCAGAATGTTCTATTTATAATCCTAAGAATAAAATTTTTGATAAACTAAAGAACAAAAAAAAGACGCATTATGGTTGGGAAGGTTATTGTGATGAGAGTAATATAAGCATTGCAGTAATACAAGGAAATTTATCAAACTATGATGCTAATTTAATACGATGCACTGATGTCGTTATTGATAATATTAAGTACTTAAATAAAATTTTAAAACGTAATTCTTTTGTAGATATTTATCAAAGTCGAGCAACTGTTGATTTTGTCAATATAGGTGGTGGATTTTCTTCTGATTTAACAGAGCGTAAACTGAGGCAAAGTGATTTAAGTAAACTTTCTAAATTCAATCTAGATAATGCTAAGGCTAAATTAGTTTCACAATGGGAAGATAAGGATAGGCATTTCATTTTGGCTTCAGGTTCTAATGAAATTGCATCATACTGGCATTATCTAGAATGTTTAATTCCAAAGAAGAAAAAGAGTTCATTTGTATATACTAATCAGATTAAAGACTTAGGTGCAAAAATTTTACTTGTAGATTATAAGGCTAACTATGGTACACATTTGGCGCTTATACTTTTCAATCTTATGCACGGTAGTTTTGAGAACTTAATCTCAGCAAAAACTGCAAATGAACTAGGATCAAATTGGAGTAACTATAGAATTGTAAAGAAGGCTAAGCAATTTAGGAAACACTCAATTATTCATGAAGTTATCAAAATTTACGAATTCAGAAATTCAAATCTGGAGCTTAAAAAAGCATATAATTATTTTAAAGGAATATTGCACGAATTATCTGAAATCAGGAATGCCTATATTCATGGTGGGAAGAAAAATAAATTTGCTGAACAAAAATTAAGTTTGGTTGCACCATACTTAATAGAAAGGATTAGGAATAGTTTGTTTAATGAAGTAAGTCATTCAAAATCAAATTCTATCGAAAGTTTAATCTTGAACCATGCAAAGAAAGCAGTTAAACTTCTCAATAAATAAAATAATTAGTTTATCGTAAGGTCTGGAATGCTTTCAGCATAAACTTAAATATGGATATCAGCCTCAGCAGCTAGCAAATTCAAAAAATAATTTCTTACAGTTGTTCTTTCCTGTACTACTTTCATTTTCATGTCCAAATACATTGATTCGGGGATATCAATAGTTACTCTAACAGTTTCCTCTTTAGGATTATGAATTTTCTTAGAGATCTTCTCTACCTGATCTGTATTAATAGCTGCTTTCACTGGCAGTGCTTTTTTCTCTCCTAATTTTACACTTGATTTTAGTCCTGTATTTTTCATAATTGTGATTTTGTAGTTATTGATTATTGAACTGATTCGATTATTTCTTTAGGTGTATAATTTTCTAGATTGGTCATTATGGATTCTACTTCATTGGCTAACGTTACAATCTCTTGTTTTGACTTTTTATGATCGTACTCATATACTCCACAACCATTTAGATTCGCTTCTTTATACGCCACACGATTGCCTAGTTTTGATTTTAATAATCTTAGTTCTGATTCTTCTAGTATCTCTTTGGTTTCTTTATTGATTGTGATACGCTCGTTGAATTGATTGAGTAAAAAAAAGGCTGGTATGTTTGCCTCCTTTAGCATGACAGCATCATTATATCGCTCTAGAAACTTCTCTGTAGCCCATATGTCCATTGCTCCAGGCAGTATAGGGATAAGGAGTACATCCGCTAGGATTATGATCTTACTAGCGATAGGGGAGAGGTTAGGAGTCCCGTCGATAATGACTATTTCGAATGTCTCTTCTAGTATCCGCACATTGCTTGCTAGGATCTTACCATCGGGAAGTCCTGAGACTGGGATCGGTGGGAGAGTGGTCTTTCGAGTAGAAGACCAACGAAGGCATGATTGATTTGTGTCTGCATCAGCGATGCATACGGTGTAACCTTGGTGTGCAAAGCACACAGCAAGGTTCTGAGCAATAGTAGACTTACCTACTCCTCCTTTAAGGCTTGATATGGATATGATCATAATTTTTTGTTTTTAAATTTTCTTAGATAACTTTTATAAATGTGGACTTTAGATTCTAGTACTCTGAACATCGAACTGCCACAGTAATCACCTTCAAAAGGAACTATGCATAGTATGTAGTAGCCATCAGCTTCGACATGAAATGAAAATGTTCCTTGGCCAATATTTGAGTTATACAGCGTTGGGGTTACTTTGCTTAGATCTGAGCTATGATAAATTGCTAGATGATTAGGATGGTTGTCAAAAGGTTTATCAAGCGTAGCGACGATTATATCATTGTGTAGACGTGTTTCAAATTCTATCTGAGTTGGGATGTTTTGGGCAAAAAATCGAGGAATTTGATTAGACCATTTAGTATCAGCAGGCTGAGAAAATAAGGCGCAACAGGCTGTGTTGCATATGCAACAGATGCAACACTTTGCAACGATGCAACGGAATGCAACACTACATATATATATATTATTTTCTTTTTTTACCCTAGGGTGTTGCATAGCTCTCAGAAGGTCAATATTTTATAAATCATTGATTTTAAATATGTTATATGTTTATTATATGTGTTGCAGGCATGCAACACGCAACACTTTGCAACACTTTGATTACAAGAGCTCAGTTTGTTTCAGTTTCTGAATTTTCCTGTAAACTGTAGTATGAACCATCTTTATTCCGAACTGAATTTTGATTTCTTCGGCTATTTTCCTAGAACTATATTTCTTGGCATCTAACTCTCGTATTAAATCATTTACCATTGCTCCTTTATCTTCCATATCCTCATACTGCAGATGCTCTTTCTCAAATGCCGTTCCTATATACTCCATGATCAGCTGAGCATTCTCTTTGACTATCGTAAACTCCAAACAATTGTCTTCTGTAAAGATCTCTTCGTCACCTCTACATTTCAGTTGCTTGATATATCGCACATTAGAATCCTTCATAGATTTAGAGATTCCAAATAGGGCAGAGGCGTAATTTGATAAAGACTTGGCGCCAGCCAAATGTCTTGATTCAAGTGGTTGGCTGCGATCACGCTTTGGCGTGTGAGCTACAACCAATATGGTTAGCCCTTTAATTTGCTTGATCAGTGCTAGTAACTTCTTCATCACTTTTGTAGCGATTGTATTATCTGTTGTCTCATCACATATCCATGTGAGGTTGTCTATAATCGCTAGTCCTGGTTCTTTTGTTTTTATAATTGCCTCTATATGATCTATGATCTTAGTTGCCATATTATCCATGTCCGTCCATGAACTGTCCATAGAGACTCTGTAGAATTTATCTGAAAAAGAGTAGGGGTTTCCTTCTTTAGAATATCGATCAAATAATTGTCTCTCTACCATTTCAAAATCAAACATGATCACATCCTTAGGCGTACACTGATTGTGCAATCCATCCATCTCTATTAGATCAACTCCCTTAGATATTGCATCTCCAATCTGATAACTAAATACTGATTTCCCAGTTCCTTCATCACCAAAAAATATTGCCAAATCTCCTTCACGTAATAATGTACCCACCATACGTTTCTGCTGATCTTGTTTAGAGCCTGTAATGATTGAGTGATTGACTTTAGATAATTTGAGGATCCCTGAGGGATCTACTTTTCGTAGATGCTTGTATGCATTACTATAAGACATGAATATGTCTCTCTTATCATCATGAGCCATAGCGATCAGATGCTTGGCCGTTTTAAGCGCTGAGCGTCGCATGTGCTTTTCGTAGATGATCCGTGCATGATATATTATGTTCGCTGCAGACGATACCATATCCATCAATTCCATCAAATACTTTACTCCGCCAATCTTATTTAAATTCCCATCTTTCTTTAATTGATCATGGATCATTAACATGTCTACAGGCGTATTCCTTTTATCAAGCCGCATAGCCGCCTTAAAGATCATTTGATGTTCCTGCAGATAAAATACCTCAGTCCGTTGGAAAACTGTTTTGACTGCAGCTAGAGCCGTCTTATCAAGCATGATTGCGCCTAGGACAACTTTCTCCAGATCTATGGCTTGAGGTGGCAGCTTACCAATCAGCTCAGGCAGCTCAGCTGTTAAATCGATTTGGTCTAAGTCGTTGATTCGTTTCATGAACACGTGTAAGTTTTTGGTGAACAAAAATGTTCACCTAATTTGCTAATGCAATGCACGTGTACCAGAAATCTTTATTTCTTATATAAGAGTATGATTACTTATATAAGTCTTTGGCTACCAGTTATCTACTATGCCCAATTTGCCTATAATTAATATTATGTTAAATAGGAATAATCAAAATATACCCCACCAACGGCTGATTCTTTTACACTTGTAGGAAATTATAAACCATGAAACATTATATCATGCTTCACGTCATTGACGGTCCTAATTATGATAAGTATTGCTCGCAATTCAACCAAAGTTTACTTACCTGCTAAGACTAGAAGTGGAAAATTGATTATAAACTTTTTCTTTTCGACTACATTACTGTTAAGAAAATTGTTGAAGAAACCTTTCTTTTTTCTAATCACAGCAAGAACATCAAATTTGTTTTTTTCTAAATAGCTGATAGTATTACTATACAAGTTTTCTCCTTGAGCATTTTCTATACTGATAGGTTTAAGTTTTTTGAGATTATCACCAATATCGCTTTTCTTGATTTTATCTTTATTTAAAAACGTAAGAATTGATAGGTCTGCTTGACATAATTTTATAAGACTACTTAGAGGTTTCAACATGCTTTTGTTTTCAGCTTTGAGCTTCTTTACGGTGAGCAATATATTTTTTATGGGAACAAAACGTGCTTTGCTTGGTATGATTAAGACTGGAATATTAGTTTGCCTTATTAATTTACCTGATACACTACCTAAAAATAATTCAGAAGAATCATATTCCTCTTTAGCACTGACTATGAGTAAATCAGCCTTGTTATTCTTTATTGATTTTTTGATTGATTTCATAGTTTCTCCGAATCCTACTATAGCCTCTACAGGCTCCAGTTTTTCGATAGGATACTCCCCTATCAATCTCTCTTTTAACCTACTCATTTCCTTGATAGCATCATCGTGTAGTCTCTTGTCAATCGACAGTAGCATACCTGCAGATTTGGGAGATTTATAATAATGTAAAATTCTGACTGGTGTGTCGGTAGCTATCCCTAAGTCTATTGCGTACTTAACAGTGTTATAGCAGTTCTCTGAGAAATAAGTATAAACCAGTATTTTTTGCATTTTCTATATTTTGATTCGCAAAAGTATTATATAAAAACAAAAGGAGCTACCATATGGTAGCTCCTAATTTATCATATTCTAATATGTATTCTTGTTAGAATCCAAATCCTCCGCCACCCATCTGGCCCATCATATCCATAAATTCTTGGAATGTCATTTCTTTATATCCACCAGTGTCCAGATCAAAAACTGAAGCATCTACGCTCTTCTCTAGTTTAGTTGCAGTAAAGGTCATCTTACCTCCTGCCGCTCCGATGGTAAGTTCCATCGGGAAACCGTCAAATTTCTTAGTATCGATCTGCATGATATTAGCATTAGCTTTGATGGCTTTTGTTACATATCCAGACATACTCATTATTCCATCTGTTCCTTCCTTAGGTGCTATTGTCATTTTATGACATTTTACTCCTTGGATTTCTTTGGTATCCGATTCATCATAAGATATGGTTGTGTTTTCCCATACTTCATCTCCTGCTTCTGCTGCCTTCTCTGCTTCCTCTTTGGTGATTGGGATATACATTTTATTACCCATCATATCCATTAACAACTTACCGCTGCCGTCTGTATTTGAAAGTGATGTAGATTTGATCATTCCGCCCATCATATCCATCTGAGTAAGTGATCCATTATCATTGAAATGTACATTCATAGTCATTCCTTTCATCATTGACATTTGTTGCTCTACAGCAGGATCATCAGCGGTTACTTCAGTCAATTCCATAGTAAGTTGCCCTTCTGAGATTACATCTTGTGCTTCTACAGATATAAATCCTACCACAAGTAAAAGACATGTTAATATTTGCTTCATTATTATGCTTGTTTAATTTTTAATAATCATTTAGATGACGTGATCAATATCCTTTTTGTTACCATTTAATATACTTTATATAAAGAAAATTATTTGTTAATGGTTCTCGTACAGCGGCTTAATCGATTAAATACTGTTTATGCTCTATTTAATAAGACCACTCATCTATGAATTTTCGGAAAATTTTACATAGGTTCAATGCATCGGATATAGCTCTATGTTGTACACCTGTGAACTCAAAACCCTCTCGGGTAAGTGTAGTTTTGAGTCCTGTGTATTTATTCATACTCTTAATCACATGGTACTGATTCTTGAGATTGGTATAAGATTCTAGCCATTCTTGCTCCATTTTATGGAGGTCGCAATCATTGCGTAAAAACTGAATATCAAAATCTCCCCATGAACATAGTATGTAATCTTCATTATCGTAAAAGCCCATCCACTCCTTAAAGTCTTCGGCAACACTAGGAAATTTGCTGGCACTATCTACTTCTGACTGAGTGATAGAAGTAAGTTTAGTACAAAAAGAAGAGAGTTTAGGATTTGTAGTCGGTTTGACGAATCTACTGAACATACCTAATTCCTCCCCAAGCTCATTAAGTTTATACGCCCCTATCTCAATAATTTCGTTTGAGCCTTTTGGAGGCCTTCCTCTCCAACAAGTAGCTTCAAGATCATAAATAATAAAATTCACCTATACTTTTTCTATGCTTGCCGATTCTGAATTTGTGGTAGCATTAAGAGAATCCTTATTCAACTTAATGTTATAATCGTCGAGTCTATTGTGATAAAAATAAAGCAGTCTAAAATCCTCAGATACCAAGGTAGTATTTTTACGCTTAATCAAAGGTCTCCTTGCATGATATACGCCTAGGTTTTTTAATGCATCAGCGATTAAGTCTTCTGTTGGTAGGTGTATTTGCTCTGATAATTTGATTTCACCATTTGCTTCCATGTCTACCAGTATATTTTTGAGGTAGTCAACGATTTGCTTGGCAGTATCCATATCTAAAGTCAAATTATCGAGAGGTAAACTCAAAAGGGTAAAAAGATCATCATTAGGTCTTGAAGCCTCAAAGTATTTAAAAACACCAAAAGCCAATAAATGACTCGAGAGAATTATACTTTCTGATAAGTAACTTTTCTTGATATTATCACCTAGTATTTTAGTGTATACTCTTTCACGTTGTAGGTTCTCAATAAATTCTCCATTAAACTTAAAATAATCTCTGATATCTAATTTTTTGCCTTTCTCGTCAAAGCTATTGCCTGCTTTGTTCACCATGTTTCCGAAAACGTCCATCGGTTTGCCTACGCTAAATACTACCTCGGATTCTGTCTTGAATAAGTGTTTGACAAATCTAAGTACCGTCTTGATGCTTAGCCCACCCCCTCCTGGTTTTAGATATTTTTCTTTGCCAGTCGCTCGTAGATGATGATCTATTAGTTGCTTAGCTTCTAGCACAAAATGATAACTAATAATCAAGGGTACCACAAATATTTTTTTCTCTTCTTGCTCGACACAATGAATTCTCTGTGCTTCTATAAGTGTACCTAATAATCCTAACTTAAGCTTAGTCTCCAGTCTGCCACTTCTTGACCTTGTACCTCCTGGAAAAAATATACTATTAACTCCCCTCTTGATAGCAAGGGTCGAATAAGTATTTAATGATTCTAAGTATATCTTATTTTTCTTGCGTCTATCTACCTTATAAGCTCCTAGCCTATTCATAAAATAAGCCATGACTTCTACGTCAAATAGATTAAGTCCAGCCCCATAGGTGAAGGCAGGAATCCCCAGTTTAGAGTCAATCATATACCCTACCATAATTGAGTCTAGATTACTATGATGAGTTGGTACCATAACGATAGTACCTTGTTTAGATAGTTCTCTGATTTCTTCTATGGCCCCTTTCGTTACTATCTTACTCCATAATTGTTTCCTATTGCCCCATGGTCTCCGATACCCTGATTTATATACTTTGTTAAATAGCCTTTTGAAAAATCCATATAGAAATCTCCTAGCAAACCTAAATGTCTTAGGATTAAAATTACCGATGATCTCACTAGAATATCTATTGATAATTTTCTTTATAATAACCAGATTAAGCTCATCCTTCTGAGGGCTTAAGCTACTAGCCTTAAATTCTTTTTCTAGTTTACTCCAGTATTCTTTTTCATCTCTAGGATCGACTTTCCATGGTGATACTTTTACCCTTATTTTCTCTTTATAGATCGTAGAAGCGATGATTTCTTCAACGGTAAGATCTGGAGTGTCCAGGATTTTTTTCAAGGTATGCTCATTCATTTCTTCGATAAAGGAGTCTCTATTCTCACTAAATCTAGAAATAGGCCATCTCTCTATCTCGGGTACTATATGTGGGTGTTCTGTAGGCATCCTATCGCTCGTAATGTATCATTTATTACCGTTTATATCCGTAATAAAATCTAAAATATGGTCTCTTCCTTGCTTCTTTCTTGATGAGGTAACAAATTGTTCTGGTAATTCCTCCCATGTTTCAAGAAGTCTCTGTTTGATATTGATGATATTCTCATGTTTTGCATCTCCTTTTAACTTATCTACTTTGGTATAAACTATCACAAATGGCAGTTGATTCTCCCCTAGCCAATTTGCAAATTCTTGATCTGCTTGTTGTAAGGGAATCCTAGAGTCGATCAATAAAAAGGTACAACTTAGATTTTCTCTATTAAGCATATAGTTTTTGATCATTTTCTCTAAGCTAGCCCTGTGTTTTTTAGATAACTGGGCATAACCATATCCAGGAAGATCTACTAGATTCCATGATTTATTGATCTCAAAAAAGTTGATCATCTGTGTTTTACCAGGAGTATTAGAGACCTTAGCGATATTTTTTCGACCTAATATCATGTTGATTAGAGACGACTTCCCCACGTTAGATCTGCCTATAAATGTATACTCTGGCAACTCTGATACAGGACATTTAGACACCCTGGGAAAACTACCTATAAATTTAGCCTGCTTAATTACCATTTTGAGGCACTCTTTTTGATATTATTATTTAATGTAATATGATATAGTTAAACACAGGTTAAATAATATCTAACCAAGTGCTAAGGTCAATAAAGCCTCGTTATAAAGCAATTAACCTTCAAAAATCAAAATCTAAAATTATGAAACGAACAACTTTGATTTTACTTGTTTTACTGGGATTAAGCTATTCTGCTCACTCTCAGGTAGAACTCGCTCTTAAAGGTGGTATCCATTCCATAGATCTTTCTAACGATTTAGTCACAGATGGTAATTCTAGTATGAATTTTAAGGATTCTAAGTTTGGCTATCATTTTGGATTGCATCCGAGAGTGTCGGTCTTAGGTATTTTTATAGAGCCAGGTCTAACGTTTAATAGCTCTTCTGTCGCTTATACCCTTAATGATGCCTCCCCTGAGAGTATCGTTAATGAAACTTATAAGGATATAGGTATTCCTGTGATGGCTGGGTTTGGATCAGGTTTTATTAGTGTTTTTGGAGGCCCAGTATTGCACTACCAGATAGACAAGTTTAGAGATATCTGGGGCAAAAGTAATCTAGAGCAAGCTACGATGGGCTATCAAGCTGGTGTGGGGCTAAAGTTGTGGAGACTTAGAGGAGAAGTTAGATACGAGGGTAATCTAACTAGTTTTGGAAATAGTGTTGATATAGCTGATCATAATGTAGTATTCGGACAGAGAGCTTCTAGGCTTATGTTTACGGTAGGACTTATATTATGATATATCATAATATATGGCATAGTAATTGTACTTAATAGCTTGATCCTGAAAAGGATCCAACTGTTAAAACCAACATATAAAAGCTTTGATGAAAATCAAGGCTTTTTTTGTGCCCAGAAGTTAATAGTCATAACATAGATATAGCAGCTTTAAAAGCACTCATATATGCTATTTTTATATACATTTGCTGCTGATTATTAAATAGTAAATGACTCTCTTAATATTTTTCTTTCTTATTTCCATCATCTTTTCATTTTTATGCTCTGTTTGGGAAGCAGTATTGCTGAGTGTAACTAATACTTTCGTAGAAATAGAATTACAGAAAGGAACGAAGACTGGTACGTTACTAAAAGAATTTAAGGCTAATATTGATAAACCCTTAGCTGCGATACTTACCCTTAATACAGTTGCACACACAGTTGGTGCCATAGGTGTAGGAGCTGTAGCAAGTAAAGAGTGGCCTAATCATCCTATGTCTACCATAGTTGTACCTGTGGTCATGACCTTAGCCATATTAATATTATCAGAGATTATACCTAAGACCCTAGGAGCTAATTATTGGAAATCTCTAGCTGGTTTTACAACTAAGAGTATAAGTTTTATCATCGCAGCACTTTACCCGCTTGTATGGATCAGCCAATGGATTACTAAAGGATTAAAGAAAGATAAAAGTAAGAGTGTGCTAAGCAGGTCAGACTTTGCTACAATGGCAAAAATGGCTCGCACGTCTGGCGTAATGCAGAATCAAGAGTCGAGGATTGTAGAAAACCTAATGAAGTTTAATGGAATCGAAGCTAGAGATATCATGACACCGCGCACAGTTATGAAATCTGCAAAAGAAAAAGATACGATTGACGCTTTCTTTGCGGATAATCCAGCGCTTAGATTTTCTAGAATCCCTATGTACGGTGAGACAAAAGATAATATTACTGGCTTTTTTTTAAAAGACGATTTGCTCACAGCAATTATAAAAAAACAAGGTCAGAATACACTCGATACTATTAAACGTGACATCCTTGTGGTGAATGAGAATATGCTTATCCTTAAGCTATTTGATCAGCTGATGGACAAGAAGAATCATATTGCCTTAGTCGTCGACGAGTATGGTGGTACTGCAGGTCTTGTTACAATGGAAGACGTCATTGAGACCTTGCTAGGTATGGAGATTGTAGATGAGTTCGATAATGCCGAAGATATGCAAGCATTTGCCCGTAAAAAGTGGAAAGAGCGTGCTAAAAGCTTGGGGCTCATCGAGCCAGAAGATCAAGCTACCGTTTCAAAATAAGGTTGGTGATCATAATTTCTTAGATCTACTGGACTTACTCCAGATACGCCTTGCTCTTGCATGTACACCCCATAGATCACATCCATCTCTGCCATTGTAAGCTTGTTATGTGTGACTACGATAAACTGCGATTGCTTAGAGAATTTATTAATGATCTTATTAAACTTATGCACGTTACTATCATCTAGTGGTGCATCTACCTCATCAAAGACACAGAAAGGTGCCGGCTTAAGTAAGTAAAGTGAAAAGAGCAAGGCCGTCGCAGTAAGCGTCTTCTCTCCTCCCGATAGCTGACTGATAGTCTTAGGTCGTTTGCCTTTAGGCTTAGCAATGATCTCGATCTTAGCATCCATAGGAGTACTATCACTGAGTAGTACTAGGTCACAATCATCCTCATCAGAGAATAGACTTCTAAATACTTCTTTGAAGTTAGCACGTACTTGGTTAAAGGCATCCATAAACTTAAGAGATGCTGTATCTTCTATTTCTTGGATCGTCTCTAACAGTGATTCTTTAGCCGCAAGAATATCTTCTCGCTGCTGATTCATAGAGTCGAATCTAATCTTTATCTCATCATATGCTTCTAGAGCAAGAGGATTGATCTCACCGTAGTTAGCTAACTTATTTTTGAGCTTATCTACTTCGGCATTTAGCTGCTCTAGGTTTATCTCTAAATCTAGTTCCGATTTATTAACCTCCTCCAAGGATATATTGAACTCCGCTTTTAACCTTTCGTCTACTGTTTTGATCTCAAACTTTAGAGTGGTTTGCTTCTCTTTGAGTTCGTTAATGAGACTGTTAGCATTCGTGATTTTTCTGTTGAGTTCTCTGATCTCATCTTCTTTTTCATGAATCCCAGACTTCTCTTTAAAGTAGGTTTGTTCTACCTCTGATAGCTTGCTAGATCTTTCTTTCTGGACTACGTAAAGATCTTTCAGTTTTAGATCCATATCGTTAGTCACTTTAGATAACTGCTCTGCTTCCTGCAGCAGAGATTGGCTTTGAGCTGTATTTGTCTCTTCTATATCTGTAAGCTCTTTTATCCTGTTTTTTCTATATTCTAGATCCTTAGTTAGACTCTCCAGTTTATTCTCCTGACGTATCAGTTCTATCCTGATGTCATTAACTTTAGCAGAGCTTGTCGATAGCTGATCAGAGAAGTGAGATAAGTCTGTCTCAGGCACTCCCCCACCTGATAGGGCAGCACTTAGTTTATCGGTTATCTCACTGATAATGTGCGACTTAGACGTGATATTTGTTATGATCAGCGCTTTATCAGTATCGATAAGTTGTTTCTTAGCTGATTGCGTTTCTACTTGTTCTGTTATACTACTAAGCTTAGTATTTACCTCTGTTTTGGATAGATTAATTACTTCGATTGCAGACTTAAGATCCTCGATATCATTATCATGATTTTCTTTCGATGCTTCTTCTATTTGTTTGTGTATCTGATCTAAATAGGTTTCTAATTCCTTGCGTAATCGTTCTTCTTCTTTTATTTTTTCCTTTAGATCTTCCAGACTTTTTTTCCGTCCTATTTTACTGCCTTCAAACAAGCCTTTAGATCCTCCACTGATAGAAAATTTATTCTTAATAAAGTTGCCTGACCTCGATAGAAATACGTGATCTGTTCCTCCTTCTGTTTGATCTAATTCTGCAAGCTCACCATCATAAATAAATACATTATAAAGCAAAAAATTAGTCAATCTCTGGTACTTATGTTCTATCTCAAGCACACTGTTTACATGAGTTGCATTTTGCTTAGCAGAGGTACTAGCAGCTTTGTAGTCAAGCTGATTAAGGAGAAAAAAGTTCGCTTTACCCTTTTGAGCAGTTGATAAGAGTTTGATAGCTTCACCGGCCTGTGATATATTATCTACTACGAAGTAGTTAAGATATGGCTCTAAGTATTGCTCTACGATTCCTCTATACTCTTCCTTGACATTAAGGATATCTGCTAGGATAGGTACTTGAGCATTCCACTTATCATTCAAAAACTTAATAGACTCTGGATAGCCTTCCAGATTATCGATCATATTTTGTAGTAGATCACGTTTTTGGATTTTAGCATCTATTGATCTGTTAAGCTTAATGAGATCTTGGTTTTGGCTCTCCTTTTCTGTTGTTAGTTCCTCTTTCTTTTTAGTGGCAGCCTCTCTGGCGATCTGCAACTTCTCTAACTCTTGCAGACGATTGTTTAGATCTGATTCTATCGTTTGTAATCTTTCTTGCAAAGAAGATTGGCTAGTTGCAAACTCATTAAAAGTGGATTCTAGAAATCCTAAGTCCTGCGTCAAAATACTCAACCTGCTCTCTAGTACTGCTTTATCTTTTTCTGCTTCGTTTAGTATACGTTCTCCTTCTTGGCGCTCTCTAGTTGCTACATCAAAGTCATCCTTGATCTTATCGTATTCCTCCTTATTCTTAAGATAGAATGTATTCGCTGATTCAAACTCTTCTTTGACTGCTGTTACTTCATTTTTTACGATACTTAGCGATTGTTCTATATCTGCGCACTCTGTGCTAAGCAGTTCTAAGTTTTGTTTTGCGCTAGTAATTCCTTGGATTAGCTCATCACTTCTAGACTTATTATAAGCAATCTTTTCGGTATTACTCTTCTTATCAAATTCAAGATTCCTGATCTCATTGATCATGTTGTTAACCTCTTCCTGAAATCCAGATAAGTTTTGCTCCTGACTTAGGTTATCTTTCTTTATCTTTTGGAGTATCGATTCTTTGGTGTTTTGCGCTGCAGTAATCTTCTCATATTCTAAGATTTCGTTTTGAATCTTAGTATCCATTGCTGCTTTTTGGGTTAAGAAGGAATCTATATTCATGATAGCAGCATGGACGCTTTTATCTTGATACTCTTTCTTGAATCCGTAAAATTTTTCGGTACGCTTAGCTTGTCTTTCTAAAGAAGACATATTCTTTTGCAACTCAAATAGTAGATCATCTACTCGCTCTAGATCGTCACCAGTTATTTTTAATTTATTAGGGTTTTCATGTTTCCTCTTTTTGTATTTAGAGATCCCTGCTGCTTGCTCAAACATTTTTCGACGAGCATTCTCTTTGTCTGCAAGTATATCATCTACCATACCCAATGCTATGATAGCATAGGAGTTAGATCCTACTCCAGTATCCATTAGCAAAGAATTGATGTCCTTTAGTCTGCAGGGGACATTATTGAGCCTGTACTCAGTATCTCCGCTCTGATAGATTAGTCTTGATACACTTACCTCTTGATATTCTGTTGGTAAGAGGTTTTTGGTATTCTCAAATGTCAAGGTAACCTGCGCTACTCCACCCTTTTTACGAGATTTAGTTCCATTAAATATTACATCACCCATGCTCTCTAGTCTCAGCTCACGCTTCTTCTGCTCGCCTAGAACCCATCTTATCGCATCTACGATATTAGACTTACCTGATCCATTAGGACCCACTACGCCTATCACGTCCTCGTTAAAGTTTAATACAGTATTATCCGCAAAACTCTTAAACCCCTTTATCTGCAGTGTTTTTAACCTCATCGGCGGCAAATATATGAATTTAAACTATAAGAAATAATTGAATATAAATCGATCCAATCTGGACCGATTTTGACTAAAAAAGAAGAGGCCCCTTTCGTAAGAAAAGAGCCTCTCTCGAGTTTAATAACCAAATAGAATCTTCTATTTGAGAGATATCATCTTCCTAGTAGCAGAGTAATTCCCGCTCTCTAAGCTATAGTAAATGAGACCTCCCGATCCTATTAAATCTGATGATATTGTAATCTTATTAAGTCCCTGTCCGAATAATCCTGTCTGACTATGTATAAGTCTGCCAGTGACATCAAACAATTTCAGTGTCGCTTCATCAGCTTTCGGTAACCTGAATCCGATCTCTGTATATGCTGAGAATGGGTTAGGTTCGTTTTGTAACAGTTCAAATTGTGATTCTCTTGTTGTAGGCGTTTCAAACTCAAGCTTGATAGTATTAATATCATACTCTACACCTGTATAAATCTCTGCAGATATTATTCTGTCATTGATCTGAAGTGTTTCTGATAGTTTGATTACTTTATCTGTAGCTACAAAGACAAAGGTCATGATCTCCTCACTTGCATTTACAAAATCATCACTGTGCCATGATACACTTGATAGGTTTCCATGATTGGCGATGTTGTCACTGTCTATATCTATCTGCTCAGAGTTAACTCCGATAAGCTCCAGTCCAGGATGTGATAAGGTAAACTGCAGTCCTGATACTTGATCAAACTCTTCACTATGCAGACTGACCTCTACTAGATCTCCTGTCTTGTACTGCTGATCCGCAGTAGTTAATGTAACACTACTATTACTTCTTACCTCTGATGTTTTTAAGCTACTCGGGCTTGCACTTGCGTTTACGTCTCCAGTTTTAACTCCTACAAAGTTTTGACCTGGCATATCGATATCTAAATCAACAATGTCTAAACTTTCTGTAAATGGCCACGGGGAGTATATGTTTGTAAATGTCTGCGTAGCATCCACAAATCTCCAACTTTCATTTGTTGGTAATTCAGATATGACACCAAGGATCAGTTTTCTTAATTGTACTAAATCAGAAGCAGAGATTTTTTGGTCATTATTAATATCAGCTGCAATCACCTTATACGGACTGTCAAGTGCTTTAAGTCCAAGGATATGATGCTGTATGAATACTAGATCTAGTGTACTTACTCCATTAACATAATCATCATCTTTCTCTACACTAAGGCTATAATCTGAATACATCGGATTAGAGGTAAATGCATAATTACCTGTCAGTCCTGAAGTCATCTTAGATACAGGGAATTCCGCCATATCAGGGTTGTCTAACTTAACTCTCGCTTGTCCTATGTATTCTCCATATGCTGTAGCTATAGTACCGGTTATTGCAGCTCTGCCATCACCGGTCTCACATGCTGCACCAGAATCTACCTTGGTAACTACTATAGGATTTGATAAGCTAAAGCAACCGTTAATATTACTTGCATTTCCACCGACTTCAAGGCCAGTTAATGTCCCATCAGAACTAATGTGCCATAAGAAACAGACACCTACACTTTCTCCTGCAAAATCAAATCTTGGGCCAGAAGGAAGGGATTTAATATTGCCATCAGCATCCGTAATTAGGAAACCAGGATTACCAACACTCTCCCATACTTTAGCATCGAAGAAGGTATTATTGCCTGAAACACATACGGTAATTTCCTCTAAATCTGTTATGTTTGTAATCAACTTACCTCCTACTACTCCACAGTCATTGCAGTTAACTTTGATGACTACTATTGGATTAGATAAGCTAAAGCAACCTTGAACGTCATTGATGTTTTCTCCTATCGTATACCCGTCAAGATCTCCATTAGAGCTGATATGATATAAATTACATACGCCTTCATTTGATCCTGCAAAGTCAAAATTTGTCCCATCGTGGAAGGATAATATAACTCCGTCCGAATCTGTGGATACATACCCAGAGTTATCTCCTATGTTTTCCCATACTTTAGCGTCAAAACTAGTATCGTCACCAGTTACACAAATTGTTATTTCTTCTTCATCCGTTATATCAGTTATAAACCTTCCGCCTGCAACACCACAAGGATCACAATTTACTTTGGTTACTCTGATCGGATTAGATAAATCAAAACAGCCTTCAATATCACTTAAGTTATTTCCTACAGATAGACCAGTTAAAGTCAATTGAGAACTTACATGATATAAGTTGCATACACCTTCAGCTATTCCAGCAAAACTAAAATTAGGACCTGTTGGTATATCTAAAATATTGCCACTATCATCTGTAACTACAAAACTGCTGTTACCTTCATTCTCCCATACTTTAGCTATGAATGTCGATACACCATTAGTTGAGCATAGCGTAACTTCCTTAAGGTCGGACTCTACTGTCAATAATTCTCCTCCTACAGCAGTACAAGTATGTACATAGTCATCACAAACACCATTATCATCTACTCTGATATTTACGGTACAAGCAGCTGAGTTACCAGTAATGTCATGTACCCATACTTTCATTTCTTCTGTTCCTGACAATACATCAAAGCAAGTGAGTGTTTTGTTAGATACTATCGAGTCTGGTGAAAATGAATAGAATACTCTATCATCACAAGGATCAAAACTTTTTAGGTCTGGATCAAAATCTGCTGCCCATATTTGTACTTCTCCATTAGTATTCATCACAGCTGTTGAGATGTTTTGGATACAGATCGGTGTTGGTTTAGAGGTATCAACTAGTTCTACTGCCGTATTTTGAGATGCTTCATTTCCACATCCATCTTTTACATTCCAAACGATGGTGTATTTGCCTAATGGTATATCACTTACGGTGAATCCAAATGCATTACCTAGGCCTGTCTGAATATTACCAAACTGAGTACCTGTGGAATCTAATAAGGTTACGTACCATTGTAGTAACTCAGATCCGCAGAATCCTTGGTCTCTTGCAGTATTAATCAGTGCGATATTACCTAGACAACTACCTTCGGTACCTGGCTGCATCGTATCTACCTCCATCATTAAGAACTCGGGATCCATATCATCATGATATAATATGATCTGATCATAAGTATAATATCCATCTCTCTCTACAAATCCTCCTTGCTCTGATGGTAAATATCTGTAATAAGCGCTTCCCTCATTCTCTACTATGCATCCACTCTCTATACACCAGTCTTCTACTAGCTGAAACTGATCTGCGCTAGTATCATTTTCGTCATCTCCGACCTCAGCAGTTCTATCGCCATTAGGTGACCATGTGCACCAGTCTATAACTGTCCATCGTTTGATGATCTTCATGCAAGTATTATCAGTTTGAAAAACTGTATCTGCCGACATACTAGTTCCTACTAATCCACAAGATTCAGCTTCTGTATATTCTGGAACGCAAGAAGGCTCTTCATCTACACAGCTAAGTACGGGTCCAAAATTTATCGTTTGGCCTGGTATTTCTACACAAACACTATCTTTTGGTTCTAATCTTACTCCGGTCCCTGGGATACCACCTTTATAATGTATTGGCCACCTGATGCTTAATGGGTCAAATACATTTTCGTTTTGTACTGTAATTATTTGAGGACAAGTATTTATCTGTCCAGAACCATTGTCTGATGACCATAGCCTTATGACTCTACCTGCTCCACAGCCATTTAATCCTGTAATATCATCCTCGTAAGAAGTTACCGCCTCACTACAGACAAAATCTGTTATCGCGTCACCAAAGAGTACATCTTTTGAGTACTCTGTACATTTAATGGTTATAGCATCAGGACAAGCAAATAGAGTTCCTAGTTTGTCTTGTACTTCTACATTCACTACACAATCATTGTAATTGTTAGCTTGGTCCCATACTCTTAGTATCACTTGCTTATCACTTCCGATATCTTGACAGCAAAACTTCACAGAGGTATGCCATTTTGATAGTTCATTTGTGACAGGTGGGATCGCATCACCGAATTTGTCTTTATCTACTACAGTAACTTCACCGGTCTCTGGATGACATGTTACTGGTAGTCCAGCAAAGGTCATTCCGCCGAAAGCATAGTCCACGGACTCTATATAATCTTCTACTCTGATTACTTGTTTCTTTGTAATAACTCCACATCCTCCATCATGACTACTCTTATCAAAATCATCAGATAGTATCTTAGCGACTCCATCATTCATATCAGGTGTGATACTCACTACTAACTTATCTTTGCATACGGCTACTGGAGGTACATCATCTATCACCACTAAGGTGTCTGTATGAGGCTTAGAATAATTATTGCAATCATCTCTAGCGATAAATTCTATCAAGTAACTACCAGGAGTCAAAGCTTCTACAGGTACCCATATGCCTTCGCTATTAATGATATCAAAAGTTATGTCTAATGCATTATCACATTTATCAGTAAATACGGGAAGATCAAAGTCAAAGATAGGCTCACATGTCCACGGTGTAGTACCTACCACATACTTAGTATGTGCAGTTGGTCCTACCGGTGCGTCTGTATCTTTTTGCTCTATGACCTGTGATCTCTCTACTAGTTTAGCTTTGCACCAGTCTACTATAGTCCAGTCTCTTATGATTTTTTTACCATTCCCACAGATAGGTGTTTCTTGATCTGAGTAAGATGAGATCAGGTTGCAAAATTTACTAGGGTATAATGGCTCAAATGGATTAATAATGATACGCTGATCTAAGGAAGAATCAGGTGCACATCTCGTACTATCTCTGAGTTCTTTCTTTACCACATCTTGAATAGACCATACACCAGGTATTATTTCTATAGGCTCTCTAACAGTATCTACAGCTACTAGATAATGTACTAACTTACAGGTGTCTGGATAAGTAATACTATCTCTCCATAAGTTATGAAAGACAGGTATCGACATCATATCTATAGGGTCTGTACTCTCTCCACAATCAACGACAGTTCTTGGTGGAAATATCACATTTGGATTTAGCTCACCATCATCTTTGATTAGTGGAATAGGTAATTGCTTGTAGGCTTGAGATAATAATAATCTTGTATCTGTAATACCATGTTGTGTAAAATCTCCATAATACTCTACTACAGTGATTATACCATCACAAACATCACCTTCAGTCTTGACTACCTCTCTCAGATTTGTTATGTTCTTAACACAGTCTCCAGTAGTTAATGCTAAATTGTCTAGCAAATCTTGCATAGTAACAAAATCAGGAGGATTACCGCCACACCAAGTTTCACATGGTACACAGGCAGGTTGATCATAATTAACTGTGCAAATAAGCTGCGCTCCAGTGTTTAAGTATTCTGTAGCAGCATCTGGATCAATGATGGAGACATCTAATGTCCATGTTGTAAATCCATCAGCAGTTGCGAGTCCTGCTATTTCATATTCACAGTTAATAGTGCACCATCCAGAAAGTGCTGAGGTACACGCAAAAGTAATAGGATCGCCTATTGAAAAGGTAGGTAGCACACCTAGCCCTGAGCAATCTGGCAATGTAATTTCTACCTCTACACCAGAGGCAATATTGTCTAAGGTAATTTCTGCATTGACAGACCCTTCTTGTGCAGCTATAAAAGTGCACTCTGGTGTGCCGTCGTATTCTGGGAAAATGTTCTGTTCTACCACCGCATTACCCCAACAACTATTGGAGCAACCATCAGCAGTAATAGTATAATCAGAACTTCCTAATAAAGTACCCCAATCAATACCAGTAATTAAGTCGCTGCCGCTTGCAGCTGTACCTATTTGACCATTTTTAAATTCTATGGTATAGCTACCTACAGGTATTGTTCCTTCCAGTAATGCATCGGGAGTAATCTCAGCATTGCAATCGGCGCCAATGGATATTTGGACGACGTCATTACATGCCATGTTGCACTGGGAATTAGATACTACAGGTATGAAAAAAATTGATAAAATAAATGAGAGCATTGCTATTTTGGTACTAGCATACATACCCCCACCTAACTGAATAGATATAAATCGTTTCATGGAATGATTCTTGGTTATTAAAATCGAATTATGAGTAAAACTTAGGTGAAGATATATGCCGACCTAATAGCTAGTATTTTTTGCAAATGGTAAATTTTGCAATTAGTTATACTAATATAAATCGTTGATTATATGTTAATTATAGATATGAACTTAAATCTTGATAGTAGGCGCTATATCTTTAACTTATGCCAAGAGTCAGACTTGATGGAGATTAAAGAAAGAACATATAAGACAGCCCAATACAAGACTTCGCCAGCCCATGCTATCTCCAAGTTGTAAGGCAGAACCTTGATAAATACGAATGCATAAGCAATGTAGATGACTGCACAAAAGGTCTGTAGTTTGAGTGCTTTCCAAGTGTCACCTGTACCAGATAATCCATTGAAATAAGTAGCTCCTACACAGAATGAAACTAAGATACAGATCAACACCCAAAACAAATCTCCTGCTTCTTTGATGAGGGACATATCTTGCCTTCCAAAAATAGGATACAGAAAAATCTCAGGTAGTAGAATTACAGGAAGAGCGATTAAAAGTGTGAATAACACATTGATTTTTGTAGTCTTATTAATCATTGGAAGTACTGCAGATAACCGACCATTGCCGATAAAATTACTGACGATGGTATTAATCGATGATGCAAATCCCCAGCATGGTATAGATAGCATTAGATAAACATTTCTGATTAGGTTAGAGACTTCTAGATCGCGCTGGCTTTCGTTTTCTATCCAGCTAAAGAATAGAAACCAACTACCGACACCAATAACCGACTGTGCAACAATGGGAGAAGAAATCCTCCATACTTGTTGTATTAATTTAGAATCAAATTTAGGAACCTTGAATAAATCAAATTTTCTATTGCCTTTATCATAGATGATGTAACCTACAAACGCAAAGAATGCCAGAATCTCTGCAATAGTACTGGCCCAAGCTGCTCCGGTTATCCCTAACTCTGGCGCTCCATATTTTCCAAAAATCAGGACATAATTTAGAATAAGATTGACAGTAGCCAATAATAGGGTGTCGTAAATAATGAATTTAGTTTTTGCTAATCCAGTATATAATGCTATAAATCCTAATCCTATATAGCTAAAGAATATACCATATGATCTTGGGTAGATATAGGCAATGCATTGCTCAATAATCTCTGGAGATGCTATAAATAACTTAAAGAATACTGGAGACAATAGCTGAATGAACAAGAATAATAGAGAAGCTACAATCAACTCTAAAGCAATCATCGCATAAAAGCTCCTTCCTACTTCGTGATAAGCTCCCTCACCATACCTGCGAGCGATGATTATCTGTCCACCTTTAGATATACCATAGCCAATTGTTGATATTGCTAAATAGAAAACTCCAATAAGGCCAATAGCAGCAAACTCTAAGGACCCTTTATGATATAAGAAGACATTATCTGTAAGTACAATAAGGTTTTGGGCAGCACTACCCAGCATTATGGGTAGAGATATAGCGAGAATCTGTTTGTAGGATGTACTTAGCTTCAATAGATGATATCTTAAATATCGAGACGAATTTATTATTTAATTGATACTTTTAATTACGGATAAACCTACCAGCCATGATTAAATACATAATTCATCTAATACTCTTCTCATCAATTGTACTTTTATCATCGTGTAATAATGAAAATGAAATGGTCGTGAATCAAAGTGTCATGTATTCGAAAAAAGAAATTAAGGAGCCTTTTGCAGCAAAAAAGGATAAGATATTATCCACTCATGGTAAAGAAAGGAATGATCCATATTACTGGATGAGACTCACAGATGAGCAAAAAAATGCTAAAGAACCTGATGAACACACCAAACAAGTGACAGATTATCTTAATGCAGAGAATGACTACACTACTTCGCTGCTAGCGCATACTACAGGATTTCAGGAGAAACTCTTCGATGAGATCGTAGGTAGGATCAAGCAAACGGATATGTCGGTTCCATTTAAGAAGAATGGTTACTACTATGCTACTAGATATGAAGAAGGAAAGGAATACCCTATATATGCGAGACGTAAAGGGTCGATGGAAGCCTCTGAAGAAATAATGCTTAACGGCAATACATTATCTGAAGGATATGATTATTATTCTATCGGGGGAAGAAGCGTCAGTCCAAATAATAAGTACCTCGCATATGGCGAGGATACTCTGAGTAGAAGAATCTATGAACTAAAGTTTAAGGATTTAGAAACAGGTGAAATACTAAGTGATAAAATCCCTGGCACTACAGGAAGTGCCGCATGGGCAAATGATAACAAGACACTTTTTTATACCATCAAGGATGCGGAAACGCTAAGAAGTTATAAGATCATGAAACACATCTTAGGTACCGATGTATCTAAAGACGAAGAGATGTTCACAGAATCTGATGAAACATTTTACTCTGGGGTATATAAAACTAAGTCTGATCAATTCATTGTGATATACTCAGGTCATACCTTGACTAATGAGTATCATGTTTTAGATGCTGATGATCCAAATGGTACTTTCAAAAAATTTGAATCTAGAGACCTAGAAGGAAAACATGAATACTCTATTTCTCATTTTAACGATAAATGGTATATCAGGACTAATCTAGATGCGCCTAATTTTAAGTTGATGGAAACATCAGTTAACAGCACAAGTAAGGAAAACTGGAAAGACGTAATTCCACACAGGAAAGAGGTGTTATTCGAAGGGATGGATATTTTTTCTAATTACCTAGTATTATCAGAAAGAGAAAATGGCTTAACGCAATTAAGGGTGAGACCTAATAGCGGGGAAGAACATTATATCGATTTTCCAAAAGGAGCATTCTTATGTTATACTTCAACTAATCCTGAGTTTAAGACAGATATATTAAGAATTGGTTATCAGTCTATGACAACTCCTAACTCTATCTATGACTACAATATGAAGACAAAAGAAAAGGAGTTACTTAAGCAGCAAGAAGTGGTTGGGGAGTTTAACTCTGATGACTATAAGTCTGAGCGCGTATTTGTAACTGCTAGAGATGGTGCTAAAGTACCAGTATCTATAGTTTACAAAAAAGATACAAAGTTAGATGGTGCGTCTCCGTGCTTACTATATGCATACGGTTCTTATGGTAGTAGTATGGATCCTTATTTTAGCTCTACTAGACTGAGCCTTTTAGATAGAGGATTTGTTTATGCTATTGCACATATCAGAGGGGGTCAGGAGATGGGGAGACATTGGTACGAAGATGGCAAATTGCTGAAGAAGATTAATACCTTCAATGATTTCATAGATTGTGGTGATTATCTCAAAGAAAAGGGGTATGCAAGAGAGAATGGTCTTTTTGCTATGGGTGGAAGTGCAGGAGGATTGTTGATGGGAGCGGTTGTTAATATGAGGCCTGAATTGTGGGCAGGAGTAATAGCTGCCGTGCCTTTCGTTGATGTAGTTACTACGATGCTAGACGAGACTATTCCGCTCACTACCTTTGAATTTGATGAGTGGGGTAATCCTAAGAATGAAGAGTATTACGATTACATGTTATCTTATTCTCCTTATGATAATATAGAAGAAAAGGACTATCCACCATTAATGGTTACTACAGGATTGTTTGATTCGCAAGTCCAATATTGGGAGCCTGCTAAATGGGTAGCTAAGCTTAGAGATAAAAAAACGGATGACAATCCACTGTTACTTCATTGTAATATGGCTACTGGACATGGTGGAGCTTCGGGTAGATTTAAACGCCATAAAGAAACGGCAATGGAGTATTCCTTTTTATTAGATCTTGCGGGGGTAGCAGAAGAAGAGATCAAAGGTTAAAGATTGAGTTGTATATTTTAAGCAGTTTAGATGCTTGAGATTGCCAGTTAAATATCTGCTTTGCTTGCGTGCAATTAGACTTCAGATCTCTCAGGAGACTTGGGTTGTTTTTAATGTTGAGAAGTGTAGCTTTTATAAGTTTGATATCTAAAGTGTCAATTAGCACCGACGTTTTGTGTTGCTCGTTATGCTTTTTATATTCTGGAAAATTCATTGATAGCGTAGGTATACCGGCCATCATATAATCAAAATATTTATTAGCTGAGGAGTAGTAATAGTTATGGCTAGTACTATCCAACAAATTTAGTCCAAGATCGAAAGTTTGGAGTTGAGCAGAGATATTATTGTTAGGAATAAATCCTTTTAAAAATATTTTTGAAGTTAGATTTTGCTCAATTATAATGTTGCTTATTTGATCATATTCGTCACCTACTCCAAAGATAGTTAGGGTCATGTCATCAAGATCATTCACAGCAAAAATAGCTTCTCGAAGCCCCCTACCTTTGTTTACCACGCCTACATACACTAAGTCAAATGACTCGGTCTGGCTAATATGCTCTTCGTTATTTATAGTAATAGGATAATTATATATGGTCTCGAAATTAGCTTTATATTTCTCACCTAAAATTTTAGCTAGCGAATAATTGACTGTATAATTTATGCTTCTATCAGAGATACCAATGCGGCCGACCATATCCCAAATCCACTTTTTGAATCTCCTATTCTTTAGCTCTGGTACTTCTGTGAAATACTCATGTAAATCAATAAAAAGTTTTTTTCTTTTGAGTGTTGTTATCAATTTTCCTGCTAATAAACTGTCTAAGTCATTGACTACGACACCATCAAATTTTTTAAATAGTAAGAAGAAAAAAAATCGAAGGTTAATCTCTAGGTAAAAGAGGACTCCGCTTTTAAAAACTGTGTTTAAGGAGGCGGTTTTAAACACTTTACTTTTAAAAGCAGGTTTACTATCCTTTTTGCCCACTAGTATTATATCATAATCATTTAGGGTCAAGGTATCACAGATTCTGTGCAGCCTTTGATCTTGATGAAGGCTGTTTGTGACAAGGACGTATAAACAGGGTTTTGCCAAGAAATCTAATTTAAGTGTAATAGTTTATCCTTATAGCTCAGCTCATTAACATCGATCATATTTTGAATGGTCGATAGTATTCTACTGTGTTTATAGTTATCATAACTATCAATTATTTCTTTTATTGATTTTGGCGTTTTAAGTTCTGATTTGATTAGAGTAACTAAATCCATTCGTGTTACTTTTTCTTCAAATTCTTTCGCACGGCAAACATCACAATTATGACACGTAGTATCAGTCACTTCTTCAAAATATTCAAGTATAGACTTCATTCTACACTTACTATCATTGACTAAGTTAATCATGCTATTATTTCTATCCAATGCTATTGATCTTCTACTCAGGTAAGCGGATTCATCTATATTTAGATTTTGTTTAGAAAATCGCTTTTGCAAAAAAGTTATAAATGGCTTTTCAGTAGCTCCTTGATAATAAATAATTTTAGAGGCAGTCATTTTAATTAGATCAGATTGTAAAACTTTGTGATCGATGTCAAGATCTTTTGACATTTTTTTTGAATTAATAGGAGCACTGGAGTGCGCAACGTTTTCAATATTTCTGAGGAGGTATATGGCAATAGCTCTATAACTCCCTTTGAGCTCAAATGCTAGTTTGCGATCAGCTAAAAGTCTTATAGATTCTTGTCTCCTCATCCCGCTAGATAATTTTATAAAGGATAGTTTTTCTAATTGTTTTAGTAGGCGGTATATAACTGCTATGCTACTACCACAATATTTTGAGAAGTTATTGATATCAAGATCTAGAGATCTAAATTCTCCTTCACCTACAGGTATTTGATAGTAATTATACAGCAAGGAGTAGGCTTTTCTGATATCACTTATTACCGGAAAAGACTTTGCATGACTTGATCTTAACCTGTTAATATCATTTTCGCTGTATACCACAAAGGTATTAGCAGGTTTCTGGTCCCTACCTGCTCGACCTATTTCTTGATAATATTCTTCTATTGATGGTGGTAGTCCATAATGTATGATCGTCCTTACATTAGACTTATCGATACCCATCCCAAAAGCATTAGTGGCGATAATCACTCTCATCTTTCCGGACAACCACTTTGATTGTTTGTCGGCTCTTTCTTTGTGCCCGAGACCAGCATGATAATAATCACATGAGATGTCTTTACTAAGATTATCATATAGTTCAAAGGCAGTTTTTCGGTGTCGCACATAAACTATTCCTGAGCCTTTAGATTTTAAGACTAGTGATCTTAAGACCTCTACTTTTTTATCCGACTTGATGATGTCGATAGAGAGATTTCCTCTTTTAAAACTTTGTTTTATTAGTTTGGGATTATTAACTCCAAGCTGTTTTTTGATATCATCGATAACTCTAGTAGTAGCTGTAGCCGTGAGAGCTGCTATTGATACACCTGGATGAATCTCTCGCAAACTTCCTATCTCCTTGTAGCTAGGCCTAAAGTCGTGCCCCCACTGAGATATACAATGTGCTTCATCTACAGCAATAAAGCTGATATTCATCTTAGAAGCTCTTTCTCTAAATAATTCGGTATTGATCCGCTCTGGTGAGACATACAGTAATTTGATATTGCCATAGATACAGTTATCTAGTATCATATCAATCTCTCGCTTGCTCTGGCCAGAATGTATGGCTGTAGCATTGATCTTTAGCTTTTTTAGCTTTTGTACTTGATCTTGCATAAGAGCTATAAGGGGGGTAACGACGATACAGGTACCGTTGAGTACGATTGCTGGTAGCTGATACCCTATAGACTTGCCACTGCCAGTAGGAAGTATGCCTATGACATCTGTCCCATTTAGTATTGCGTTGACAATTTCTTCTTGACCACTCCTGAAAGTGTCAAATCCCCATACTTGCTTGAGTAAAATTTTTGCTTGGACTAGTTTATCCAATGATCAAATCTTATTTAAGATCTGAATATAAGAATAGCCTCTTAGAATGCGGTATTACATCCTTCCCCAGCATCAGAATTAAATTCTCCGATATTTAAGAAAATTGAGAATGTACCTGTAAATACGTAGTCTTTCACATCTGGTGATGCTTTACGGATACCAGCTTCTATGACATCTGGGCCAACATCACCCTCTACCTCCCATCCTCTACTATACAGTAATTGCTGGAGTGGCGATGCACCTTTTTGTACAAGGTCTTCATAGGCAGGATAAAACCTTGTGCTTACGTCATCTATATAATCACTAAATGTGATACGATTAATCATCTGAGCTTGTATACTTATCAATCTAGTTAAGCGCACCTTCATACCACCACCGATAGGTAAGCTCATAATATTAGTTGCGTATTTGTCTTCATAACCTGGTAGTCCCTGGCCTTCAGTACCTACGGGTTGCAATTCTAAGACATCACCATTCAATACAGTAGTAGGCGTAAAGTGAAAATAGCCTAAACCTACCGTGATAAACGGAGTCCACCATTTAGTTGCATTAGGAGAAGAAACATCGAATAAGTCATACTCTAAAAATGCTCCTAATTCAGAATAAGGAGTTTTAAAACTAAGATTCCTAGCTATTTGCCAGTCTAGTGTAGATATACTATCTGCAGCCGATAAGGTCCCTCTAATGAAATTTAATTTGATGTTAAAGTGCCCATTGATCGATTGTCTAAAGAAAAAGCCATAAGCAGGATTTAGATCTTGGGTTTTATCAGCGAGACTAGGTGTGTCCATGTCACCTAAGTAGACAGAGGATCCACCAGTAAAACCCACCTGAAAACTCTGGGCTTTAGTGGAAATCGTCGTAAAAAGACTAAGGGTAACTAGTAGTAAAAAGGTTCTCATTATTGAATATTAAAATGGTAAATCTGCCAGGATATTACAAACATATTAAAATAAAACGTAATATTTAAATCATTTAAAATAAAGTGCCTGTTTTCCAGTTTTCTTCGTCTAATAGTAAGACATTTGCACATAATTTTTTCAAAAACACAAGAAACAAGATCAAATGAGACTATTTGTTTGCTGCCTAATTTTTCTATTTACATTTTCACTATTTGCACAAAGTCCTCCTACTAAAGACTGGTATTATAACAGTAGTACGTCTGAATTCAATGGAATAGATTTAGAAAAAAGTTATAAAAGCCTACTAGCTGACAAAAGTTCGAGGCCAGTCATTGTCGCTGTACTCGATTCAGGTGTGGATATAGAGCATGAAGACTTGATAGAGAATATCTGGACAAATTTGGATGAGATTCCTGATAATGGGATAGATGATGATAATAACGGCTATGTAGATGATGTGAATGGATGGAATTTTATAGGTGGGAAAGATGGCAAGAATGTCAGCAAGGATTCTTATGAAGCTACAAGAGTCTATGGATCGCTAAAGAAAAAATATGAAAACGCAGACGTAAACAAACTAGGTAAAAAAGAAAAAATAGAATACGCTAAGTTTAAAAAGGCAGAAGACGAAGTCACCTCAAAGCGACAAGCAGCTCAAAACTCTCTTGATCAAATAGGTGCAACAGAAAATTATCTTACAAATCTTACAGATAAGCTTGAAAGCGCAATAGGTAATAAATCATTTAGTTCAGAAAGGATGGACTCTCTGAAGGCTCTTAACGATACTGAGTTATCTGCAATTGTAAATATAATAGATAGAATCTTGCAATCTGGCCAGACACTTGACAACGTAGAGCAACTAAAAGGAGATATAGAAACCGAGATGAAAGCTAATAAAGCCAGATACGAGGATCAACTTAAATATGCATACAATACAGAATTTAATCCAAGAACAATAACAGGTGATAACTATCTTGACTCTGAAGAAATGTACTATGGTAATAATGATGTAGAAGGTCCTGATGCATTTCATGGTACACATGTGGCTGGTATCATAGCTGCTAAGAGAGATAATGAGATTGGGATTGACGGTGTAGCAAGTAATGTCCTAATTATGTCTGTAAGAACAGTGCCAGATGGTGACGAAAGAGATAAAGATGTGGCTAATGCTATCAGATACGCAGTAGATAATGGAGCGTCTATTATCAATATGAGTTTTGGAAAAGGATTTTCTTGGGACAAAGATGTGGTAGATAAAGCAGTGCAGTATGCAGAGAAGAATGATGTCCTTCTGGTACATGCAGCGGGTAACTCTGCACAGAATAATGATACCACAGATAACTTTCCAAATGAAGTTTACAAAAAAGCAAAAGGATTTCTGTGGTGGAAAAAGAAAGCGACGAAGAACTGGATCGAAGTAGGTGCTAGTGGATGGCAAAAAAATGAAGATGCCGTTGCTCCATTTTCAAACTACGGTCAGAGTGGTGTTGATGTATTTGCTCCAGGAATGTACATCTATTCTACAACCCCCGACAACAACTATCAGATAGCCCAAGGTACTAGTATGGCTTCTCCAGTAGTAGCTGGTATTGCAGCTGTTATCAGATCTCATTACCCAGCGCTAACAGCCCAGCAGGTAAAAAATGTAATCCTTGAATCATCTATTAAGAGTACTCAAAAAGTAAAGAAACCAGGCACATCAGACCTCGTGCCTTTTACAGAATTATCTAGTACAGGAGGTTTTGTCAATCTTTACAAAGCAATAGAGTATGCGAGTAAGGTGAAAGGCAAGAAAAAAATAAAAAGAAACATAAACAACAAAGCTTAACGCAATACAAGCTTAGAAATATAATCTGGACCGAATTCTTTTTCTAACAAAGACAAGACTTTTTCTCTACCTAGATCAAGTTCTTGTTTTAGTGGACTAGAACTGATAGTCACATAGAGGACATCACCTCTTACGTATAGTTTTTGTGTGTAGGAGTTAATCATCTGGCCCATATGTTGCTGCCAAAATTTATGTATTAGGATCTGCTTGTAACCAGTCTTAATTTTCTTAGAGTTAGTGAACTCTCCCAGTGCTTCCTGTAGCGTAGACTCTCCTTCTTTTTGCATTTAGGCCAAGGTAACATTTCCATCTATGACTACAAATTTAGAGAAGCTTTGTTCTTTCTTTTTTAGTATTTCTGTGACCCTAGACTGATGAGTATCTGTGATGAACGTTTGGCCAAAATCATTATCTAAAATATATTCTAATAAGTGTTCCACTCTAGATCGGTCCAACTTGTCAAAAATGTCATCTAATAAGAGTATAGGTACTTCCTCATGGATGGTACTTAGTAATTTATATTGAGCCAGTTTTATGGATAGGATTCCTGATTTAATCTGTCCTTGAGAGGCAAAAGTTTTCATCAGCCTATCATCCATATAGATTTTTAGATCATCCTTATGTACACCTACAGTTGTTCGTTGCAGTACAATGTCCTTTTCTCGTGCTGCCAACAATAAGTTTTTAAACTCGCCATCATTGAGATGACTCTTGATCTTACATTTCATGACTTCATGGCCTTTAGCCAAGTACTGATAGATCTCTTCAAATATGGGATTAAATTGATCCAGAAACTGACCTCTCTCTTTATAGATAGTCTGAGCAGGATCAATTAATTGCGAATCCAAAGTATCTAATAAAGTATGATCGATTCTGTTTTTATTAAATACAGATTTAAGGTAGGCATTGCGCTGTTTTAAAATCCTTTTATATTTTAATAAAGCCGCTAGATAGGTTTTGCTGTACTGGCTGATGCAAGTGTCTAAGAGTTTTCTTCTTTCTTCACTACCCTCTTTTAAAGATTGGATATCATCTGGTGTAATCATGACAAGAGGTATTAAGCCAATATGATCCGAGAGCTTGAGGTATTCCTTTTTATTTTTTGATATTTTCTTAGCCTTTCTAGCTTTTACAACACCGCTAATTGTGATCTGGCGACCATTATTTCCTAAGTACTCTCCATGTACTCTTAGTGAATCCTTATTAAAGGAAACCACATTTCCATCTTGATGCTGATAATTACTCTTGCAGAAGCTTAAGTAATAAATAGCGTCAAGTAGATTGGTCTTACCCATTCCATTTTTGCCGACTATGATATTAAAAGCTGGATCAAATGCTAGAGCTAGATGTTCGTAATTTTTAAATTGATATAATTTGATGTGTTGAATAATCAACTATTTGTTAATTGGTTTGCCTCTATGAGACGTGATAAAATGCCATTTTATACCTTAAAATTAGTAGGATTTGCTTCTGTGACATGCTGTTTTGGTTTATCTTGCAATAAAATAAACAAACTAGTATGGCTTCTGTCGTAGAAAAAAGTAAAAAGAAGGGTAAATCTAATGGAAAAGCGGTTTCTGAATACAGCAAAGAAACTTATTTAAACTGGTATGAGGTTATGCTTCGTATCAGAAGATTCGAAGAGGCTACGCTAATGGCCTACGGTCAGCAAAAGATAAGAGGTTTTTGCCATGTATATATAGGACAAGAAGCGATCGCTGGGGGTTTAGTTTCTGCTTTAGTACCTGGTGATAAGATCGTAACAGCATATAGACAGCATGGTATTGCTCTTTCTCGAGGAATGGACTCTAGATCATGTATGGCTGAGCTATTTGGTAAATCGACTGGCTGTGTTAAAGGTAAGGGAGGATCTATGCACTTCTTTTCTAAGGAGCATGACTACTTTGGTGGAAATGGTATTGTAGGAGCTCAGATCCCGATTGGGACTGGAATTGCCTTTGCGGAGAAATATAAAGGGACTAATAACCTATGCGTTACCATGTTTGGAGATGGAGCAGCAAGGCAAGGAGCACTGTATGAGTCATTTAATATGGCAAAGACGTGGAATATACCAGTGCTTTATATAGTGGAGAATAATGGGTATGCTATGGGTACATCAGTAAGTAGGACAAGTAATGTGACAGACATACATGAGGTAGGTGACGCTTTTGATATGGCTCATGAGGCTATTGATGGAATGCATGTAGAAAAAGTACATGAAGGATTAAGTAGAGCGGCTGAGCACATAAGAGCTGGGAAAGGTCCATATTTCTTAGAGATAAAAACCTACAGATACAAAGGACACTCTGTATCAGATCCAGCAAAGTATAGGACTAAAGAAGAACTTAATCACTATAAAGGCCTAGATCCTGTAAAAAATACAGAACTAAAGATTTTAGAAGATAAGATCGCTTCTAAAGCAGATATCCAAGCGATAAAGGACAAAATAAAGGCAGAAATAGCTGATGCAGTTAAATTTGCAGAAGAGTCTCCATTGCCAGATCCTATGGGACTTTATGAGGATAATTATACGCAGAAAGATTTTCCTTTTTTGACGTAGATTATTGGTGTAAATAAGACTTCTAGAGATAGATTTTCATATTAATGAATTGGTTTATATGTGAGCATTGACCTATTCTCTATATTAATACTATCTTTGCAAAAATTTTTGGAAAATTCATGTCGAAAAGAAAAGCAGAAAGATCAAGATATACAGGTAGTAATCGCCCAAGTAAAAATGACGATACACTAGTAGATTTAGTTGATGTAAAAGAATCAGCTGCTGGTATGCTCCAGGGAAATCAGCTTAAAATATTAGGTATTATAGGGATAGGTGCATTGATTGTAGGAGCATTTTTAGCTTATAAATATCTCTACCAAGCACCAAGAAATACTGCTGCAATGGAACAGATGTATAAAGCAGAGACTCAGTTTAAGCAAGATTCATTTGCCTTAGCCTTGGAGAATCCGGGTGGAGGGTTTGACGGATTTTTAGATATCATAGATAATTACAGTGGTACAAAAGCGGCTAACTTATCTAAATATTACGCTGGTATCAGTTACTTAAACCTCGGAAGATATCAGGAAGCTATAGAGTATTTAGAATCATTTTCTGCAGATGGTCAGGTAACTCCTATTACAAAACATGGCGCTTTAGGAGATGCATACTCTGAATTAGGTGAATTAGATAATGCGCTATCGAGTTATCGAAAAGCAGCTTCTGCGGGTGACAATGAATTATTAACGCCATACTATCTAAAAAAGGTAGGCATGTTATTAGAAAAGCAGGGGGACAGTGCGGCAGCGTTGGAAGCTTATAAGAAAATTGAAAATAAATATCCTAGCTCAACAGAAGGCATGGATATTTCAAAATACATAGCTCGAATAGCTAGCTAAATTTTTTAATAAGACATATTTTAAAAGGTAAGGTTTTTGGCTTTACCTTTTTTTATGTCCAATATATTTTAATCACTTTAATCTTACGATCATATGTCAAGTAAAGATAAAAATCTATCTAGTGTCAAAATAGATAAATCTACTTCGGTCAAGGGATACTCTTTTGGAATCGTAAGATCAGAGTGGAATGACGAGATTACCTCAAGTCTGATGGAGGCATGCAAAAAAACCTTAATGAAACATAAGGCAAAAGAGGAAGATATTTATACCATAGATGTGCCCGGATCTTTTGAACTGCCTCTAGGTGCGCGTATGTTGCTGGGTAAGCATAAGCTAGATGCCGTGATTTGTCTAGGGTGTGTTATTAAAGGAGAGACCAAGCATGATGAATATATTAATAGTGCAGTAGCTCGAGGGATCATGTCACTCAATGTAGCATCAGGAAAGCCTGTTATTTTCGGCGTACTGACCCCAAACGATATGCAGCAAGCCATTGATCGCTCAGGAGGCAAATATGGTAACAAAGGTGCAGAGGCTGCCTTTACGGCTATTAAAATGGCTATACTAGGTAAAGATCTGCAAGGAATAGATAAATCGATAGGATTTAACTAGCGATTATCAAATTGTAGGCGCTCTCCTACTCTTCTTTTGAGGACTTTTCCATTGTTGTAGGCCGCTTTACCATTAACAAATGTAGTGATGATCTTGCTGTGCATGGTCTTTCCTTCTAGAGGAGACCACTGACACTTATATTGGATATTCTTTTTCTCTACCGTGAATTGCTTATTAAGGTCGACCAGCACCATATCTGCAAAATATCCTTCTCTTAGGTATCCTCTTTCTTTTAATTTAAAACAGATCGATGGAGCATGACACATTTTTTCTGCTATCCTTTCTAAGCTTATACGACCTGCTTTGTAATGATTGAGCATCATGCTCAAGCTGTGCTGCACTAATGGCAGTCCTGATGGAGCATTGGCATATGGTTTAGCTTTTTCAGATTTAGTATGAGGCGCATGATCTGTAGCTATGATATCAAATCGATCACTTAGCAGAGCCTTCCATAGTGCTTCTTGATCTGCTGAGCTTTTAATTGCGGGGTTACACTTAATCTTATTGCCAAGTGTATGATAATCGTCAGCGTTAAATGATAAATGATGTACGCAAACTTCAGCTGTAATTTTTTTATTCTTCAGTTTTTTACGATTAGTAAATAGCTTAACCTCTTCTGCCGTGGAGATGTGTAAGATATGAAGCCTTGTTCCATGTTTTTTTGCCAGTTCCATAGCCATCGAAGAAGACTTATAACATCCTTGAGCATTTCTTATTTGAGGATGCATCGCGGCCGTTAGATTTTCCTCCCCATACTTTTTTATATACTTAGCCATATTTCGACGTATAGTAGCCTCGTCTTCACAATGAGTTGCAATTAGCATATCAACCTTTGAGAATAGATTATTAAGCGTACGTCTATTATCGACTAGCATATTGCCAGTACTTGATCCCATGAATATTTTCACACCACAGACATTGGTAGGGTCTGTCTTAAGTACCTCTTCTACATTCTCATTAGTAGCACCCATAAAAAATGAATAATTAGCATGGGAACTCTTTGCAGCAGTATCATACTTTTTTTGTAGTTCTTCTTGAGTAGTGGCTGTGGGCTTGGTATTAGGCATCTCCATGAAGGAGGTAGTTCCTCCAGCTATGGCAGCGGCTGACTCCGTGGCAATATTTCCCTTGTGAGTAAGTCCTGGCTCTCTGAAGTGTACCTGATCATCTATGACTCCAGGGAATAGATGTAAGCCTGTACAATCTTTTATTTTAGCCTCTTTGCGTCTGATGGTACCACCTACTCGCTCTATGCGACCTTGATTAATTAATAAATCTCCTTCGATTATTTTTCCTTCATTTACGATGCTTGCATCTTTTAGTATGATCTTCACTATTCGATATTTATTTTTGCTAAGCTAATCAGTAATACCATTTAGGTCTGAGTTTGTGGTAATATATTTTACATATAGTTTGTCATGACTCGATCAAAAAAAACGAAATCATAGCTTTTAAAGCTATAGGACTTTCATGAATTAATTAAAAACTTATGCATCATTTTACAGCCTATTTACTAGGAGGTATAAAGTTTGATTATTTAAATACTTTTGTCTCTACATGATATAAAATTTATGATCAATAAAAAAATAGGAATATTAGGAGGAGGGCAACTAGGCAAGATGCTTTGTCAAGCTGCTAGTAAAATGAGCTTGGATGTAAGTATTCTAGATAGTGATACATCTTATCCAGCAGGCCAGATCTGTAGTCAGTTTTATGTAGGTAATTTTAAGGATCATGACTCCGTGATAGATTTTGGGCAGAAGATGGACCTACTCACTATCGAAATAGAGTCTGTGAATACAGATGCTCTCAAAAAATTATCTCAAGAAGGAAAAGACGTTTACCCACAACCAGAAGTTGTAGAGATCATAAAAGATAAGGGTCTACAGAAAAAATTTTACGATAAAAATGGAATTCCCACCTCTCCATTCAAGATACTAGCAGACAAGAAGGAAGTTATAGAGGCTTTAAAAGCTGGTGAAATAGATTTTCCATTTGTACAAAAACTCAGGCAAGGGGGATATGATGGCAAGGGTGTACAAGTCATAAGATCTCAAGATGAGATACCAACTTTATTTGATGCCCCGAGTGTAATAGAGTCCTTAGTAGCTATTGATAAAGAAATATCAGTAATCGTAGCACGAAATCTAGATGGAGAGATAAAATGTTATCCGCCAGCAGAAATGATATTTAATCACGAAGCTAATCTGCTGGATTATCAAGTGTGTCCTGCAAGAATTAGTGATGAGCTAGCTAGTACCTCGATTGATATCGCTACTAAAGTAGCCGCTAGTTATGGAATCGTAGGCTTACTTGCTGTAGAGTTATTTCTAGATAAAGAAGGAAGGATACTTGTGAATGAAGTTGCTCCGAGACCTCACAATAGTGGTCACCATACAATTGAGGCGGCTATCACTTCACAGTATGAACAACATCTAAGAGCTATCCTTAACCTCCCACTTGGTAATACCGATTTGATTTGTAAATCTGTCTTACTTAATGTGCTTGGAGCTAAAGGTGCAAGTGGAGTTGCTCAAGTATCTGGACTAGCAGATTGTCTAAAGCAATCAGGTGTGCATATCCACCTATATGGAAAGGTAACTAGCAAGCCATTTAGAAAAATGGGCCATGTGACTATTACTGATGATGACTTGGATCGGGCTATCGAAAAATCTAAATTCGTAAAAGATAATTTAAAAGTATACGCCAATGGCTAAGCCGATAGTAGGTATTATAATGGGATCTGACTCTGATCTAAACATCATGAGTCAAGCAGCAGATATGTTATATGAGTTTAATATTCCTTACGAGATCACCGTTGTATCAGCTCATAGGACACCTCAGCGTATGATGGACTATGCTAATACTGCCGTTAAGCGTGGTCTGAAGGTGATTATTGCTGGAGCTGGTGGAGCTGCACATCTGCCAGGTATGGTGGCAGGTATTACAGCTCTTCCGGTGATAGGAGTTCCGATCAAATCATCTAACTCGATTGATGGATGGGACTCGATCTTGAGTATCCTTCAAATGCCTAATGGTGTTCCTGTTGCCACTGTAGCACTTAATGCTGGGAAGAATGCAGCTATACTTGCTACGAGTATTATTGGTTCGAGTGATAAGTCAGTATTAAGAAGAGTAACCACTTACAAAAAGAAAATGGCTAAAGCTGTATTAGCGAAAGCAAAAAAGGTTGAAACAGCTTATAAAAAATAAGTGGATCAAACTTTCGTCTGATCCACTTTTAAAGTTTATCGTTTTTATTGCTATTTGATACTATTCGATATTAGTTCAAACTTACTTGAAACTCTACCCTTCTATTAAGTGCTCTTCCTCTCAGCGTATTGTTATCTGATATCGGCTTAGTCTCCCCATAGCCTGCATAGTTCATTCTTTCTCCACTTATACCTCTGGTTTTGATATAGTCATGACATGCCTTAGCTCGTCGCTCAGAGAGGCTTAAATTAGCTCCGGCACCTCCTGTGTTGTCTGTATGACCATTAACAGTGAGATTATAGTTTGGATATTTTTTCATTATGTCTGCGATCTGGTTGAGTATAGCAAATGACTCAGACTTAATCGTAGATCGACCGGTATCAAATTGTACAGCTCTCATCGCTAGATCAAGTGTCTGTCTATCTTGAGCAGTAAGTCCAGGACATCCTTGACTATCAATAGGCCCAGCAACTGTAGGGCACTTATCTCTACTATCATCCAGTCCATCACCATCAGTATCTGGACATCCATTATAAACTTTTAATCCAGAGCTCGTAGGACACTTATCCTCAAAGTCTGGAACACCATCACCATCAGTGTCTGGGCAACCATCTGTTGCTAATGTTCCCTTAGAGTTTGGACATCTATCTTGATCGTCTGGGACACCATCACCGTCACCGTCTACGCCAGGACAACCTCTGTTATCGGCAGTACCTGGTATGTTAGGACAGTTATCTATTGCATTAGGGACACCATCATTATCTGTATCGGTATCGGGGCACCCTTTGTTAGTATTAGTACCAGCCATGTTAGGGCATTCATCGTCCTTATCTGATATTCCATCTCCGTCGGTATCAGGGCAGCCTTTCATCTCCTTTGTTCCAGCTTGCTGCGGGCATTCATCTTCAAAGTCTGCTACCATATCACCATCTGCATCAGGACAACCATTTAATTCTTTAGGGCCTGCCGATTGAGGACAAAGGTCTACGTCATTTGCTAAGCCATCACCATCAGAATCCAACGGATCATTCATCATATCCTTTTTCATATCAGTAGTATCGACTTTCCCAAATAAGTATATGAATCCTAAGCCGTGATGTAAGTTATCTCTGTCATCACTTAGCGATTTTCTATATTCTGACTGGTAGTTTATGTACGCATTATCTGCCATTTTAAAGTTGAGCCCAATTCCTACAGGTATCTGTAAATTCCCTTCACCTTCGTTAGTCTCAGCTGTATAGCCTACACCTGCAAGCAGATACGGAATTACTTTACGGCCTGGTTTATTAAATAGGTAGTTGACCTTAGCATCTAGGCCAATAAGAGTTTTATGAGATTCGAATACATTATCCTCATCTTGCACTATTCCAACTTTTAAGGGGATATTGAGATTAAGATTAGTTCCTAGTGTCTTATGAAATCCTACTTCAAATCCAGGATGGTAAGCAGTAAAATCAGAAATATCACCATCAGACAAATTAAATGTTTGATAATCAACCAGCAATCCCTTAAACGAAATCCCAGTTTTTAACTGTGGCGTCTGTGCGCTAGCTATAGCAATAAAGCTTAAGAATAAGAGTGCAACTAAAAACTGTTTCATCAACTAGATATTATTATCAATTACATATAAAATATTTTACAAATATATCAAATATATCGGGTAACATATCTCTACAGTTTAGTTATAGTGACACTTTAAGTGTAAGCTAGTTTACAATTGAAAATCTGATTACTACGATCGAAAAGTAAACGATAGGTCTGATTAAGGAATGTCGTGTTAAGTCCTTAGCTGTCAATATTCTCAAAAAATCCTGTCTGTCTATTCTTCTTGACGCTATCCCAATTGAAATAGCGTCCATTCATACTAATATACACTCCCGGTGGTAATGTCTGGACAAAACCCAAACTACTACCCATATTGAAGAATCCATCAGAGGAGGTCCCAAAAGCGTATGGAATCATAGCTCCTGTCAATATTATGGTCTTTCCCATTATTTTTTCTTTAGAAAGGATCTTAGCGGTATCAACCATGGTGTCGGTACCGTGAGTAATTATTATCTTATCGGTTTTAGTAGATATGCAATTGTGTTTAATAATCTCTCTATCGGTTGTACTCATCTCAAGACTATCAACCATCATCAGTGTCTTTATATCCAAGTCTAAGGTGCACCTTCCTCTTTCAAACATCTCGCTCAGGTGAGTGTCCTTAAAGTATAATTCACCAGTGATAAAGTTATACTCCTTGTCAAATGTTCCTCCTGTAATAAATACTTGTATAAAATCCTTGACCATTTTTCCTATTTGATTTTCAAATATAAATGAATCTAAATCTAATTTTCAAAAACCAAATGACTTACATTTACCAGCTAAATAACTGCTCTATATGAATCAAGATAAAGTCCTCTCTGAGAGAGTCAAAAGGATGAAAGAGTCTGCAACATTAGCTATGGCACAGATGGCTAGAGATGTCGCTAGTGAAGGGAATCATGTGATCTCCTTAAGTTTAGGGCAACCAGATTTTGATACGCCAGATCATATTAAGGCTGCTGCAAAAAAAGCACTTGACGATGGCTATACTAAATACACTCCGGTCGCCGGCTTGCTTGAGCTAAGAGAAGCCATAGTCAAAAAATTTAAAAGAGATAATAATCTTGACTTTGAGCTGAATCAAGTGACAGTAGCTAATGGAGCAAAACAAACTATTTACAATATATGTCATGCTACACTTGATCCAGGAGATGAAGTAATTATTTTCACTCCATACTGGGTGTCTTATTCAGCGATTGTGAGTTTAGCTGGAGGTGTGGTAGTCCCTGTTAGCGCAGGGATAGATGATGATTTTAAAATTACTGCTGAGCAGTTAGAAGCGGCTATTACTGACAAGACTCAACTCATATTATTTTCATCTCCCTGTAACCCTACAGGTTCGGTGTACAGTTTTGAAGAGTTAGAAGCTATTGCTAATGTGGTAGGTAAGCATAAGGATATACTTATAATATCTGATGAGATTTATGAGCATATTAATTTTACGGGCAAGCATGTATCCATTGGAACATTTGAGGCAGTGAAAGACAGTACGGTTACTGTTAATGGCATGTCAAAGGGGTTTGCGATGACAGGTTGGAGGATAGGCTTTATGGGTGGTCCTGCCTGGGTAGTATCTGCTTGTAATAAAGTACAAGGTCAATGTACTTCTGGTGCTTCTGCATTTGGCCAGATGGGTGCTGCCTACGCGCTAGAAGCAGACCTTAAACCTACTTATGAGATGAGAGCTGCTTTTCTAAATCGAAAACAGCTGATATTAGGATTAATCAACGATATACCAGGAATAGAAAGTAATGATCCCGAGGGAGCGTTTTATATATTCCCTGATGTGAGTGCGATATTTGGTAAGTCTGATGGAGTAGATACAATTAATAGTGCAGATGATTTTGCAATCCAACTATTGAAGAAGGAGCATGTCGCTGTAGTTTCTGGATCTTCGTTTGGCGATGATAATTGTATCAGGATATCTTATGCTTCTTCAGAGGGAGATTTGATAGAAGCGTTTAAAAGATTAAGTGACTTTGTGAAAAGATATTCTTAAAGAACTCGTGCACAGATCTTTTAATTGATCTATAAGTTGTTTTTCCTTTTCATCGTTTTATGGGCCTGCTTTCTGAGCCTAGTTTCAGTATGAATATTTGCATAGCGATTATATATTTTATCTGTCCATTCTTGGTCAATGGGAGTGCTCTCAGAATCCTGGTTACGTTGTCTATAAGCTTCATATATACTCACCGCACATGCCACTGAGATATTTAGACTTTGTACAAAGCCCACCTGAGGAATCAAAAAATTACTGTCTGCTAATTTTCGTGCTGTTGCCGATAAGCCTACTGATTCATTACCAAATAAGAGGGCTGTGGGCTGAGTAAGATCAATGGCATACAAGTCCTTAGCCTCATCAGATAGTGCTGTTCCTATAATGGTATGGTACTTCTTCCTCACTTCTGCAAAGCATTCTTCTACATCTGTAAAATGATGTACGTTGATCCATTTGCTGGCTCCAGATGAACTTGTTTTACCTGGCTTAGTATTCTTATCCTCGCTGAGTCTATCATCAGTATAGATCACATAGATCTCATGTATACCTACAGAATCACATGTCCTGAGTATAGCTCCGATATTGTGGCGGTCGTGCACATTTTCTAGTATTATCGTTAGGTCTTTTTGCCTATGGGAGGCTACTACTCTTAACCTATCGCTACGATTATCAGTGAGATCTGTCAAGTGCTTACTCTCTTAATCGCTTAAATGACTTCTGCTTAAACGCTATGATATCAAGATATTTATTTCCGTAATAATTGATATTCTCAAAGTTTTCTTGGTCCATATCTTGGGACTTAAAGATCTTTTCTAGGTTATATGAAGTCTGTAAATAGCTATCCTCTTCTTCTTCTAAATGAAATTGAAAATTACGACCATACTTATTTAAACTTCTTCCTACATAGGTCATCACATCGTATCCTTCATAAGCGTCTGAAGTGGGCAAAGCAGAATATCTCTCATAATAAGCTCTTTCAAAATTAATAACTGCTCTGTCATCAGCATCTACAAACTTTGATAAGCATATATGCATGTTTAAACTTGTGTAAAAATTATAGGTTGTTTGATCTGAATCTTTCATAATGGGCATTCCGTAAACAACCACATTTTTCATTCCCTTTTCTATATTGAGCCTACGCAAACAATTATACACAAACCGCTCATCTTTAGAAGAATAGTTAGGTATTATAAATGCAGTAGTCTCTGATACATCAATCATTAAGGAATCAAACGCCGTCTCGCCCACCATTAATGAATCTTCATTTACTATAAATTCTTGAAATGGCTCTTCCTGCTGGAAATATTTAAACCTCTTTTTGTCTGAATTATTTCTTCCTAGTATCACCACTTGGTTACTATCAAAGTTCTCTGCAGCATGTTCTGCTATTTTGTAATAGTGATCATACAATCCAGGTATTAGCTGAATATAATATGGGTTTTCGCTCGCAATCCGAGAACTTGCCTTCCACGGTGATACTACGGAGATTTCTCTTTCCTTACCAAAGCTTGCTACTTTTTTTAACTCATCAGTATCTCTGGGGCCTATAATTAAATCAGAATTTCTAAGCTCATAGCCTGCCATTAGGTTATCAATACTTTGACTTTTATTATCATAGACATTGATATTCAGATTTATACCTTCTTGCTCTAATGTTTCAAATGCTAGCATTGCTCCTGCATAGAAGTTTATAAACTTATTGTCATTTAGTTCTGTACTTGTCTCTGGGTTACCGCTTAGTTTGTTAGCATCTAGCGGCATGAGTAAGCTGATATTATACTGTGACTTTTTATCAAGCTCTGGAGCCGACGGAGTTTCATTAATGATAGGAGGTACATTATCTTCAGATACTTCTGTCCATTTTACCGTATCGATTTTAGGTTTTGATACCTGATCATTGGGTTTTTCTATTAAGACCTTCTTCTTAGGGCTCTGCTTTTTTATAACCGTCTTATTACTAGTGCAACTGCCAAATAATAGGAGTACACCTATTAAAGCAAAAAGAAAATTATTCCCACTCGATCGTGGATGGTGGTTTAGTACTGATATCATAGACTACTCTATTTATACCTTTTACATTATTAATAATCTCACTAGATACTGTTGCGAGAAATTCGTGAGGCAATTTACTCCATTCTGCGGTCATACCGTCTACAGAATCTACACTTCTTAACGCTAGGGTGTACTCATAAGTTCGTTCATCACCCATAACTCCTACTGATTTAACAGGTAATAGGATGGTTCCTGCCTGCCACACTTCGTCGTAAAGCCCAGATTTCTTAAGATTTGAGATAAATATATGATCAGCCTCTTGATTGAGGGTTATCTTTTCTCGTGTTAATTCTCCCAAAATTCTGATGGATAAGCCAGGCCCTGGAAAAGGATGACGACCCAATATAGATTGTTTGATTTTTAAAGCTTTGCCTATTCTTCTTACCTCATCCTTAAATAATGTTCTAAGCGGCTCTACGATTTTTAGTCCTAATTTTTCTGGCAGACCACCTACATTGTGATGAGACTTAATAGTCGCGGAAGGGCCATGCACAGACAATGATTCTATCACATCAGGATATATAGTCCCTTGTCCAAGCCATTTGATCCCTTCTATCTTTTTTGCCTCTGCTTCAAATACTTCTATGAATACTCTTCCGATTATCTTTCTCTTTGTCTCTGGATCAGACACGCCAGTCAACTCATCGATAAACTTATCAGCTGCTTTTACTCCAGTAACATTTAGTCCCATATCGTTATAAGACTCGAGTACTTCTTCAAACTCATTTTTACGCAAAAGTCCATTGTCTATGAAGAAGCATACCAGGTTTTCTCCTATGGTCTCATGCAACAAGACTGCACCGACGGTAGAATCTACCCCTCCAGACAATCCCATGAGTACTTTCTCTTCTCCTATTTTTTCTTTAAGATCAGCTACTGTTGCGTTGATAAATGATTCTGAAGTCCAAGTAGGTGCTATGTTTGCAATCTTAGTCAAGAAATTACCTATGATATCCTTGCCTTGTAGACTATGACTCACCTCTGGATGAAACTGGATACAATAAACAGGATGATTATATTTACCGTCTTGAGATCTGTATGCAGCTACTGGGATACTATCAGTCTTTGCAATTACCTCAAAGCCATCTGGCACTTCTAGAACGGAGTCCCCATGTGACATCCATACCTGACCATCTTGCTTTATCGAAGCAAAGAATTGCTCTCCACTATCTGTAATATTTAAGTTTGCTTTACCGTACTCTCTATGACCAGCACTCTCTACCCTTCCACCTAAAGACTTCGCTATATACTGAGCACCATAGCAGATACCTAAGATTGGATAATTGTTTAGTAATGCCTCTAAGTCAATATCTAATCGATCTGCTTGATTAACTGAGTATGGGCTTCCAGCCAGTATCACTGCCTTTATAGAGCCGTCGAGTGGTGGCAGCTTATTGAACGGATGTATCTCACTATACACATTGAGTTCCCTTATCCTTCGCGCAATCAATTGGGTATACTGAGAACCGAAATCTACGATAAGAACTTTACTATCCATCCTTTTTAGTTAATGTATTAGTCGACCAGACCTCTACCTGCTTTTTTGATTTTGCCTTCTTCCACAAGGTCTTTCATGAGTTTATCAAGGACTCCATTAATAAAGTCTTTACTCTTAGCCGTACTATACATTTTAGATACTTCTACAAACTCATTGATTGTAACTTTCGTTGGGATTGTAGGAAAATGAATCAGTTCGGTAATCGCCATTTTAAGTACGATCATATCTAAAACTGCAAGCCGCTCATGATCCCAGTTTTGTAGGCTAGGCTTTATTATAGTTAACAGCTCCTTATCTTCTTTATTTGTCTTTTTAAGCAGCACTGCCCCGAAATCCTTTATTGTCTCTTCATCTGGAAAATGATCTTCGTAAAACTTAGGATCTGATGCTGGTAATATTTTTACGCTCTTTTTGAAAGTTCCTACAACTACAGATTTATCATCAATCCAGTTTGAGAAATTATCTTCCATGAGCTCATTAAAGAACTCGTCTTTTCTGCAGTATCTATATAACTCCAAGATGATATCTAGGTGATCCTGTTTCTCTGATTTTTTAGCTATATAAGCTTTGTGTTCATCCGTTTTAACAAAACCATCATATATCTTTTTAAAGTAATCTTTATTAGAGATTGCATCGAAATTGAGTGCTCCAAATTTCTTCTGGAGTTTAGCATTGTTTACTAAATCCTGAATAAGATCATTTTGATATAATTTGGTGGAGAAGAGCTTATCTTCTTCGGTAGGAAGGTGTTTTGATTTTCTTTTAGCAGCATCAGCTTCCGCAAGAGCTGTTATTTCCGATACCACATATAAATTGTAAAGGTATAGATTGAAGGTGTTATCGATTACCTCCCAATAGCGTTTTTCAGCCTCCTTGTAGCTAAGTTCCTGATCTCTACTTAAAGAGAAGAGCAATTGCATTACTTTGATGCGTATACTTCTTCTACTGAGCATTCAAATGTTCTGAGATATTACAAAATTCTGTAATGCAAAGAAAGTAAAGAATTTGATATACTTACAACTAATGAGGGTATTTATTTACTAAATACTATTTTAAGTTGTGTCCCGACTTAACTGCTTCATAATCAGGTAACTTATCGACATGCCACTTATCTAGAATCACACCATTTTTCCATAGTACAGTTCCTGGATTAGACCTCACAATTGTTTTGAGCAAAATATCATCCGCAGTATAAAATTCGAAATTTAGACCTGCATCATGTTTTAATTGATCTAACATGTTTTTATCAGCTCCTCCTGCCACAGCATATACATGGAATCCATCAGCCTGCGCCGCCTCTGCAAATGGTCTAATCACATCTGCATAATCCGAAAAGAAGTCTGGATCCCAGACATAGTCTAAATATTCTTCTTCTCTTAATACAATTTTATCAATTGTCTGTTCAATTTTTGATGTACCAGTGGTTGTTTGGATTGTATCAAGACTCATGAGCGTATCCTTTACAGTTCGTAATGCTTTTTTCCCATTTCCTTTAACAATATAACTTACGAACATAACACTGGGCTTCTCATTGTGTAAGAGATCACCAGTTATTTCTACTCCGTCTATGTCAGAGATCGAATACTCACTTATCTTGGTCGGTTCTAGCGTTGATTCTCCTAGCACTTGCTCAAATTCGTAATCCTCTTTAGGGTATTTTTTAAAGTCTTTTATGTATTGATTATATGGAATTGTGGTTACCTCACCTGTTGCTTTACTTTTTAGTTCGTAGGCTATGATTGGTATAGCTGCTATGGCGCCTAGCTCTGCTTCTTTAGTCTCAGCTACATTAACTCCTTTTTTGAATGGTCTAAAATCTCTGTTAGGTATATCCCAGACATAGTTACTTAGACATAAGACAAGCGATATCAATAGTGTAGAAATCCCTAGTCCTAATCTGATATTAGGCGTAAAGAGCTGATGCATGTCTTTATGCCTGAATAAAAAGTAAAAAGCAGGAAATAACAGCACAACATCTTTCATAAAAGAGGTGAAGGGCTTAAGTTTTAGGTAATCACCAAAGCATCCACAGTCAGTAACTTGCATATTACTATCCTTAAATGCTCCCCAATCACTAAAACTGAAAAAGTTTGTTCCACTTGGTACATACCCTGTGAGGTAGGTATAGCCTGTCAATACGGTAAAGAATGCAACCAGAATCCCAAACGACCAAATAGTGAACTTAGACCTAGAGCCAATAATCAACATAACCCCGAGTATTAATTCAAAAACTATCATGGAAGTTGCAAAACCAAACTTGATACTAGATAAAGCAGGAAAAATGGGACAAATAAAAGACATCCATGTTTCTGAAAAAGTGGTTTCAAATGCCGCAAAATAATCTGCCATCTTAAACGCTAAACCCATTGGGTCAACCGCTTTAACCCAACCACTGAATAAGAAAAAGGCCCCACAATAATTCTGCACATAAGTCATAAACCAATTCCTGTGCTTCTTAAACCCAAAACCAACTATTAGGGTTAGGATTAGTGCATAAAATGCTACCCAAATTAATATCTTAGTAAGTGTCATTGTTTTACTTTTTCTTCTTCTAATTTGATCAGTGCAAAGACTGCATAATTAATCATATCGGTATAGTTTGCGTCTAGACCTTCTGATATTATCGTCTTGCCATCATTCTCTTCTATCTGTTTGATTCTCAAGATCTTCATGAGTATAAGGTCTGTCATGCTTGACACACGCATATCTCGCCACGCTTCCCCGTAGTCATGGTTCTTCTCAGTCATTAGCTTTTGAGCCATCTGGAATTTACCATCGTAGAGGGTCTCTACCCTTTTGATATCCATTTCTATTTCCTCATTGCTACCTAATTCTAGTTGGATAAGTGCCATGATGCAGTAATTGATGATACCTACATATTCTAGATCTATAGGATCATTTACTTTATTCACACCTTTTTCTTCTATACTTCTTATCCTATTGGCTTTGATGAAGATCTGATCGGTAAGACTAGTTGTTCTCAAAATCCGCCAGGCAGTGCCATAATCCTTGGCTTTCTTCATAAAGATATCCTTAGCCCAGGTGATTACTTCATTATATTGAGATATCGTCTTCTCCAAATTTTAATTTTTGCAAATATACATAGTGAAAATGTATATATGAACCTTTTGTTCAATACAAAGATGAGTCTTAATGTAGTCTTGTGTTCTTAATAAGAATTTAGAAATTGTGAATGGGGTGTTAATAGTCACTTATTCCCAAATAGACTTCAACTCATGCCATTTGTATTCATTGATATCAAGTACAAAGTCTGACATAGCATTCATCTCATTATGAATCAATGTAAATACATTCATCGGCTTATCTGCAAAGAAGATTTCAGTCATCACTACTCTACCATCATCTGCAAACAACTCTATAGAAGAATGATCGATAAATATCCTCATCTTAATATCTTCGCTATCATAATCTCTTGGTGCAGTATGTAGATATCCGAATTCTTGATGAAAACTGATGTTGCCTGTTTTACTTTTATCGATACCAAATTCATTATTATCAGCATCATAATATACTATCAGCTTTCTTAGATCTCCATGCTCAAATTCAATTCTAGTCTTGCCAGATTTTGGTTTTTTGAAGGATAGCTCTACTTCATATAATCCTCCATCCTCTTCAAAATCTGTCAAACCGTAATTGAGCGTATCTAGCGATTCGAACGATTTTGTAGATTTTCTCAATGTTGATAGCTCAGCAACTGGTTGAGAGGTGACCCTAAGACCTTGTTTTGTTGTAATTAACTCTAGTTCTCTAGGTAGTGTCATCGCACTGCGCCAGGTTTCTGTGGGTACTACCTGAGCATACTGCCAGTTACTCATCCAACCAATAAACAATCGCCTGCCATCACTTTCTGGGACATCAGACCATGTTACTCCTGCATAGTTATCTTTTCCTTGATCTAGCCATAGCTGTTTTTCAGGAGGATTATCATTGACAAAGGTCTTGCCATCAAACTCTCCAATAAAGTATTGCGTCCCTGACCCGCCTTGCGGATTACCAGTGCCTATGCTCTGTATCAACACCCACTTGGTTTGATCTGTTCCTTTGATTTTTATGGGAAATAAATCAGGACACTCCCAGACGCCATCATGATTCCCTTCGCCCTCACCAAACTCACTAGTGAACGACCAATCAATAAGATTAGGCGAGTCATAAATATGTAGTCTGTCTTTAGCTGCTAATACCATGACCCATCTATTTGTTGGCTCATACCAGATCACTTTCGGATCTCTAAAATCGAATATTTTGTTTTCATTCGGTAACACTGGATTTCCTTCATATTTTTCCCACGTACGACCTCTATCATTACTGTAGGCAATGCCCTGAGTTTGATGGTTGCCTGTCTTAGCTTTTTCTTTTTCAAAATCATGATAAGTATAAATCGCTATTAAAGGTGGTTTGTCACCGACACCAAGTCCAGAGGTGTTATCCCAGTCTACTACTGCACTGCCGGAGAATATGCATCCATGCTCATCAGGATATAGGGCTATGGGTAGATGATCCCAGTGCACCATATCTTTGCTCACAGCATGTCCCCAGTGCATCGGTCCCCATACTGTTGAGTCTGGATAGTACTGATAGAATAGGTGATATTCACCTTCATAATAGACCATGCCATTAGGATCATTCATCCAGTTTGCCTCTGGTGAGAAGTGATACTGAGGACGGTGCTTTTCACCATAATAGGTATCTGATTGGGCATCACCAGATGGGACTTTACCATCTTCCTTGCACGCAAAGAATAGGGCTATAGTAAGTAAAAACAAAAAGTAAGAATTGACAGTTGAGAGCTTCATTTTTGTTTGTTGTGGATAGCTTTAAAAATACTCAAACTAAATTGCTATCATGGATATAATGATGTCCATTTTAATCATCTTTACACTCACTCGAGAATCATGATTATACTAATAATACTCATTCTTTGTAATGTTTTACTGGCTATTATTTTTAAGTACTTTGATAAGTATAAGGTAGATAATCTCCATGCTATCATTATAAACTATGTCACGGCTGTTGTTGTCGCCGGTATAGTACTTCAGCAGAGTCCTATCCCTGGAGATCTTTTATCTAAACCTTGGTTTCCTTACTCACTTCTTTTATCGTTACTATTTATTACGGGCTTTAACATTATGGCTCATTCGTTTCAGAAGGCTGGTGTTGCGATTACAGCTATTGTTTCTAAAATGTCATTAGTTATTTCTGCTGGATTTGCGATAGCGTACTATTCTGAGACGCTTAATCTGCCTAAGGGAATTGGAATCTTAGCTGCTCTTATAGCTATAGTCCTAGTTAATCTTCCCTCCAAAAAAGATGGACTAAATCTATCTGAGAATAAGTACCTCTGGTTGCCAATCGTAACGATGTTGATGAGCGGTATTATAGAAATTATCCTAATGATGGTGGAAGTAGAAGGTAAGCTAGGTGATGACGGGATACTATTTACGTCATCGAGTTTTGCAATGGCAGGAGTATTCGGGTTAGTGTTTGCAGTATTTAAAATGATAACCGCCGGAGCGAGATTTTCAAAACAAGATATCATTGGTGGTGTCATTTTAGGAGTCCCTAATTTTTTTACAATTTATCTTCTTATTTATCTTTTGACACAAGGCTGGGAAGGATCTGTATTATTTCCAATCAATAGTGTCGGTATGCTAGCACTAACGGTAGTGGTTAGTGTGCTGATGTTTGGTGAAAAAGTTGATCTAAAAAAAGGGCTTGGATTGTTGTTTTCTATTATTGCGATTGTATTAATATCCGCTAGTTAGTATGAAAGCAACAGACGAATACTATACCCTCTCCAATCCTAGTGTCGGAGAATATAAAGATCGAGGAAGTAAATTTCTCAGCTATGCATATCCTACAATATCAAAAGAAGAAATTCAACTACATCTAGAGCTTCTTAAAGAAGAACATTCTAAATGCGGTCATATTTGTTATGGGTATGCATTAGGAATCAATAGGAAAGAGCATCGAGCCAATGATGATGGAGAACCATCGGGTACTGCTGGCAAGCCAATTTATAATCGGATACTAAGCCATGACCTTACAGATACTTTGATAGCGGTAGTAAGATATTGGGGAGGTACAAAACTGGGTGCTACAGGACTAATCAAAGCTTATAAAACAAGTGCAGAAGAAGCAATCCTTAATAATTCTGTAGTTTCAAAATATATTACCGATACTTTTCGTCTTGAATTTGAATATGCGATAATGGGAGATCTCTTAAATCATTTGAAAAAACTTAATATTGAAATTTTAAATAAAGAACTTGGCACTACTGCATCTTTAATAATTGGCACTCGACAATCTAAAACGATAGAGCTAATCACTAGGCTAAAAGCTAGGATGCTCAATATCTCTGAAGATAGAATCAATGAAAAATCAGTAGTGGAAGGTCTCTCAATCATAGAACAGTAGTCATGCAAAAAATAGGTATAACAGGAGGAATAGGATCAGGCAAAACTACCTGCTGTAGAATATTTGAAGCCCTGGATATTCCTGTGTATTATGCTGATGAAGGGGCAAAGCGATTGATGTATAAGAATAAAAAACTTAAAACGGAGATCAAAAAAGTGCTGGGAGAAGAAGCCTATCATAACAATGGTAAGATGAATAAGGTTTACATAGGAAGTAAAATATTTACGGATAAATCCCTTCTTAAAAAAGTTAACAATCTGGTTCACCCTGCCGTGGCAATGGATGTAATGAATTGGTTTGGGTCAATTAAGAATAAGCCATATGCACTAGAAGAAGCAGCATTGCTTATAGAATCTGGTGCTTACAAGTTTTTTGATGAATTGATCGTAGTCACTGCTCCTATCGAGAAAAGAGTTGAATGGGTAATGAAGCGCGATAATCTATCTAAGAAGGAAGTAACCCAAAGATTAAAAAACCAATTATCAGACGAAGAGCGAATAAAAAAAGCGAATTTTGTAATCATCAATGATGGTACTATTTCGCTAACAAGCCAAGTATATACTATTCATAAGCAACTGACTAAAAGAAATAAATAAATGGATACATCAACATTAACATCAAAAGATCTAATTGCATTAGAAGATAAGTATGGTGCGCACAATTATCACCCTCTACCGGTAGTACTTGCTAAAGGTGAAGGTGTATATGTGTGGGATGTAGAAGGGAAAAAGTATTTTGATTTCTTATCGGCTTACTCTGCTGTTAATCAAGGCCACTGTCACCCAAGAATTATAAATGCGCTAAGTGAGCAAGCTAAACAACTTACTCTGACCTCCAGAGCATTTCATAATGACTTGTTAGGTAAGTATGAGAAGTTTGTAACTGATTATTTTAAGTACGATAAAATATTGCCTATAAATACTGGTGTAGAAGCAGTCGAAACCGCTTTAAAGCTATGTAGAAAATGGGCTTATACTATCAAAGGTGTAGAAACCAATAAAGCTAAGATCATATTTGCTAGTCAAAATTTTCATGGACGAACGCTTGCTGTGATTTCTGCATCAGTTGATCCCGACAGCACCAAAGGCTTTGGTCCGTATATGCCAGGTATAGAGATTATACCTTATAATGACCTTGAGAAATTAGAGGAAGCACTGCAGGATAAAAATGTGGCGGGCTTTGTGGTCGAGCCAATCCAAGGAGAAGCAGGTGTAGTCGTACCAGACAGTAACTACCTACCCGATGCTTATACATTATGTAAGCAAAATAATGTCTTGTTTGTAGCAGATGAAGTGCAGACTGGAATAGCTAGAACAGGTAAGCTATTGGCGACATGTGGGAATTGTGATTGTAGTGGTGTTTGCGAAAATAAACCTGAAGTAAGACCAGATATCCTGATCCTAGGAAAAGCATTATCAGGTGGAGTCTTTCCTGTCTCTGCGGTACTTGCTGATGACGAAATTATGATGACTATTAAACCTGGTGAGCATGGATCTACGTTTGGAGGTAATCCACTAGCCTGTGCGGTGGCTATGGAGGCACTAAAAGTTGTAACAGATGAGAAGCTAGCAGAGAATGCAGATAAGCTAGGTAAGTTATTCAGAGAGCGTATGCAGAATCTGATTGGTAAAACGGACCTCGTGACACTAGTGAGAGGTAAGGGATTGCTAAATGCTATTGTAATCAATGATAGTCCAGAAAGTAAAACCGCATGGAATATTTGTATTGCTCTTAGAGACAATGGTTTATTAGCTAAGCCTACTCATGGGAATATTATCAGATTCGCTCCACCACTTGTTATGACGGAGGAAGAGTTGCATCAGTGTTGCGATATTATAGAGAAGACGGTACTTGAGTATATTGTTTAATTGCAAACAAAAAGGTAAATATCCATTTCGTAATTAGAGTCTGAATATGCTATACATATCCCTTTGGATAGGTTTAACTGTCATTATTGGAGCATTGATTTCGATGACTGCAAGGTGGTTAGGTCCACAGATTTTAGTTGGGGCTTTTTCGGGATCATTAATTATAGCTATTCTTCTTGCGCCAAAATTAGGGTTTATTCCAGGCTTTGAAGATTACTCTCTGTCGGCATCTGTATTCATCTTTTCTGCAACGTTTATTTTTACAGATGTCCTTGCGGAGGTTTATGGTAAGCGAGCAGCTAGGAATGCAGTATTGAGTGGTATACTACTTTATCCACTTCTTATTCTAAGTACAAAATTTGCCATTGAATGGTCACCTCATCCAGTATGGGAAGAACAGCAAAGTTCATTTTCTAATGTAATGGGAATGGGTATAAGAACCACAATAGCTTCATTTTGTGGTTTTTGTACTTCACAATTGCATGATGTGTGGGCTTTTCATTATTGGAAAGAAAAGACTGGGGATAAGCATCTGTGGTTTAGGAATAATGCCTCTACGATTGTAAGTCAATTTATAGCTACAGTTGTTTTTTATTCAATTGCGTTTTATGGCATATTCCCACTTGTGAATATCATAGCTTTTACGTTTTTGGTGAAAATTGTAATTGCGATAATTGATACGCCTGTGGTTTATTTTGTGGTTGGTTTTATTAGGAAGGGGGAACAAAAAGCCTAATAGGTATCAATCAAGAATATATATTTTTTGATCAATGATCTACTCTATAGATAATTGTTTGATAAAGTGTCTCGATACTACTATAATGTTCCAACTATAATGTGCTAGGATTCATATCTTTATTTCTAAGTTGACATTTTATACATGAAGAAACTGCTTCTACTTTTTACTTTTTTGGTATTTGCCCAGTATTTAATTGGTCAGACCATCAACATACCTGATGAAAAACTTAAACAAGTACTATTAGGTGCACAATGTGCAGATCTAGATGGTGATGGAAGTTATGATGGCCCTGTAGATACCAATGAGGATAATGAAATATCACAAGCTGAAGCTGAAGCTGTATTAGGCTTAAGGATAACTTCATTTGATATTGTTAATCCTGAAGGCTTACAATTTTTTACTAACCTAGAATACTTGAGACTCGGTAATAATGATATAGAAGCATTTGATCTTTCTCCTTACTTGGTACTCGAAACATTTGATTGTTCAAGTAATGAGATTAGTGAATTAGATTTTTCTAATAATGCTTCGTTGATAGATTTAGATTGCTCGGGTAATAACTTTCAGATAATAGATGTTTCTGCGTTGATAGATCTACGTGTACTTGATCTTGGAGGTAATATGATATCAAGTATCAACTTAGACTCAAATCGAAAGCTGGAGAAGATCGTTTTAGGGGCTAATGATTTTAATGATTTGATAATTAATGATTTCCCAAACTTAACTGAACTAAGCGTCCTACCTAACACGCTTGAAAAGCTAGAGATATCAAATAATGCAAGTCTCCAAGAATTGAAGTTCCGTGGACGGTTTGGTGCAAATAATAAATTATTGGATGTTGAAATTACTGATAATAAAAACTTGCAATCTGTGATTATTGAATTGTTAGAATTAAAGAAGTTAGACCTATCTAATAATAATATTACAATCTTAGAACATGGGTATGTCTCTACTTTAGAATATTTTGATATTTCAGATAATCCAAATTTTAGTAAGCCATTTTCTTACCGGCCAATATTGGATTATATAGATATCGAGAACACAGCTATTAGCAGTATTCAGATTAGTGGAAATGTTGACTTCTTTAACTTCAATACTAATGTACCTATAGCTGTGAGCTTGATTGATCTCGAAAATGATTCTTTTAGAATTAAAGATCAGACCTCAATAAATAAGCTAAAAGTTCGATTTGAAAATCAAGATGAAATTCATGATGTTAAAATTGAAAACCTTCCTCTACTAGAGGAGTTGAATATCCGCGGAAAAGTAAATTCTTTGAATCTAGTTGACTTTCCTAAGCTCCATCAAATTGAAGTAAATGCATTATCTGTGAGCTTAAATAAAGTAGGGTTAAGAAATTTGGGATTCTCTAATTTTATTAGAGATGAATTTTTAGTTTCTAAAGAATTAACTATTGAAAATTGCGACTCTCTGACAAGTATTTATTATCGAGGCACTACTGATGATGTCGCTTTTAGAGGTTTGCCTAATTTAAGCATATTAAGTCTAGATGATACCGAAATAGACAACTTGATAATAGAAAACATAACAACTCCAGAGTTATGGATTAAACGTTCCGATATAACTAATGTAGAAATTAAGACTAATGAGCTTGGGCTGATGAGGGTTCATTCTAATAATATTAATGATCTAGTTATTACTAACAACTTAGGACTAAACAAGCTTGATACACGAAGTGGAAATTTAGTCAATATTGATCTTAGGAATAATCCTGATTTGGTACATTATGAACTAAATAAGCATACCACTACTCAGTTAAACTTAGAAGGTCTAGATAAGCTGAAGACTTTAATCGTAGATAATGTTAACCTCCAAACCATAGATATCCGTAATCTTCCTAGTTTAGAAGTCATCGAAGATAAATCCAGTAGAAATACGCAGGACATGTTTTTAGATAATCTACCAAGGTTGAAATCCATTACTGCTTTTAGTAGAAATATTAACCCTGATGAAACCTATGGCCTGCAACTAGAAGGCTTCCCTAGTTTAGATAGTATCTATGCAATCGCAAGAGCTGAAATTAGATTATGCAATCTAAATAGACTGCGATTCTTACGACTCACTCCATATGATGAAGCTAATATAGACTTAAGTACTTGCCCTGCCTTGACAGATGTAACGATAGGATATATACAAACAAAGAAAAATTTAAACCTGGCAAATGGCACCAACTTAATAAACAATCTCCAGATAGGAAACAACATAGATACAATCTGTGTAGATAATGTTGAGGAGCAGAACTTGCTTGCTAAGTTTGTTGAACATGAGGTTATTTATAATTTGTCTTGTGCTAGAGATGAGAGTGAATGCGAGCAATTAGGTAATAGTAACTTTACGATATCTGGAAATATTCTATTAGATACGGAACTTGATTGTGCAATCATATCAGATGGGTTTAACTATAATTTACCAATTGGTATTGAGTCTGGTATTTTTAAAGGGAATATTTATTCTGACCAAAACAATAGCTATATATTTTCTGGCGACTCGAGTGATCAGATGGTAACACTTAGACCTAAATTAGATGCTAGATATTATTCAGTAGAACCCAATCAAGTTGTTATAAATGCAGATGAATTACTTGGTGACATAGAACAAGATTTCTGTATTTCTCCGATTGGTGAGTTTAGTGATATAGCGGTTCAACTAATTCCACAAAATCAAATCAGGCCCGGACGTGTAGCAAAATATTTGCTGCGTGTCAGAAATATAGGATCAAAAGTTTTTACTGGACCTGCTAGCTTAGATTTTGATGGATCGGTAATCAGTTATAGCATTGCCTCTATAGAGCCTTCTGAAATAAATGAAAACAATATACTCTGGAACTTAGGTGTATTATATCCTCTGAGTCAGATAGAAATCGAAATAGAATTTGAACTTAACAAACCTAGTGATACTCCCCCTCTTGTAGGTGATGAAATATTAAATTTTGTTGCTAATGCACCATTAGACTCCGATGAAGATTCTTCTAATAATTCATTTGAAATCAACCAAACCGTAGTCAATTCTTTAGACCCTAATGATAAAATCTGTCTGATCGGAGAGGAATTAGATTTTGAAAATAAAGAGGACTATTTATACTATCAAATCAGATTTGAAAATATTGGTACTGCTGATGCTATCGACGTCGAAGTTGTAGACGAAATAGATATCTTAGCTTTTGATCCGTCGACTTTTCAGCCTGTTGACGAAAGTCACCTTGCAAAAATTTCTTTGGTGAATAATATCGTTCGCTATCAGTTTAATGATATTAATCTCCCATCAACAGAAGGAGCAAACCAAGGATATGTATTGTTTAGAATTAAAGCAAAAGCTGAAAAAACATTTGGTGATAAATTGGAGAATAATGCACAGATATTTTTTGACTTCAATGAAGCTATAAAAACCAATACATATAGTACGATCATATTAGATGTTGCCTCGAATACAATCGATGACATAGCTGAGCAAAAGCTAAAGGTTGCTCCTAACCCTGTACTAGCTGGAAATGATTTTAGGATTGAGGTACAAGGGAATGAGTTACATACCTTTTCTATCTACTCATCAACTGGTGAATTGGTAAAAAGACTAATGACTAAGTCTAATATTGAAGTCTCTACCGTAGATCTTACTAAAGGCTTGTACTTTTTAGAATTAAAAAATCAAAACAAAAGATTTATTGAAAAGCTAGTTGTGTTTTAAGCTTGGCGTTTAAGTGCCTCCTTCTCAAATTGTTGTTTATATAATTAGGCTGCCTGGTTCTTATAAGTTTATCTTCCAACTAAGAGATTTTTTATACCCAACTTTTGCATTCAAAACTTCGAAATCTAGTGGGATGTTTTTTCCACCATTTCTAACTGATAATACTTGAATTTTGGTTGTTGCATGAGGTAGTACTTCTATGATATCAGTATCCGCATGAAAATCATAAATCGATTTATTCTGAAGAAGATATCTTGCATCAGAACTATTTGTAATTTCAATTTCTAATACTTCGGTATCCCCTATCATCCCTTTATTAATCACTTCTAAGCTAGCGTCTATTACAGCTCTTACATTCTCAGCTTTACCAGACAATACATTTCTAAACCACGCAACAGTCCTATTTGCAAATAAGGCTTCTTTGATACTTGCTTCTGTTTTTTCTTTTGCGAGGACTAACATGATTGGACGATGGCCACCATTGGCGATTTCAAACTGGTAATCAATTAAGCCGTGGATATCCGAAGTGCCAATCACTGCGATATCCTGCTCTAGCGCAATCTTGAGAGCTTCTTCAGAGTAGGTTAAATCGTTAACTACCTCTATACCATGTAAAAGATCATTTTCCAAGAGGTTTTTATGAAAGTCTGACAGCTTTGGAATACCATCTTTGGTTTGTGCGTACCAGTTAGGGTGATTCCAGAATATGAAAGCACCTTGAGCACGTGCAGCTTTGTATGACTCAAAAGCATCATCGACCATAATCTTATTAACATCTTGTACGAACAGCGCATTGGCATGTCCAGGAGGCATATCTCTTGTGATTTCTGTTCCGTGTATGATTAATAAATCGTGAGGTTTAGCATATTTTTTTGCTAGCTCGTAAGATCTATTTCTATCCTCATGTTTCATGTCTTCTAACCATGGTTGATATTCTATGTGCTCAGTTAGTGAGATAGCATCTAATCCGTCTCGTAAAGCCTCCTCAATACGAATATTTGGCCATACCTGACCATCACTAAAAACCGTATGGATATGGAAATCACACTTCAAAGTCTTGTATCCTGCAACATCGGGAAATTGGATTTTGCGATCAAGGTTTTGAGCGACTAGTGAAAAGGAAAAGCTTAAAGAAACAATGAGAAGACTTAATAACTTCATAATGAACAATTTTGGAAGATTAAGATAAGTTATCATATTGAATTCCTCAGTACCTATACTAGGTTTAATACTTAGATGTTATTAGGGTTTTCTCTGTATCCTACCTGAAATGTGACAACTATCTTGTTTATAAATTGAAACCCATGAATACATTAAAGCTTAGCACATCAATTATGTGCTTATTGTTATTTAGTTCTTGTTCAAAATTATTTGAGGATCAGTACAAAACTAGAGACAATCAAATCTTGCAATTAGAAGAACAAGTAGATCATTTGCAAGAAACGAATACGGCACTATTAGAAAGGTTAGAAGACTTCTCTATAGTCAATCAAACAGAAGCAGAAAGCATTAAAAAATCATTAGAAACCATCGGAGACCAATACGGATTTATACAAAACTTAACTTCTAAAATCCATGAGAAAGATTCCATTAATATGGAGTTAGTTAATAATCTAAGAAGTTCTTTAATTGATTTTGATGACGAAGATATAGCTATCGAGGTAAAAGGAAACGCTGTCTATGTGTCGATTTCAGATAAGATGATGTTTGCAAGTGCAAGTAGTAAGTTAAACAAAACGTCCAATTCGGTATTGGGTAAAGTTGCGCGAGTTATTCTTGATAATGAGAATGTGAATGTTCTTGTAGAAGGTCACACAGATAATGTACCTATCAACAATAGTAAGTACAAAGATAATTGGGACTTATCAGTCTTAAGGGCAACTGCTGTAGTAAGGAGATTGAATGAACAATTCAATATAGATCCAGCTAGATTAACGGCTGCAGGTAGATCGTTTCATATACCAAAACAAGATAATGAAACCAGAATTGGTAGATCAGTTAATAGAAGAACAGAGATAATCATTACCCCTAAGCTAGACCAATTTTTCAAACTGCTTGAAGCACCACAGGTTATTGGTTAAGGTCTTTGTTTTTGCTAGAGAAACGATCGTTTATACTTTGGGGTGGCTTAGGTGGCAATTGATTTTCCTTGAGATGGTTATTCTCAGGTAAAGGATTTGGGTTTGTCTTGCCTATTGCAGACTGGGAAGTCGATGCTGCTGAAGTATTTACTGTGTTCGTAGTTGAAGAAGTAGCATTAGGAGTTGTGGGTTGTAATGTGTTAGTCGCAGGCTTTATTTGTACCTTTTGTTTGACTTCGTCTGGGTATTCGATGCGGGCATGATTGATGCTCTTAAGGAGTGTTTTAAATACCTCTTTACATTGTTCCAGCTCTTTAAAAGTTATACTGCTTTCAATTAGCTGACCATTATCAATTTTATAGGCGATAATTTTTTCTACTAAGTCATCTATATCTTTGCCCGTAGGTGTCTTTAGAGATTTTGAAGCTGCTTCTAAAGAATCTGCAATCATTAAAATAGCTTCTTCCTTAGTTTTTGGTAATGGGCCAGGATATCTGAAAAGAGATTCATCAAATTCTCTATCTGGTTCTGCCTTAAGTTGATTTCTGTAGAAATACTCCACCCTTGTATTGCCATGATGAGAGATGATAAAATCAATAATCACTTTTGGCAATTTAGCCTTTCTAGCCAGCACCTCACCTTCCGTCACATGATTAATGATTGCCTTTGCACTCTCAAAGTTATTCCAAGTATCATGAGGATTATTAGGAAACTGGTTTTCTATAAAAGCTGCGGGGTTACTTAGTTTTCCTATGTCATGGTACAAGGCTGCTGCTTTTATCAACAGTGAGTTAGCACCTATTTTGTCGGCTGCTGCTTCGCTAAGATTAGAGACTTGCAGGGAGTGCTGTAAGGTACCTTGTGCTTCTATGGACATTCTCTTAATTAGAGGATTATTCATATCAGTTAATTCGGCAAGTGTTATAGAAGAAGTAAAGCCAAATATTTTTTCTAGTAAAGGAGTAAAAGGATATGCAAGAAGGGCAAGGAATGAGGCCAGAGCTAGCCACCCAAAGTTACTTACTTGAATATCTGCAAAGCTGTTCGCCTTGATGGCAGATAATCCGAAATAACCAAAAATATATACCGCAAATATTATCAAGATAGTAGAAAAGAATTTATTCCAATATCTAGTTTCTGAAACTACTAACACCGTTACTATTCCAGCTAGTATCTGAAGAAAAGTAAACTCATAACCAAGTTTTGAAAGGAAACTTACTATCAAAATAATCACGATATGATGGAATAACGCCAACCTATCTGTAAAGAAGTTCTTGACAACTATAGGCACAATACAAAACGGAATCATATAGCTACTCAGATTACTAGTGTCTTCTATGAAGTAAACAAGTAGCGCGAATACAACTGGCCACATCAATAAAAATGTAAGGCTATAAACACTTTCATATACCTCTGGATATTCAAGCCTGCAGAATAAGATTAGAGCTCCTATTGCCAAACAAGTGAGCAATAAATATCCTGCAAAATTGATCCAGTTAGATGGTACTAATCTGCTGCTATTTACTTGTGCATCATTTGCTCTTAAAAGTGTTAGGGCGGATTTATCAATTATCTGACCGTTTCTTATTAACAATGTACCTTTTGCAATAGTCTCTGCAGTAACTAATGGTTCTCCAAGATCATTTACAGCTTGATCATTATTCTGATTATCAATTATAATGTCTACTTGCGCTGTCACATCCGGTCCACTCCACTTATCTCCCACACTATAATTAATCACTCCTGATTTCTTAGGAAATAAAAATGAAATGATAAGTATGGTCAGTCCTATAACTACAAATCTCATTGTATTCTTAATAGGGCTAGCAACCTTAGAATTATAACTTTTCATTAATATATTTTCGTCTCGTTGACTATGCTAAGGTAACCATTGGATTTCGGAGTCTCCAGCATCATGGATTAATTTTCTTGATAATACAAAGAAATAGTCAGATAGGCGATTAAGGTATTTGACTGTTATTGGTAGTATATCTGCCTCACTTGTCAGCGTAATGGTCCTTCGTTCTGCTCTTCTGCAAACCGTTCTGCAAACATGTGCTAAACCTGCTTGTTCATTTCCTCCAGGCAATACAAAGGTCTTGAGATCTGGTAAATATTCATTCATATTGTCTATCGCGGATTCGAGTGCTTCGATATTCTCTTCTTTTATGACAGCTTTACTGGTGTTAGTAGGATTAGCTAGCATAGAGCCTAATTCAAACAAATTCTGTTGTATACCTAAAAGAACTTCTATTAACTCCTTATCGTTCAACTTACTACACAATAAACCCAGAAAAGCATTTAATTCATCAACACTTCCATAAGCTTCTATTCTTATATCATCTTTAGATCGTCTTTCTCCATTAAATAAGGAAGTCTGTCCTTTATCACCTGTCTTTGTGTAGATTTTCATCAGGAGTAAAGTTAGAAAGAGTTATTGAGACTTGAAATATATACAGGTTTACTAGGAGATATTATATCTATGCTCTGGATTGCTCGATAGGACTATATTTTCATTCTTAACATCTGTCTCTACAAGACCGTCCCTAAGTCTTATGATCCTATGAGAATGCTCTGCAATATCAGGCTCATGCGTTACAAGAATAACCGTATTACCATTTTTATGGATGTCTTCAAAGATACTCATGATCTCTATGGAAGTCTTGGTGTCAAGGTTTCCTGTGGGTTCATCAGCTAAAATAATTGCTGGGTTATTTACTAAGGCTCTTGCTATAGCTACTCTTTGACGTTGACCTCCTGATAGTTCATTAGGACGGTGATCCATTCTATCGCCAAGACCTACACTTTCTAGTACATCGGCGGCTCTTTCGGTTCTTTTAGACTTACTGAGTCCAGAGTAGACAAGTGGTAAAGCAACATTTTCTAGAGCTGTAGACCTAGGAAGTAGGTTAAAGGTTTGAAAGACAAAACCTATCTCTTTGTTACGTATATCTGCTAACTCTCCATCTTCCATTTGGCTTACATTAGACCCATTAAGCACGTAATCTCCAGCGGTGGGAGTGTCTAGGCAGCCTAAAAGGTTCATGAGTGTAGATTTACCAGATCCTGAGGGACCCATCAGCGCTACATATTCATTCTTAGCTATGCTTAGGCTTATAGACTTTAGGGCATGCACTTCCATCGTACCCATGATATATGTCTTTCTAAGATTTTTTATTGATATGATTTCTTGCATGCTTTTCTTGGCTATATTTTTAACACCTTAGGTACGGTGAAGTATTCTTCTGTTGCATTTGGAGAATTCTTCAACGCGGCCTTTATGTCCAGTTCATTGTTAATTTTATCAGCTCTCCATTTATACTCTTCTTGATTCATATACAAGAGCGGCTCTTCATTTTCTGTATCTACCTCTTGTAATTTATCGATCATATCTAAGATTGATCTTAGATCATCTTTTATGATTTTTCTGTCTTCCTCATTCAAGTTAAGTCTGGATAACTTCTCAAGCTTCAATATTAGGTCTTCATTAATTTCCATAGTAGATTATTCGATGAGCTGGGTCATTTTTTCTGTGAATATCTTATAAAACGCTAAACAAGTCATTATTAATCATATTTTAGCGAACTTTTACAAAAAATCGTAGCGAAAGTAACCAATGTCTGAGCAACCGAAGTCCTTAAAGCATATCGCCATAGCAGGCAATATAGGAGCTGGCAAAACTACCCTAACCACCAAGCTAGCGAAGCACTATGGGTGGGAAGTTAATTATGAAGATGCTGATACTAATCCTTACCTAAGTGATTTCTATAAGGATATGCGTCGTTGGTCATTCAACTTACAGATTTACTTTCTTAATAGTCGCTATGGACAGATTATAAATATTCGCGAAGGGGACAAGGTAGTCATCCAAGACAGAACCATCTATGAGGATGCTTTTATCTTTGCACCTAATCTGCATGACATGGGCCTAATGTCAACTAAAGACTTTAATAATTACTTTAGCCTATTTAAACTAATGACGTCTCAGGTGAGCCCTCCTGACCTTTTGATTTACCTTAAAGCGAGCATACCTACACTTGTATCTCACATCCATACCAGAGGTAGAGATTATGAAGGGAACATGAGTCTTGATTACCTAAAGAAGCTTAACGAGCGATATGATAACTGGATCAGTAATTACTCAGTAGGTAAATTGCTGATTATAGAATCAGATAATTTGGATTTTAAAAATAAAGATGAGGATTTAGGTAGTATCATTCAGAAGGTAGATGCAGAGTTGTTTGGCTTGTTTTAAAACAGGTTGAAACATTTTTGAAGTTCTAGAGTTATCTCCATAGATTATGCTAATAACACTACAAAATACCTGTAAAGCGTATGGTGCACAGCTGGTTGCTGTATCTAAGACCAAACCTAATGCTCAAATATCAGAACTCTATGATCAAGGGCAGAGAGTATTTGGTGAAAACAGAGTACAGGAACTCGTAGAAAAACACGAAACTCTCCCTAAAGATATTCAGTGGCATATGATCGGCCATCTTCAAAAAAATAAGGTTAAGTATATTGCTCCATTTATTCACCTGATCCATAGTGTAGATAACTTGTCACTCTTACAAAGTATAGATAAAGAAGCTAAGAAAAATGATAGGGTAATAAGTGTATTACTACAAATGAAAATTGCGACAGAGGAGTCTAAGTATGGGACTAATAGGGAGGCTCTAAGGAACTTAGTCATTGAGTCATTTCACCTGGAAAATATAAAAATATGTGGGCTTATGGGGATGGCCACATTTACGGATGATTATGAGCAAGTACGGTCAGAGTTCAAATTTCTCAAAGCGTCTTTTGATGAGGTAAAGAAGCAGTCCCTTCAAGATGATGATGACTTTGCTGTTGTCTCTATGGGGATGTCGGGAGATTATAAAATTGCGCTAGAAGAAGGATCTACTATGATTCGTGTAGGGAGTCTATTGTTTGGAGCTAGGTAGATTTTGGTGTTATAAGTCAATTGAATAAAGAAAGAATAGGCTCATCAAATCGATACCTAGCATGTCAAAGAGATAAGTTTACACAGATTGGTCTATGAATAAGTTTTGTCCTATCACGCATCAATAAAGTAAACTAAATCTTCACAATTTTTTTTGTAACAATAGATACCCCACTTTTTATTTCAATAAAATAAATTCCTGCCGGCTGGTTGGTTATATCGATAGTCGCTTCACCCTCGAGCTTACCTTTATTTATTAAAATTCCATTCGCACTTAAAAGTGAGTAATCCAGTCTTTTATATGTAGTAGTATTTATTGATAGTTTATCAATAACAGGGTTTGGACTGATCGTAATTTCAAGTTCACTAGCAAGGCTAGGTTTTGTAGAAACTGTCTCATTGGCAAGATCGGATACATAGAATGATAAGCCTCCTCTCCTATTACCTACCAGGATGTCAAGGACTCCATCATTGTTTATATCAGCAATAGCAGGGCTCGTCCGGATACCTTCTCTAATATTTCCAAGATTTTCGCTCACGAGATTAAATTCACTATCAGGATCTCCAGAAATCGCATCGTACAAATATATTCTGCCATTCTCAGAACCGGTGAACAGTTGTAACTCATCCCCATTAAGATAACCATATGGGCTGCTATAGTTATTGATGTAATTTATGTCTTTAGTACTTGCTTTACCCATTACTTCATTTGTGACTTCATCAAACTTAGGGGCACTGGATGTTCCAGTGTTCTTCAGATAGTTAAGACTACCTATTACACCATCTACGCTATTAAAGTTTCTTTCACCGATAATTAGATCGGGTAATTCATCTTGATCTACATCGACTATTAGTGGGGTTACATAAGTACCTACTTTAATATTTTGATATTCATAAATAGGAGATTTAAACCTATATGCATTGCCTTGACCTGCTTCATTTTCTAAGTAATATAAATACCCTTTATCATCACCAATAATCAAATCTTCATCACCATCACCATCTAAATCTCCGAAGGTAGGGGCAAGATCAACGGAGGTATCAGAAAATTGTGAAAAACCTAAATAATCATCATCGGCGATGGTAAACCTCGGAACATTATAAGTACCAATATTCCTAAGGTAGTATAGTCGTGATTGTAATTGATTATCTTCTCTAAATCCAGAAGTCCCTATTATGATGTCAAGCAAACCATCCTGATCTATATCTGTAAATGTAGGTTTGCTAGAAGTACCTAAGTGGAGCATATCTTCTACTAAAAACTGTTTGTCTGTTAGATCAAAATCAGGCTCGCTGTCGGTACCTCTGTTTTTATAAATCCAAATATGATTTTGATTTTGCACTGCATTATCTTCATTAGGTGCAACGACAAGATCTCTTACTCCATCATCGTCTAGGTCTATATAAAATATTGCGTTATAGACTTCTATATCAACGGGCTCATCATAGGAAGGAAAACGGGTTTGTGATTCAGTAAACCAGGCCTCTGATTGTGAGCCCCCGTTTCTAAGGTGAACGATTCCATTATAAGTGAGGTCACCTAGAAATAAGTCCATTAACCCATCTCCATCTTCATCAAAAGAAGTAATCGTTGACCCTGCGTGTCTAGTCTCGACTACGTCTTGCAATAAACTACTTCCGCATCTCATCCCATCTTGACTGAGTACAACATCTTCTGAGAAACCACTTTCAATAAACTTACCATAACATACATCCTCTAAGACGAATACAAGACTATCTAAACTCAAATTGGTCTCTATTGAGGTGTTTTTGTAATAACTCACCTGTCCGCCAGATGGATCAAATGCAATAATATCTAAATCACCATCACCATCAAGATCAACTATCTCAGGAATATCAATACTGGAAACGTAAACTTGCGTAACATTACCTCTGATGCTAAAATATAAGATATCGTATTGTCCCAGGCTAGAGCTTATTTTTTCGAAACTGAGTTTCCCGTTTTCTCTTTTACCTCGGTGTACTTCTACACCAGGGATACCGATACCTAAAGGATAGCTAAATAAATCAGGCACACCATCGCCATTATAATCTCTGACTCTTAGCCAGTTCTCTATTACCGGAAAATCGTCTCTGAACTCTGGAGCAAATTGATATTTTATCTCTCCCTGAGATCCAATATTTAAATATGGTAAAAGGACATTACCTAATCTATCAAACACTAGTAAATCAAGTTTCTCATCCCCATCTAAGTCGATAGTATTAAACTGAGGGGCTATAAGCCCACCTACCCAAGGATTATCAAAATCTCGGCCATCAACAGACAAGGGAATGTCTAATCTATCAAAAGATTGACCTAGAAGGCTATTAATCCTTGTGCTAAACAGCAAAAGCACAAAGAAAAATGACAGCTTTATTTGTAATGCGTTTGGAATTGCTAACTTCATATTTGTGATACAATCGAAATTGAAGAACTGCTTTTTAATCGTTTTCATTCTATCAGGACTGTTATATATTAACAATCTGTCTGCGCAAGATAGTACGTCTGCGATGCAATTACTAGATACTACTTTAGTTCCTTCTACAAAAATCGTTGAAAGGACTTCTATAAATGATTTGAAGTTATTGCAAGTTGGTGAAGATGTAGTATTTAGCTCTGAAGGTGCAAGAGGTAAGGTGTCGATCAGTATCAATGGCGAATCAGAAGAGCTACAGTTTAAGGATGGTTATTCCGGCACAGGGTGGGACATAGATGAAGGTGGCGGATTAAAGTATATCAGCTATCAGTCTATCAATGGAGATAAATCTCATGCACTTTATCATGTATCAAAAACAGATGGGCTGTATAGGATAAGGGAGATACCACTGTGGTTGTCGATCATACCACCACTGTTAGCCATATTTTTAGCGTTAGTATTTAAAGAAGTAAATGTATCCTTATTCGCTGGAATTTGGTCGGGTGCTTTCATAGCAGGAGGCCTTCGATTAGATGGTATTTACTACATCTTTAAATCATTTTTTAATGTTCTTGAGAAATACATTATTTCTGCGTTGAGTGATGGTGGGCATTTGTCGGTTATTTTGTTTTCCTTACTAATAGGAGGGATGGTAGCTATCATTTCAAAGAATGGCGGTATGGCAGGGGTAGTTAAGGCACTTTCAAGATATGCACGCTCACCTGTTAGTTCACAGTTTATTACTTGGCTTTTAGGAGTCGCCATATTTTTTGATGATTATGCTAATACTTTGATCGTAGGAAATACGATGAGGTCGGTCACTGATAGATTCAAAATATCTAGAGAGAAGCTTGCTTACATTGTAGATAGTACTGCTGCTCCGGTCGCAGCAGTAGCCTTCATTACGACATGGATTGGGGCAGAGTTAGGATATATAGATGACGGCCTCAAGTTATTAGAAATAGATACTGGGATGACCCCATATGCCGTATTTTTAGCATCATTAAAATATTCATTCTATCCGTTCCTTACGTTGATTTTTATCCTATTTGTTGTTTTCACAAAAAGAGATTTTGGAGGCATGTACAAAGCAGAGCTAAGAGCTCGGACTACTGGTCAAGTCTCTCCGGTATTAACAGCGTCTGAGGATGAGCCAGACATGGAAGACCTATCACCAGTAAAAAATGCTCCGCTGAAATGGTACAATGCAGTACTACCAGTATTGACAGTGATTCTAATGACCATTTTTGGATTAGTAGATACCGGGATGCAATCGGTTTATGGAGCTTTGTCAGAATTACAAATAGAGATTACCAATAACTATGGCGCAATCTGGTCTAATATGCAATTGTTAGAAAATACTAACTCAGGTTTCTTTTCTAAATTAGGAACATTGATCGGTAGTTCAGATTCGTATGTAGCCCTACTATGGGCATCATTATCAGGACTTATAATGGCTATAGTCCTTACCGTTGGCGGAAAGATTATGAATCTATTTGACACCATGCATTGGATGGTGACAGGAATTAAAACGATGTTACCAGCGATCATTATTCTGACCTTGGCTTGGGCACTAGCGATTACCACTAAAGAATTGCATACTGCGGACTTTTTGAGTTTTGCTTTGCAGGATACTATCAATCCTTATGTATTTCCGATGATCATATTTGTATTGGCAGCGTTTACAGCCTTTTCTACAGGCTCTAGTTGGAGTACAATGGCCATACTTTATCCCATTGCAATACCTACCTCCTATGCGATTAGCCAAGCTAATGGATTAGCACCAGAGATAACCATGGAGCTGATGCTTAATGTGATTGCAACAGTTTTAGGAGCTTCAGTCTTAGGAGACCATTGTTCACCTATCTCAGATACTACGATACTCTCTTCCTTAGCAACGGATTGTAATCATCTAGATCATGTAAAGACTCAGATGCCTTATGCTTTATTAGTTGGTGGAGTAAGTCTATTATGTGTGGGGCTTTCTACCTTTTTAGGAGGAGGGTTCCTCATTTCCCTCACTTTAGGCTTGATTTCTTTAGGATTCCTGTATTTCTTCCTAAAGACTGTGGGTAAACCCGTACCTGAGGTATAAGCTTTAATATTAATTTAACGGCAGCTAATAATTATATAAGAAATATCCCCGTTTTAATAGGGTCTTAACATATAGATGCGTCTTCTTATATAGATGTCTTTACGTGTTTAAACTGAAAAACTATGACAGCAATACAACGAGAACAGAAGGATAGAAGAAAAAGCCGGAATATTACAATCGGCTTTCATATCATACTGTTGTTGGCATTTTTCTTTTTAGGATTTAGATCTGATGTCGATAAAAATATCGATACACAATACGCAGTGAGTATTGCCTTTGATAATAAGGTCAGCTCTAATAGTACAAAGTCTCAAGCGGCAGAAGGAAGGCAAAAACAAAAATCAGAGTCAAGAGCAAAAGAAGAAAGACAGCCTACAAAAAAAGTAGAAAAATTAGAAACAAAGATTACTAAGCCTAAGGTATCTAAACCTACAAAACCGCAACCAAAGATAACGCCTCCTACTCCTAAGCCACAGCCTTCAGAACCAGTAGTATCACAAGATCTAGAAGTAGAGAGTCCTGTAGTTGCTGTAGAAGAAGACATACAAGTAGAAGAACCAGAAGCAGAAGAATATACAGAGCCAGAGCCTATAGAAATACCTACAACAGAACCGGTAGAAGTATCGGACGATGCGCCAAGTCTTGAAGATGTACTAGCAGAAATTGAGACAGAGGCAGAAGCTACGGAGTCAGAAGAATCAGGAGGCCCCGTAGGAGATGTAGAAGAATCAACAGAGGAAGAAGCGGGAGGTGGATCTAAAACTGATGGTGATAAGCCGGGAAGCGGATCAGGTAGTCAAGGAGAAGGAGCTGGAAACCATGAGGGTGGAGATGATGCTAGTAGCGGTATTGGTACAGGCGGAGATGGACTAGGAGAATATGATGATTCTGGAGATGGTATTTTTGGAAGAAGAGTAACGCATAGAGATAGATCCATGATTACTAGTGCTACTGGTAAGTCTGGTACGATTGTAATGAAAGTTTGTATAACTCGTAATGGTAATGTTGCATTTGTCGAGCTTAATGAATTTGAAACAACAATCACAGATCGTAAGGTTATCAAAAATGCACTTAAAGCAATGTGGAAATATAAATATGAAAAAGACCAAAGAGCTCCTAAAGAAGAATGCGGAAAGTTTAAAGTAAGTGTGGATAATTTTAATGGGATTAGATAATAAAAGATAATAAATAGTTATGAGGGCCTCAGTTGATACAGCTGAGGCCCTTTTTATTTGCATTCAATATTATATTAAATCAAACTTCTGTGAGAAGTATATTAATTTATCAAACAATAATAAAACAATCGTATATTTTACATAGTTATATATCTGTAACTAAAAACAATATAAAATATGGCAACATTAAGATTAGGTGATATTGCACCGAACTTTACAGCTCAAACAACTGAAGGAGAGATTGATTTTCATGAATTTATAGGAGATGGTTGGTGTGTCTTGTTTTCACACCCTGCCGATTATACGCCTGTATGTACTACAGAGTTAGGTACAGTAGCAAAATATAAGGATAAGTTTGAATCGAGAAACTGTAAGGTTGTTGCCTTAAGTGTAGATCCTCTTGCTGATCATCATAGTTGGATTAGTGATATTAATGAAACTCAAAATACGACAGTTAATTTTCCACTGATCGCAGATGAAAATAGAGAAGTCGCTGAGCTTTATGATATGATCCATCCTAATGCGGATGCTAAAGCAACCATACGAAGTGTATTTGTTATTGGGCCAGACAAGAAGATTAAACTTACCATAGTGTATCCCCCATCCACAGGAAGGAATTTTAATGAGATCATTCGAGTGATCGATTCTTTACAGCTCACTGCTTACAAAAAGTTGGCAACACCCGCTAACTGGGAGAAGGGAGATGACTGTGTAATTTCTCCATCTGTTAGTAATGAAGAGGCAAAGGATATGTTTCCTAAAGGATTTAAAGTAGTAAAACCTTATTTGCGATTGACTCCTGATCCTGAGGTGTAATAAGTGTATTTTATTTTGCTCTATTCTAAGAATTGGATTGGAGTATTTGTGGATTATAAATTTTTAAAAAACGAGTAAAGGATTTGATTCTTTTACTCGTTTTATTGTTTACTATCTTTCTTAGATGTTCTCTCAGTCTTCCTTTTTGATCCACACCTAGCATTTCCCTAAAGAAGAAGAGGAACTTGATTTTGGTAAATGATTATCTATTTAGGTCTACAAAAATAGGTCTGTTTTGAGATAAAGGTTAGTCACTCACAGTTAAACATTCACCACTGGAGAGGAAAGGTAAAGGGGATTTATAACTTTCGTAAGAAAATAAAGAGACCAATTATAGTATGGCAACCATTGGTGCGAGATTGACAAATGGTCGTTAAATGGTTTGACACCCTTAAGAGTTGAGATAGAAAAAAGGGTTTGACCCTACTCAAATTAATATTAATACACCCTACCCATTTGGGTAGGTAAATCCTCATTTCTTTATTTCATATTTAGGTATTGCAAATTGTTCAAAATCACAGTGAGGTAATATTTATGGTTTTATGCTGTAAGTCCTTATCTTAAAAAGACTTCAAAACCTAAAACAACTATCCAATGCTAGTCCAGCTCTATAGATTTAGTGAATATTGCTTCGTCATACTTGTTGTCATGCTTACTGCGTATGGAAAAATAACGATCAAAGTAGTAGCAGATAATATGAAAGCGACATTAAGTATTACTGCAGAAGATACAGGTAGTTCTACGCTCTATAATAAGAATTATAGAAAAGTGGCTTAAACTTATCACCATGAGAACACTAAGATCTTTCTGTATCTTTCTTTTTGCCACCCTATGCATAAGTAGTACATTGAATGCTAAAGAATTCAGTGAATTATCTATAAGGGACTCACTTTTAGTTATAGCGACTACACAACAAAAAATAACCTTACTAAAAAATGCCGTAGAATCTAGACTATATACTGCACCTTATGAAGCAGTGATGTATGCTAAGATGGCCGATTCTATAGCTCTTAATTCTAATTCCATTCACGCTAAAGCAAGGTCTGCTAACCTACTTGGAATGGCTAACTACACCAAAGGTCAATACGAGGAATCTATAAAGTATTACTTGCAAGCCATTAAACTCGCCGAGTCCATAGATAGTATTGATTTTAAAATAAAAGTTGAAAATAATCTAGCAGGCACCTATCAGCAAATAGGTAATCTAGACCTAGCGATCAAATATTACAAAGAAGTATATGATTACCGTTATGCCGCTAATGATAGTCTCTGGATAGCACACTGTGCTAATAATCTCTCAGAACAGTATATGAAAAAAGGAGAGTTGAATAAATCTGATGATTATTCTCAGATAGCCATGAAGCTATATAAAGCCTTAGACCTAAACCAGTTTTTAGGCATAGCGGTCCTCAATTCGGGAGATCTAAAAGTAGAACAACAAAAGTATGATGAAGGGATAGGGCAATATAAACGTTCTATGGAGATCATCCCACAAAATAGTAATGCGCTTGTACATGCCTGTGCGAATGAAGGAATAGGATCAGCGCTAATAACTCAAAAAAAGTATAAGGAAGCTATACCTTACTTAAAGGATGGATACCAACTTGCAAAAACACTGGAACATAAACTACAAATTATCCAATCATTAGAGGGATTAGCCAAAGCATATGAAAAATTAGGTGACTCTGATCAAGCGGTCAAAACATTAAAAGAGTATGTAATGGTCAAGGACTCAGTCAACCTAGTAGCATCTGACAAAAGACTTAAGGATGCGATGCAAAAATATGAGTCTGAAAAAAAAGAGAAGGAAATACAACTACTTACAAAGAGCCAAGAAGTTGCCGAACTGAAGTTGTCAAATTCTAAAAAAGCTTCCTATGGGCTATTAGTTGCGCTAGGTCTCAGTCTTATCTTTTTGTATTCTTTTTTTAAATTTAACAACAAAATAAAAGAAAAGAATTCTATCATATCAAGCACGCTTGCTGATAGAGAAATCTTACTTAAGGAAATCCATCATAGGGTAAAAAACAATCTGCAAGTCATCTCCTCTCTCCTATCCTTACAAAGTAGATATACTGATGATCCTAGTATAGAATCAGCCTTGCAAGAAGGTAAGAACAGGGTTAAGTCAATGTCTCTCATTCATCAAAATCTCTACCAAAAAGGTAATCTAACAGGTATCGATATGCAAGATTATTTTACAAAGCTTTTTAAGAGTTTATTCAGCTCCTATAACATTCATCAAGAAAGGATCAAACTTGTTTTGGATCTTCCTAAGATCAACTTGGATGTAGAGACCGTGGTACCTATCGGCTTAATCGTTAATGAAATGGTCAGCAATTCCCTTAAGCATGCGTTTCCAGATGGTCAAGATGGTGTAGTAAGCGTTTCTTTGGTGGAGCAGGATAATGTTATTAGTCTAATCGTCTCAGATAACGGCGTAGGTATAGATGATATCAATGATATTTTTGATGGGGAGAGTTTTGGGTATACTTTAATAGACTCATTTAAAGACAAACTTAATGCAGACCTCTCTGTAGACTCAGAGAATGGCACTAAAATATCCATGAAGATCAAAAACTATAAAAAGATAGCTTGATGCTAAAGAGATTTTGCGTGACAATTACTTTCTGTTTTTATAGTATTTTCATTATTGGTCAGTTGGATTCTTTACAATTGGTATCTGACCGATCAGAAGACCTAGCTATCAAAGCTGAAATGCTGGTAAAGATGGCAGAATTTCATAGAGAACAAGAGCACTATGATAGTGCCTTCTTTTTGCTTAATAAAGCAATAGGCATATATGATGAAAACACTATTAATATCAGACAAGAGTCCGTCTACAATGATATCAATAGATCATTATCGATCATCATTGGATGTCTATTCGCATTAGGAATGTTACTGATCTTTGCATTTACATTTATAAGGCAGAAAAACAAACACAATAAAGAATTAAGATCCAAGAATGAGATCATCAATAACGCAATGCTTGAGAAAGATACGTTGCTCCGAGAGATCCACCATAGAGTTAAAAATAATCTGCAGATAGTCTCTTCCATATTATCCTTGCAAGGTAGATACTCAGATGACCCCAAGATAGAGTCAGCGATAAGAGAAGGTAAAGATAGGGTCAAATCAATGTCATTGATTCACCAGAACTTATACCAGAAGGACAACCTTACAGGAGTTGATGTACAAGATTATTTCACTAAATTATTTGGTAGTCTTTTTTCATCATACAATATCCAGCCGGACAAGATCAAACTGGCTCTTAATATCGCACCGCTCAATCTAGATGTTGACACCATAATACCCATCGGCTTAGTGGTCAATGAACTAGTTAGTAATGCTTTAAAACATGCATTCCCAAATGATCGGAGTGGTACTATCAGTGTGTCTCTCCAAGAGGCAAATGACCACATAGTATTAGTGGTTCAAGACAATGGAATTGGTCTTGATACTAATGATCTATCAGCATCTGAAAGCATGGGCTATACGCTCATTAATACATTTAAAAATAAACTAAATGCAGAGGTAGAAATTGATGTAGAATCAGGAACAAGAATAACGTTACAAATAAAAAAATATAAGAAAGTTGCCTAACCATAAAACTAAAATACTAATTGTAGAAGATGAACCCATCATAGCTATGGATATCAAGACCTATCTTAAAAAGCTTGACTACCTTATCATCGGCATAGCCTATAATAGTGAGCAGGCTCTAGATATGATTTTTTCTAGAAAGCCCGAGCTTGTCTTGCTAGATATAAGTATCGAAGGCACTAAGGACGGTATTGAGATTGCCGATATCATCAAGGAAAACTATGATATTCCATTCTTATATCTAACCTCTCACTCAGACGAAGACACATTAAGTAGAGCTACGGCCACTAATCCCTATGGCTATATCGTCAAGCCATTTGATGAGCAAGACCTCAAGGCAAGTATTGCGGTAGCATTACATAACTATAGATCTAAGAAGGAATCTAAACTCCTTACTATAGAGCAATTAAATAAATACAGCAATATCCCACTGAGTGAAAAAGAACTGCTGATCTTAACTGAACTAACGGAAGGCAAAAGCTCAAACGAAATAGCAACTTGCCAAAAGATATCTTACAATACCGTAAAGTTTCACTTGAAGAACATATACCTCAAAATGGATGTCTCTAGCAAATCCGAATTGCTTGCTAAAATTCTGCACTAAGCTTGTTGCGTTTAGTAAACTACTATCTGATTAAGTAGTATCAACCGTACATGGTTGCATATCGGCCAAATAGTTAGCACTTAGTGGTATTTCAAATCCAGGTGACATCACTATCGAATCTCCTGCTAGATAACTAACATCAGGAGTACTACTCAATACCTAACTGGACTTGATTTTATAAGAAGCCTCACGCTCCTGGAAAGCATCGAGCTGGATAGTCGAAGTATTTCTAACGCTCGAATGATGGAATGATAAAAACATAAACCGATAATCTAGGGAGGATGTGATATCTGTCGGATCGAAAACAGCTAGCGATCGGCCGAATATAAAAATTACCCTCCTACCCAAACGGGTAGGTGATAAGCAATTCATTCATAAGATATTTACCATATACAAATTAATAAAGCCATGATAAGAACAACAAATATGATTACAAGAAGAGAGTATGAAGTACTTAATCAGATCTCACTAGGATATAAGATCCATGAAATCGCAGAGCAACTTTATATAAGCACACACACCGTGGTCTCCCATCGTAAAAACCTATATAGCAAACTCAACGTAAGTAACACAGCAAGTCTTGTGAGATATGCATTTGACTATGGAATTTTAGTTCCTAAAAATCACGAAAGCCAAAGCTTGACGAGCAATGCAGCCTAATTGTCAAGTTTCAATAATTCATTACAAGAAATAAGAAAACATTAGCAATGAGTAGAGAAGCTAAGATTATAAGATTAAGCAGACAGGATCAAGTAAAGGTAGAGGCCATAGTAATACCCAATCCATGGTCAGATGTAAAATCAGAACTGAAAACTATCATGGAATCCATAGAGAAAGTACTTGAGATAACACCAATAAAAGAGAAAAATAATAACTAGAAACTTTAAGTCATGAAACTTTTGATTACACTTTTAACTATCTTCTTAAGCTTTAATATCGCAGCAGAAGATAAAAATGAAGCAGCGCCTGCGCCTTATATTACAACGTGGAATACTAAAAACCCAGGATACACAAACGATAGTTCTATTATAATAACCGTATATCCGACAGGTCCAGCTGGTTTAGTTTATAATTATGACATTGATTGGGAAAATGATGGCATCTACGATGAATTTAATGTTACTGGAGGCAAAAGTCATACATATAATGCTCCTGGTATTTACCAAGTTGCTATTAGAGGTACTTTCCCTGGGATTGACTTCTACAGATGGCAACTTCCTGATCAAGATGATCATGACAAATTAATTTCTATAGACCAATGGGGAGATATACAATGGGAAAATATGTATTATTCTTACTGGGAATGCTCCAATCTAGCTGGGCAAGCTGTTGATGAACCAGACCTGAGCAATGTTACTGATTTACGGGGTATGTTTAATGGCTGTAGTTCTTTTAATCAAACTATAGACACGTGGGATGTGAGTACGATCACGAATATGGGTTCAATGTTTTCTAGGGCAAGTTCCTTTAATCAAAGTTTAAAATCATGGGATGTACGAAACGTGACTAGCATGGTTGCTATGTTTAGGAATGCAATGTTATTTAATCAAGATTTAAACACATGGGATGTCAGGAATGTGGCTTTTATGGGCCAAATGTTTCAAGGTGCAACTTCCTTCAATGGAAATATTAAAAATTGGGATATCAGTAGTGTTACTCAAATGACTCGGATGTTTGAAAACGCTTCAAAATTTGATCAGAGCTTGGGTAATTGGATTGTAGACCATTATATAAACATGGAGTACATGCTAGATTATTGCGGCATGAGCAAGGATTCATATGATGCAACACTAAAAGGTTGGAAGGCGAGCTCTACAGCAGCGGCAACGTTTATAACTCTTGGCTGTGAGGGCTTGGAGTATTGTGCTCTTACATATCGTGATTTTCTTGATAATCAGAGATATTGGACATTTGAAGGAGATCAATTAAGCAGTGATTGTCCTTTCAAAACTACTTGGTCGACCATCTTGCCTGGTTCATCTTCTTTTACATCTATTACGATTCCCACTAGGCCTGGTACTACTTACAATTATGATATTGACTGGGAAAGTGATGGGATTTGGGATGATCTCGGAGTTACTGGTGATATTACACACAACTATGGCCTTATAGGGACCTATCAAGTATCGATAAGGGGTGATTTTCCAAAAATATATTTTAATAATTCTGGTGATAAAGATAAGATCATATCGGTTGATCTTTGGGGAAGCATAAATTGGTCGCCAAGTTTAGCGTACTCATTTTATGGTTGTACTAATCTTCATGTACCTGCTCCCGATTCTCCGTTATCAGGAGGAGGTAATGTAAATTTGGAGAGCTTTTTTGAAGGCTGCACAAGTATGAATGAAAGTATTGGCCATTGGAATGTAGGAGGAGTAGTAAGTATGTATAATATGTTTAAAGATGCTATAGCATTCAATCAGCCTTTCCCCTTCCTTTGGGATACTAGACTAGTAGAGAATTTCACTGGAATGTTTGATGGCGCAACTAGTTTTAATCAGCCTATAAATAACTGGGATGTAAGCAGTGCCTATAGCATGTATCGAATGTTTCTTAATGCCAGCAGTTTTAATCAGTCCTTAAATAGTTGGGATGTGAGCGAGGTTGTTACAATGAGAGAAATGTTTAAAGGTGCTGTAGCATTTAATAAGCCTATAAATAATTGGAACGTTTCGAATGTAGATAATATGTGGGGTATGTTCGAAGGTGCTAGTTCTTTTAACCAGCCATTAAACTCATGGGATGTCGGAAATGTCGTTAATTTCTTATCTATGTTTAGAAATGCTTCTTCATTTGACCAAAGCCTATCGACCTGGGATTTATCTAGTGCCAATACAATGAATTATATGCTTTCATATTGTGGCATGTCAATAGCTAATTATGATGCTACTCTTATAGGATGGGAAACTGCATCATCCATACCCAATGGTATGTATTTAGGTGCAGATGGATTGCAATATTGTGCTGCGGCAGATGAGAGAGCTTCACTTATTCAAAACCATTCTTGGATTATTAGCTATGATATTCAAATTCCTGTGTTGACCAATATATGGGATATTACTGGTGTTGGTAATTGGCATTTAGATTTTTCTAAGTGGAGTTTAAATACTATACCCGAATGCTGCCATGATGTGTTGATCATTGATGATTCCCATTTGACCATTAGTCCTGGTGAAATTGGGTATGGCAAGACACTAGAAGTTCAGCTAGGAGCAACACTAGACATTCCACTAGGAGCTGAGTTGATCATCAAAGGGAATTGAATTTTCAGATAACTATTCTCAAAGACCACGTCCACTTTTAATTTCCTAACATTAAAACTTTATAAAATTGAAAACTTTAATAACAACTCCTAAAACACTTAGAACAATAACGTATACAGGTCTTTTACTACTATTACTAATAATAATAAGTTGCGGAAAAGAGGAGGATACTATCTTAGGCAATTACAGGATAACGAGTTGGGAATTAACTTCTTGCCGACTTACAGCAAATCAACAGACTGGACTACTATCAGATGGTGGAGTCTGTGTAACGTGGGCAGATGACGATTCTTATTCGTGTCTCAATCACTCATTTCAACTCAATGAAGATTTGACATTCGTTTATGATTTAGAATCCGAAACTTTTGATGTGTCAGGTAGTGGAGACGGTCCACATATCTCTCAATCGATCGGTACATACGTGATATCAGAAAACACCCTTTCACTAAGTCTTGATGGTAAGGTGGTCAGAACAATGACAATAGATGAGGATGGTAGTATTTTCAGAGCAACGAAATCTGTAACGCTTTGCGATACTAGAGAAGTGTATCGAAAGATTTAATCGGGTCCTACAATTGATCTTGCATAAATACTTTTATCATACATCAACTTAGCAACACGGCATCATAATTAATCTTTAGCTGAGCATTATGTTTGTCTAGGCTTCCTATTTTATGCTTCAAAGATATTAGGATCCTTTGCACTTTATCAAGATTAGAGTGCATCATGTTTGTTGAGTTGACTATCTTTTGTTGCATGATCCAATCTGTGATGAGGTTATCAAAAAAGACATCTATAAAACTTGAGAAGCTTTCCATATTGATTTGAAATCCTTCTGCATATTCTCCTGTATCTCTGAGTTCTTTTGAGAATTTATATAGCTCATGGTTTGCAATATTTGCTAAATTTTTGGCTCTGTCTATAGCAGTATGTTTCATGTAGCCAGCTCTACGTCCTTGATTACCATACATATCCCATTTACCCCAGTGTTGCGCATTTTTTAGCTCTTTGATTATTTCTGCTATTGTCTTAGCCACTTTGTTACCGGCTTGTATGGCCTCATCAATTTCTCTTTGCTTTAAGATATTATTATCTAGGTTATGAGATAGGTTAAGCAATTGTTGAGCTTGTAGAGGATTAGAGTTAATAATCTCTTGTTCACGGATCTTTTTGAGCTTGGTTAATTGGTGAGTTAATTGAGTTTTATTTCTCAACTTTTTGTTGAGGACGCCTAGCTCAAATTCTATTAATTCTATTTTATCCTTTTGATCATTAAACTTGAGAGAGGCTTGTAGATATTCTTGTCTTTCCTTTTCTAGTTGTTCTTCTTTGCTGCCAAGCACTTTGTAGAATACCGCCTTCATGGACATACTCTCCATTTGTTCTAGATCATCGAGCTCTTTATCCATTAATTTTTGCAATTTGCTGATCGCAGTTTTTGCAGTTGCCAGTTCTTTTTCGGACTCTGTGACTCTTCTATTTACCACGTCTATTTGCCTTATTTCTTCAATGATATTCTGGATTGTAGCTTGTGTTTCAGTCAGTGCCATTTTTACTATTAAGTATTGCTAGGGTTTTATGAAATTTTTATATTAAGTTTTGCATTATATAATACGTAACTTAGATATGAGTGAATATAATGTGTGCTTTAATTTACGAATCAATAAACTAAAATATAATGGGTTTTTTAAGTGAAATCAAAAAATTACTATTTGCTTCAAAATCAGTGGCGAAGCACCAAGGGGAAAAAGGAATCGAGTATGGAATGGAAAAGGGTGCTGAGATAGCGAGTAAAGGCAAGGATGTATTAAGCGATGTGGGAGGCAATATATTAGATAAATCAAGTGGGCTAAGAGATGCAGTACTGGAGAAGTCTGGGGATACACTGGGGTCACTTAAAGACACGGCAGGAGATGCTCTCGGATCTTTAAAAGATACAGCGTCTGGCGCTTACGATAATCTGGCAGACAATGAGTTGGTCAATAAAGCAGGAGACTTTGCAGAAGATGTAGGCGGTAAGGTAATGGAGACAGGAGGAGACTTATTAGAAAAAGCAGGTGACTTGAAAGATAATCTTGTTGAAAAAGCATCTGAGCTCTCAGATAAGATGGGAGACAAGCTAGATGAAACCTATGAAAAAGCAAAAGCCTTTGAAGCAGAAGAAGCACTAAAACCTAAAGGAGAGTTTGCAGAAGATACGCTGACCGCTGGAGGATCTTTACTAGAAGGAACAGACGATTTTTTCTCCAAAGCTGATAAATTTGCAGAGGGTGATTACGGGGCTTTCTCAGAGGGTAAGACAACTATTTCTACGCCTGATAATCTAGAATTGCCGCAAAAGCCTGCCGTTGTAGCAGCTGGGTTTGAAGATCTTGATGGTGATGGAAATGAGATAATAGATGATGCAGTAATAGTCTCGGATGATGTCGCAGAACAAACTAGTGAAAAGCCGCTTTTGCTTGATGACGGTGTAGATGACAAGGGTTTAGAGAAAGATAGTTAAACTTCTAATTTTCAATAGCTACAAAAATTGGTATTGAAAATAGTTAGCATTTTATTTAAGCAGTGAGATAATATCGGCTGGTGAATAATCGACAGACTTTAATACCTTTCTATCTGGTACTCTAAACACTAAATATTCTCCCTCTTTTTCTTCTATGGTAGAATCGACATCTTTAGTTCTTTTGTAGTGCTCTTGTGTAGCTAAAGCCACTTCCCTACTCTTACAAGTCTTACTCATATTAGATCGCTGTACTTCTTCAAACAAAGTCTTAAACTTATTCCCAAGACCAAACTCTAATATCGCACCAGACAAGACATACTGGAGGTCACAGAATGCATCAGCACATTCAATTAAGTCATCATTTTCAATTGCTTCTTTGAGCTCATTTAGCTCTTCTTGCAGCAAAGAAATTCTTAACTCACATCTTTCTTTTGTTGGGATCGCTGGCACCTCAATTATAGGCATTTCAAATGTTGTATGGAATGCAGCAACATCATTTAATGGATTGGGCTCATCATACTTCTTCATGGTCGATAATTATTTCTAGTTTAGTATCGCAAATGTGATTAAAAACTATCATATAAAGAAATAGTTTAATTTCAATTAGGCTAATTATAAAATTGGTACCTATGAAAAAACTCAGCCGCAATAAATTCTTAAAAAATACTGCTCTAGGAGTATTAGGATTGGGTCTTACTTCTCAAGCATGTAAAGAGGACCAAACTAGTGAAGTGGGTTCTCCTAATGTCATCACCAATAAGAGATTTAAATGGAAGATGGTTACCACTTGGCCACCCAATTTGCCAATTCTAAGTACTGGGCCAGTCAAGTTTGCGGAGATGGTTAATATTATGTCTGAAGGTAGATTAGAGATCAAGGTATATGCAGGAGGAGAGCTGGTACCTCCTTTAGAGGCCTTTGAAGCAGTAAGTAGTGGTGCAGCAGAAATGGGTGCCGGTGGAGCTTACTACTGGGCAGGTCGAGCACCTAGTACGGTGTTTTTCTCAGCGATTCCCTTTGGGATGAATACGCAACAAATGAATAGCTGGATGATCTCTGGAGATGGGCTTAAGCTATGGCGAGAGTTGTATGACAGATTCAATTTGATCCCATTTTTAGCAGGAGGTACTGGAGTGCAAATGGCCGGCTGGTTTAATAAACAAATTAATACCATAGATGACTTTAAGGGTTTAAAGATGAGGATGCCTGGCATGGGTGGTAAAGTATTGGCTAAGGCTGGGGGGACAGCTGTACTTTCTGCTGGCAGTGAGATCTATACTAACTTAGAACGTGGCGTGATAGATGCTACAGAATGGATAGGTCCTTACCATGACTACCTCATGGGGTTTCATCAAATTGCTAAATATTACTACTACCCAGGCTGGCATGAGCCCGGAACAATGTTGGAGTTTTTTGTAAACAAAAGAGACTTTAATGCCCTCCCTCCTAGCCTACAACAGATTGTTGAGACAGCATCATTTAGAATTCACACGTGGACAATTGCTCAGTTTGACGCAATGAACAATACTTATATTAATAAGATTAAGAATGAGAGTGATGTTCAGATTAAACCATTACCAGATAATGTACTCTCATCACTTCGACAGTATGCTGAGGAAGTAGTAGCAGAGCAGGTTGCTGCTGATGAATTTAGCAAAAAGGTGAATGAGTCTTATCAGAAATTTTCAAAGGATGTATCCTCATGGTCTGATCTTTCTGAACGAGCTTATTACGAGAAATTAATGAAGGGAATATAATCTGATGACTTTATCAAATCAGGTAAATTATATTAGGATATACTAAGACTAATATCAAAAACGCCAACTGTATCAATACAAAAGGAATGATCCCTTTATAAATATGTTGGGTAGTAACCCCTTTAGGAGCCACTCCCTTAAGGTAAAACAAAGCAAATCCAAATGGAGGTGATAGGAATGAGGTTTGTAGATTGAGCCCAAGTAAAATTCCGATCCAAATCAAATCAATGCCAAGAGAAGCAAATATAGGAGCCACTACTGGAACTATGATAAATATGATTTCAATAAAATCAATAAAGAATCCTGCAATAAAAACGACGACCATAACAATTGCTAAAAACATCATGGGTGACAGCTCAGAGGATTTGATTGCTTCGACTAAAAAAGTATCTCCTCCTAACCCTCTAAATACTAGAGCAAATGTAGTAGCGCCAAACAGTATTAAGAAGACCATGCAAGTCAATTGAGTAGTTCCTTTCATTACATCCTTTAATACAGAATAGGAAAATTTACCTTGAATTAAAGTAAGGATGGTAGCTCCTAATGCCCCTACGGCAGCTGCTTCTGTAGGGCTTGCAACGCCAACGAAGATCGCTCCTAAGACCGTTGTGATTAACAGCATAGGAAAAAAAAATGCTGATAACACTTTCTTGCCAAAATCGCTTTGCTTGAAGGCAGCTATCTCTTCTGCTGGAATAGCAGGTGCTTTGTCTGGATTCATTGCAGCATAGATTAGAATATACAGTATGTAACAAACGACTAATAATATACCAGGTACTATCGCAGCCTTAAATAGGTCACCGACAGAAACTTGTAAAACACTACCCAGTAAAACTAGTACAACGGATGGAGGAATGATCTGACCCAGAGTACCGGATGATGCTATAGTACCAGTTGCTAGTTCAGGACTATAGTTTCGCTTTAACATAGTCGGTAGGCTTATCAATCCCATCGTTATCACCGTTGCACCTACAATGCCTGTAGACGCAGCTAGGAGCGCTCCTACCACCACTACTGAGATAGCAAGTCCTCCTTTTACTTTTCCAAAAAGTATGGCCATAGTATCAAGCAGATTTTCTGCAAGGCCAGACTTCTCTAACATGAGCCCCATAAAGATAAATAGAGGTACAGCGAGTAAAACGATATTCTGAATAGTGCCCATGAATCTCAATGGTAAGAGATCAAAAAAGTCAGGGACGAAAATCATTCCTACAATTACTGATAAACCTGCTAAAGTATAGGCTACAGGAAAGCCTAATAGTATTAATATGAAAATCAATATGAATAAAATGATAGCAACTATTTCCATTAGTGCTTTTCGATTTTACGACCCAACATTTGATAATAGGACTTGATTAATATCGATATTGCTTGTAAGAGTAACATTGTAAATCCTACGGTAATCATAAACTTGATAAGATACCTAGCAGGCAAGCCATTGTGATTTGGTGAGCCTTCTCTAAATGACCAGGAATTCATCCCATAGTCCCATGAAGTCTTTATCACAATAATACACCAAGGGATAACGAATATTAATATCCCGATAAAGTTGATCAGTCCTTTGTGTCGGTCCGTGAATTTATCATAGAATAAGTCTACCCTTACGTGTTTGTCATCCTGCCAAGTATATGCAAAACCCAATAAGAAGAGTATCCCAAATAAATACCATTCTAATTCTAAGATCCAGTTTTCAGAGAAGTTGAGCACCTTTCGATTAAACACATCTATGCACATGATCAAAACCAATATGAGTGTAATCCAGGAAGTTTTATCCCCAATCCACTTATTAATTTTATCTATTGATCTTGATATGCTTAGCAAAGATTATGACACTGTTAACCAACTGAATATAAAACAAAACTTTCATGATTCAATAATCAACTAAAGAGATATGGGTTTTAGAATTTATAAATTATTGGTTTTGTTGCGGACTGTAGATTTTGCTCAGAGATGTATCGAATCATAAATAGCACATTGCGATAAATAAAAAAAGGTGAGTACAGAAGTACTCACCTTTAAATATATTTTATTAATAGATTATGGTCTAGTTAGACGCCGCTTCTATTTTTGCCTTGTACTCATTTGATTTTTCAAAGTTACTTTGTCTGGCATAGATTTCTTTGAGGGCAATTAATGTATTCATATCCTCACCATTGATCTGATCCGCTCTTTCAAAGAAAGGTAAAGCTTCTCCAAAAATTGCATCCATCTTCTTTTTAGCTTCATCATACTTTGCCGTTCCAGCTTTTGAGTAATCATTTGCTAACTCATTTATACCATCAGCCATTCCTGCTGCTTTATTATAGTATAAAGCTCCTATACTATAAGTTGCATCAAAGTTTTCAGTATCTTTTTCTAATACTCCATTGTAATCGCTTAATGCTTTATTGAAGTATTCAGTTGCCTTTGCTTCATCATTCTCAGCTCTAGCCTTAGTATGTAACTCATCAAATACCTTACCTCTCGTCACTAATACAGACATGTTATCTGGTTCTTTTTCCGCTGCTGCGTCAAGCTTTTCTATTAGTATATCTAACTTTCCTTCTGTGAGGTAATAATTGATCTCTGTAAATAGCATACCGGTATCATCAGGAAATAATTCTCTTCCTTTTGTCAAGTATCCTACTGCTTTTTCTTTATCGGTGTCTAAAGTCATTGTATATAATGCTTCATAAACCAATGCCTCCTTTGTACCTTTGTTATAGAGCTCCTCAAAGTAAGGCATAGATCTTTTTTTATCTTCTGTTAAGTAAGCATTGACTCCTGTAAAGAATACATGATCAGCATAAATAGCTTCATCATCCAGTCTGCTTTCCTTACCATTAGCATTTAGCAATTTAAATGCTTTAACGCCCGCTTCAAAATTCTTAAATCCTGTCTCATAGTTCTTTTCATTATACATCGCAATCCCAGTATTATTTAGATTTCCTTCTACCGCATTAATACCTTTAAGAGCCGCTTTTTTATCTCCTCCCTTTTCAGCGATTTCTAAGGCTTTTGCATATGCTTCAAAAGCATTAATACCTGCCATCGGATTACCAATCTTTGCTTGGGGATTTAGCAGATTCATTTTTACCTCTCCATCAAGGATTCCTTGGAAAATGTTTCCTTTGGTGATATAGTTTTTTGCCTCAGATCTTACGCCTTCATCACCAAATGCTTGTTCAAGTAGTTCTAATCCTTCACTCAGCTTTGCTGCATTCTTTACGGGATCTGAGTTATACTTGCCAATAGCTTTTTTTGCGTTTTTAAGCATTTTCTTTCCGTCTTGAGCTTGTACTGATCCGACTACTAAAAACAGAGCTATAAATGCTATGAATAAGTTTTTCATGTTATGAATAATTTTAATTTAATGATTTAGAATTGCGTCTTGCAAAATGTTTACATGAGTATGACGCTACATTGCTTTTTATAAAGTTTAAAAAATGTTAAAAAAATAACTAGTCATGTTAAAAGATTAACTATTCTTCTTCCCCATTAATGTCGTTTATTGGCGTTTCGCCATCAATTGCAAGATTTTCCTCTTCTATCAGAGGCTTATCTGTCACATTATCTGAGTCAATAACCGCTACATCTGCTATAGAATCTCCTTTATCTAGAGAGATTACTTTTACTCCCTGAGTCGCTCTTCCCATTATTCTTACATCAGACACTTTCATTCTAATAGTAATTCCTGATTTATTAGTAATGATTAGCTCATCAGATTCTTTCACTGCTTTTATTGCAACGACCTTGCCTGTTTTGTCAGTTACGTTCATTGATTTCACACCCTTACCGCCTCTATTAGTCATTCTGTAGTCATCTATGCTAGATCGTTTACCATATCCATTCTCTGATACTACGAATATGGTATACTCATCAGAGGCTTTTGTGCTTAACATCCCGATCACTTCATCCTCTCCTCCTTCTGCTAATTTTATTCCTCTCACCCCTGCTGCCGATCTACCCATATCCCTGACTTTTGATTCTGGGAATCTAATTGCTCTACCCATTTTATTGGCAAGGACTATTTCATTTTCTCCATTGGTAAGTTTTACTTCCATTAAGCTATCGCCTTCTTTAATCGTAATGGCATTAATACCATTAGATCGTGGTCTAGAGAATGCTTCTAACTGCGTTTTCTTGATGATCCCATCTTGTGTACAGAAAATCACAAAATTGTTTTCCAAGAAATCTTCATCCGTCAAATCTTTGATATTGATATAGGCTTTCACTTTATCCTCTTTGGGAAGATTAATGAGGTTTTGTATCACTCTACCGGTAGAAGTCTTAGAAGCCTCTGGAATCTCATATACTCTGATCCAGTGACATCTTCCTTGCTCTGTGAATAGCAAGAGATAATTGTGTGTATTAGCTACAAATAAGTGCTCTATAAAATCTTCATCTCTCGTTTTGCTGCCTTTAGAGCCACGACCTCCTCTTCCTTGCACTCTGTACTCAGATGAGTTAGTTCTTTTGATATAGCCTAGCTTAGATATCGTTACAATCATTTCCTCATTCGGTATAAGATCCTCTACATTGATCTCTCCATCCGCAAATGTTATCTGAGTTCTTCTTTCGTCACCATATTGTTCTTTTACTTCTCCCAGTTCTTCTTTTACTATTGCCTTTTGTCTTCCTTCACTAGCTATTATATCTTTTAAGTCTTCAATGGTAATCTTGAGTTCCTCATACTCTGCTTTGAGTTTATCCATCTCTAGACCTACTAGCTTGGCTAGTCTCATATCCAGAATCGCTTTAGCTTGGATCTCAGACAAGTCAAAAGAGGAGATCAACTTATCTTTTGCTTCTTCTACTGTTTTAGATCCCCTAATGATTTTGATGACTTCATCTAGATTATCTATAGCAATCAATAAGCCTTCGAGAATATGCGCCCTTTCTTCAGCCTTTTTAAGGTCAAACTGCGCTCTCTTAACCACTACCTCAATTCTGAATTTCAAGAATTCAGTTATAAGTTCTTTTAGATTAAGAAGCTTAGGTCTACCGTTTACAAGTGCTACATTGTTTACACCGTAAGATGTTTGAAGTGGTGAGTATTTATATAATTTGCTTAGGACTACATTAGGAATAGCATCATTTTTGAGATCGACTACTATTCGTAGTCCAGTATTTCTATCTGATTCGTTCCTAATAGCGCTGATGCCCTGGATCTTATCATCTTTTACAAGATCAGCAATCTTGCGCTCTAGATTGTTTGCCTGTACTTGATACGGAATTTCCGTTATGATGATTTGCTGCTTATTTCCTTTTGATTCGATCTCTGCCTTTCCTCTAAGCACTACTTTACCTCTACCTGTGCGGAAAGCTTCTTTTACCCCTTCAGTTCCGTAGATGATACCACCAGTAGGAAAATCAGGTGCCTTGATATGCTCCATTAAACCATCTATAGAAATTTCGGGGTCGTCTAGCTGTGCAATCATACCATCGATAACCTCAGACAGGTTGTGCGGTAGCATATTAGTCGCCATACCTACGGCTATCCCCGATGCCCCATTTACAAGTAGGTTTGGGACTTTTGTGGGCAGTACAATGGGTTCAAGTAGGGAGTCATCAAAGTTACTTCTAAAGTCGACGGTCTCTTTATTGATATCAGAGAGAATATCACCACTCATCCTTCTCATCCTAGCCTCTGTATATCTCATCGCTGCTGGTCCGTCCCCATCAATATGACCAAAGTTACCTTGACCATCTACCAGCGGATATCTTAGAGACCAATCCTGTGCAAGTCTTACCATCGCATCATAAACAGAGTTATCACCATGAGGATGGTACTTACCCAGTACCTCTCCCACCACTCTTGCAGACTTACGATGTTGCTTGTTAAACTGCAGCCCCAGATCGTTCATTCCGTATAGGATTCTGCGGTGAACTGGCTTTAGTCCGTCTCGCACATCAGGCAGTGCTCTGGAGACAATTACCGACATCGAATAATCGATGTAAGCGGACTTCATCTCATCTTCAATATTTATAGGTATAATTCTTTGATTATCAGCCATATATGAGTTCTAATTTATTCTTCAGAAAGTGTTGCAAAAATACGAAATTGCAGCCTAAATATTAAATAATACTTTAAATTTAAACTCATTGAAAATCAAGGGTTTTTGATAACATTTTGACAACTTATTACCTCGTTTTTAGTTGGTTATTATATACTCACAAATGAATAGATAAATTGGCAGTAAAACCATATAGCGAATCAGGTAGTAAAAAGGTACAAATAGAGGCAATGTTTGATAATATAGCCCCTAATTACGACTTACTTAACCGAGTACTTACCCTAGGCATAGATACCAGATGGAGATCTAAAGCAATTAAAGAGCTTGTTAGCCATAAGCCTCTGTCTATTCTAGATGTAGCTACGGGCACTGGAGATTTTGCTTTAGAGGCATATAAGCGCTTAACACCTGATAAAATAGTCGGAATAGACATATCACATGAGATGCTTGAGCTAGGGCGCAAGAAAATTAGCAAGAAGTCTTTGCAGGATAAGATTGAGATGATCAAAGCGGACTCGGAAGCTTTGCCATTTGATAATGATAACTTTGATGCCGTCACTGCTTCATTTGGAGTGCGTAACTTTGAAAATCTGCAAAAAGGCATCAATGAAAATTATAGAGTCCTTAAATCAGGTGGGAAGATTGTTATTTTAGAATTTACTAAACCTAGAGCCTTTCCATTTAAACAATTGTTTAATATATACTTTCGATATGTTTTACCCGTTATTGGAAGGGTAAAGTCAAAAGATCCTGCCGCTTATAAATACCTCTATGAATCTGTTCAGGCATTTCCTGATTACGATGAGTTTTTAGAAGTTATGAAAAAAGCCGGGTTTAAATCATGCAGTTGGACCTCACTAAGTTTTGGAATTTGTGCAATCTATCAAGGAGAAAAGTAGTCCTATCTGCTAGCTTACTCTTATGCACTGTGATCAGTTATGGCCAGTTAAATAGTAAGAGTTACAACTATTTAGACTTTCAGAAGAAGCCTTATTATTTTGGAATAACCTTTGGCGTTAATAATTCTGGATATAGAATCAACCACTCACCCAGCTTTATCAATAATGAACAGATTTATATAGCTGAAGGTGCTGCTGGTGTTGGTGTTGAAGTCCATATGGTAAATAACCTTAAGATTGGCGAATATTTTGATTTTAGATTTATACCAGGAGTCTCATTAGTGGAGAGGACTTTTGAGTTTGAAGATGGCATAGGAGGTATTAATAGAACTAAAGTAGAAAGTGTCTATGCTGACGTTCCACTACAGGTAAGATATAAATCAGCACCCTATAAAGATAAGAGAGCCTTTGTGACTGCGGGAGTAAAATATTCTTACGATGTGCAGAGTAATTCTAAAACTCGACAGGCTAACACCCAGATAAAAATAACTCCTCATGATTTTCAAGCAGAGATCGGGGCTGGATTCCAGATCTTTCTTCCATATATCATAGTATCTCCAGAGATTAAATTTTCTCAAGGCATCAATAATATACTTATCTATAACGATAAGCTGAATGAAGCAAAAATCTTAGAGAAGGTATTATCTAGAGCTTTTACTTTTTCTATTCATTTGGAGGGATAAGCTATCCCTTTACTTCCGTTTCTACATAAGCCATCAGCTCTGGAAAAAATGAGTTAAAGTCTTCATTAAAATCTTGAAACTCAGCTTGATACTGATTAATGCTACTTTCAAAATCTGACGGGAAAGATGTCCTCTTGTCCATATATCTCATAATGACCCTCATCCCCTCAAATGACCGATATGCTTCTATAAAATCTCGTTCTATCATTTTTACAATCTTCTTTTGTAATCGGATAGGTAAGTCATCATGTCTACGGATTAATATCTCATAATGTCTACGTTTAAAATCTGCAAGAGAATCCTCAGTATATAAAGTCCAATTATGAGTTAACAAATGATCATAAAGGATATCTACAATAACAGCTGAGTACTTACCATGTGTGGGCGTTAGTCTCGCAATGGATTTAGCTACATCGGTATGGGTATCTGTATATTTGTCAATCTTACGATGAAGGATCACACCCTGCTCTATCTCTGGTCTCATAAATCGCATATCTGCAATTCTCACAAAGTCTCCGGACAGATTACCAATCATCAGATCTTCCTGATTAAGGGACAAAAACATATGAGCGAGATAATTCATATAAACGTAGTGGCAAAAGAATTAAAATAAAATATCTTTGCCGCGATTTTAAACCCAAATTATTCATTCGATATGAATAACCTTCTCTAAAAGAGTAGTAAAAAACAAAATTAACAAAGCATGGCATTAAAATGTGGAATCGTAGGATTACCGAATGTAGGAAAATCTACCTTATTCAATGCATTGACATCCGCAAAGGCATTAGCAGCAAACTATCCCTTTGCTACAAAAGAACCTAATATCGGTATGATAACGGTACCTGATGAAAGACTGGATAAACTGTCTGAGCTTGTTAATCCTCAAAAAGTACAACCCACTAATATAGAGATAGTAGATATAGCAGGATTGATAAAGGGTGCAAGCCAGGGAGAAGGTCTAGGTAACCAGTTTCTTGCTAACATAAGAGAAGTAGATGCAATAGTACATGTCGTACGATGCTTTGTAAATGATAATGTAGTCCATGTAGATGGCAATGTAGATCCTGCGAGGGATAAGGATATAATTGATACAGAACTGATCCTTAAAGATATAGAGACCCTAGAGAAGAGACTAGACAAGCATAAGAAAGGAGCTAAGGGAGGCGATAAAGTAGAAGCGCGAAAAGTAGAAATCTGTGAAGCACTTATGGCACACCTCAGCGATAGTAAACCGGCCAGAGCATTTAATCAGGAGGATGAAGTGATAAGTGAGTTACTATTAGACATGTATTTACTTACTAATAAGCCGATCCTTTATGTGTGTAATGTTGATGAGAGTTCTGTAGTTAGCGGTAACGAAATGACAGAGGCTTTTAAAGTTTTAATCGCAGATGAAGGGGCTGAAATCCTTTTGATAAGTGCAGCTATCGAAGCGGATATCGCAGAGTTAGATACTGCAGAGGAAAGAATGGAATTTGTCAAGGAGATGGGCCTTGAAGAACCTGGTGTTAACAGAGTTATTCAATCTTGCTATAAATTACTTAAGCTTGAAACATACTTTACAGCAGGAGAAAAAGAAGTTAGAGCGTGGACGATAAAGGTAGGAACTAAAGCTCCCGGCGCAGCTGGAGTTATTCACACAGATTTTGAGAAAGGATTTATCAGAGCTGAGGTTATTGCCTATAATGACTTCGTAACGCTAGGCTCAGAAGCTGCAGTCAAAGAGGCTGGTAAAATGAAAGTTGAAGGTAAAGAATATGTTGTGCAGGATGGAGATGTGATGCACTTCAGATTTAATGTATAGGAGTAGCTATTAGTTGCTAGGTGCCAGATTTTGTTTCTGATTAAAACCTAACGTATTATAGATAGTCTAGAAGGTAATTGTCAGACATAGATTTATAGTTTGTAAACCAAGATTTCTATCCGACTAAGACCTCAATAAGTATAGATATTTAAGCAAGTCTTTTTAATAAGTTATTTTTCCTCCCAAGTTCTACTAAACCTTTGTATCTAAATCTTCCTCATCCTCAAACTAAGCGGCGTTACTTCTAAGTACTCATCTTCTTTTATATACTCCATTGCCTCTTCCAAAGTGAATTTGATTTTTGGTGCAATCTTAGTTTTATCATCAGCTCCTGAAGAACGCATATTGTTAAGCTGCTTTCCTTTTACAACATTTATATCAAGATCATTATCTCTTGTATTTTCACCGATCACTTGCCCTACGTATACTTGTTCTCCTGGATCTATAAAAAACTTACCTCTATCCTGCAGTCTGTTTATAGCAAAAGGCAGAGACTGACCCTGAACCATAGAGACTAAACTGCCTTTATTCCTTCCAGGTATTTCACCTTTGTGAGGCTCGTAGGATTTAAACCGATGGGTCATAACGGCCTCTCCAGCTGTGTTAGTTAGCATATTTCCTCTCAGACCGATGATACCTCGAGAAGGAATTTCAAACTCTAAGTGTTGAATATCCCCTTTTGGTTCCATTACATTTAAGGTTCCTTTACGTTGTGTCACTAACTCTATTGCTTTTCCAGAGTACTCTTCAGGAACATCTATAACCATAGATTCTATTGGCTCACACTTGACACCATCTACATCTTTAAATATCACCTGTGGTTTTCCTACTTGTAACTCGTATCCCTCTCTACGCATTGTTTCTATCAGTACAGAGAGGTGAAGGACACCTCTTCCATAGACAACGAATTTGTCCTCTGTATCAGTTTCGACAACTTTAAGTGCTAGATTTTTCTCAGTTTCCTTAAAGAGTCTTTCTCTTAAATGTCTAGAGGTAACAAACTTGCCTTCCTTACCGAAAAAAGGAGAATTGTTAATCGTAAAAAGCATACTCATCGTAGGCTCATCTACCTTAATTCTCGGCATTGGTTCCGGATTATCTAGATCTGCTATGGTATCCCCAATATCAAAACCATCCATACCTACAATTGCACACAAATCACCACTCCTTACATGTTTGACTCTTGATCTACCAAGGCCTTCAAAAACATATAATTCCTTTATTCTGACTTTTTTCTTTACATCATCAGCTTTACATAAGATGAGGTCTTGCCCTTCTTGTAAATCACCTCTAAATACTCTCCCAATTGCAATCCTACCTTGAAAACTTGAATAGTCTAAAGAAGTAATTTGCATCTGAGGTGTACCTTCCCTGTAAGGCGCTTCAGGGATGTTATCTAGAATGGCATCGAGCAGAGGGATTATATTTTCTGTACGATGATTAAAATCATGACTCATCCATCCAAATTTAGAAGAACCAAAAATAGTGACGAAATCTAGCTGATCTTCTGTTGCTTCTAAGTTAAACATGAGATCAAAAACTTCACCTTGAACTTCTTCCGGAGTACAGTTTTCTTTGTCTACTTTATTGACAACGACAATAGGCTTTAAACCTAAGTCAATAGCTTTACCAAGAACAAATCTAGTTTGTGGCATGGGTCCTTCAAATGCATCAACCAAGAGTAGTACTCCATCAGCCATTTTCAAAACTCTTTCCACCTCTCCACCAAAATCGGAGTGACCAGGAGTATCTATGATATTAATTTTAACTCCCTTATACATGGCAGCTACATTCTTAGATAATATCGTGATTCCTCTTTCCCTTTCTAGGTCATTATTATCTAAGATTAGTTCTTTCTTCTCTTTTCGCTGATCTATCACATTGCACTCATGTATTATAGTGTCTACAAGAGTAGTTTTACCATGATCGACATGGGCAATGATGGCTATATTTCTGATGGATTCCATTCGTTGATTTTAAGAAGGTGCGAAGGTATATTTATTAATCGTCATATGTGCATTAAAATCATCTTAGTCGCAGACTCTTCATTTGATAGTTATCATGCCGTATAACAATATAATGAGGGACTAAATGGCTTATTATGGCTTAACTTCGTGTTATTAATCTAAATAGCACCACACAAAATGAAAACCCAATTAATATTAATACTTAGTATGCTACTAGTAGCACCTATTGCTTCAGAAGCACAACTATTAGGAAGGCTTAAACGTGCAGTTAAAGACAAAGTCGAGAAAAAAATTGAGGATAAGGTAGTAGAAGAGCTATCTGAAGAATTGGCCAATAGAGCGATGAAGCCTATCAATGAGGCATTTGATGAATATCTCAAGTCTAGTTACGAGACTCAAAGTGGAGAAAAGTGGGATCAAGGACAATTTGATAGTCTTATGACTGCATCAGGTGAAGCCTATATGAATTTTCTAGGTGGAATGAATAAGTCGGCCAATGTACCAGATCAGTATACTTTTGATATAACATTAGCAGTAGAGACACAGGAAGAAAATGATCAAAAACAACAAACAGAAATGTACTTCTCGCTAAGTTCTTCAGCGATGGGTTTTCACCAAAAAGAAGATGATAAGGATATGATTATTATCATGGACCCTGATAATGATGTTATGGTCATGTATAATTTGAAAGAAAATAAAGCGCAAGCTATGCCTTCTATGTTTAGTCTAACAAAAGGTCTTGCGGAAGTATATGTGAAAGAAGAAGATGTGGCAATTTCGAACTTTGAAGAAACAGGGAAAACTAAGAAAATAGCAGGATATAATTCTAAACAATACAGAGGCGAAACCAAAG
>Ga0209187_1000289_pt1 | contig 102106 bp, 91 predicted proteins | sample BantaG_FD_187430 | JGI IMG/M metagenome (GOLD analysis project Ga0209187, IMG submission 187430) | Marine algal microbial communities from Bantry Bay, Ireland - BantryBay_4 metaG (SPAdes) (version 2) | ecosystem: Host-associated > Algae > Red algae > Unclassified | place: Bantry Bay, Ireland...
TCAAGAATCAGAAGCCCCCCGAGCCCGACGACGACTTCAATGTTATCTAGAGAGAGCAACCGTCCGCCGAAGGGCGGACCAATCCGGCTTCAGCCGTAACACGAAGCCACCGGCTTTAGCCGGTGGTCGTTCACGCGTGCCGAGCGGTCGAAAGAAGGGCTTTTGCAAGAGGTTTAGGGGTTTAACCGCTTGATACTGTGGGATAGAGATGTGCGAGCTTGATTCGAGCATCCTCGGTCCGGAACTGCCACCGTGCAGGCACGGTGCTCGTATTGCGCTCGCACGTCCAAGCGTCGATCTCTTTGGCAAGCGTTTCCGGATCGGCAATGCGTCGATCCAAGCACTGTACAAAGAGGAGCCGGCGTGGGTGGACAGGTTGTTCATGACCAGCGTCACCCGCTCAGCCTGCGGGTAGCACTCGTCGAGCAGATGGCGCACGCATTCGGCCCACTGGATACCGGTGTGGTTGTCGGCCACCGTCACGCTGCGCCAATTCTCCAGCGGCGCGTAGAACAGCAGCAGGTGGCCCACCCCGTTGCGTTCGTACTCGCCGTCGTAGCGTTCGGGGTGGTTCGAGGTGGCCTTGATCGGTTCGCGCACCTCCTTCGTGCACTGCTTGGTCGTTTCGTCCATGCAGATCAGCGGCCGACTCGGATCGAATGGGCGCTTGTTGACGTCGAGCACACGCTCCATCTGGCACACGAAGGCGGCGTCCTGAGCTGCCTTGATGCACCACATCTCACGCCGCCAGGGCTTGATGGTCTTTTTTTAAAACTTGTCGTACCGTCTCGGGCGCCACCGATTCCACCACTTGCAGCTCGACCAGTCGCTCGGAGAGCAGGCGAAGCGTCCAGCGAGCGCGGCCTTCGGGGGCTTAGGAGCAAGCGAGCTGCACCAGGCACGCCTCGGCGTCGCCATCCAGGCGCGCGGTACGCTCACGTACGCGTAGCGTTCTCTGCAGCGCCCGTTCCAGCCCGTCGCGCACGCACCGGATCCGGGTTCGTTCGACGGTGCGTGGCGTGATGCCGATCAGCTGGGCCGCCTCGATGTCGCTCATGCTCAGCCCGTGCTCGGCCTCATCGACCAGCAGCAGGATCCAGGCGTGTCGGCGCTTCTGCGCCGCTACCGTTCTCTTCCGGGTGATCGCCGTGAGGGCATCGCGCTCGTCGAGCGAGAGCTTGACCACGTATCGCTTGTTCACATGCGGCATGCTGACGGCCTGGCGCGGAAGGGATGACGAGGGTAACAGGCGGCTCCACAATATCAAGCGGTTAGACCATCAGCATGCGAGGTTCGAATTAATGAAGACTGGAAATCCAACGAAATTAATGATGTCATTTGGTGTCGCTTCAGCACTGCTCTGGAGGTTAAGCGACAACAGCCACTCTGTTGAAGAGAATGTAATTAGAGAGACGGCTCAAGATTCCAATACAGCTATCCACTCATTATTCACGAAGAGAGTAGCCATGGCGCCATCGAATCCCTTTCAAGTTGTTGTGCATGACGTCTCGCGTGAAATTAATTTGGCTTCAAGTAATAAAAAGATTACGAAAACGTCGACGAATGCAGGCGACACAGCAGGCGACGAACAACAAGTAAATAGTCCTGGAATAGCTACTCTTCGGGAGAAGACCTCTCCAATATCGCGACTGCAAGACGTACCTTTTATTGATGACGACTTAATTATCTTAGCAGAACTAATTGACAAAGCAGCGGACGTGGAGAGCGAACATTGGCGCACAGCTGATTTTTCTGAAATAGAATCTCGAATATTTGAGCAAATCGAGATGCATCCGAAACTGATTCAGATGCTGGTTCGGTTTTATCCAGAACTTGTCGAGGGAGGCTCAAAGAAGCAGATTCGATCAATACTGGTTTCAGTCGGTGATGATTCTATAGAAAATTTCGCTGCGAAAAGACTCGTTAGAAGCGAACTTGGCGCGAAGGAGCAGTGGGCAGCGCTATTGGGCGACGTCGGGGCAGGCAGTATTGACAGCAGCAATATCGTCTTTGAAACTATTTTATTTAGCGATAATATTGATCTAGTTAGGAGTGGATTGCAATCACTAAGGTCAAATTCGATTACATACGAAGAGCGCGAGGTTATCGTTGGTCAGCTGCAGTATTTTGTTAACCATTGGAGCCCCAGTGTACGAAGCGCTGGAGTTGAGGCAATGAGCAAATTCGTAAAAGTAACCGATAGCTATTTTTTAGAAAGTGCGATCACAGACAGCTCTACAGATGTTCAGCTGGCGGCCATTTTGGCCTCATATCATACTGGGATAAAGTCAGAACAATTGCGGCTCAGCCTAATGAATATACTCGTAGACAGCTCCCTTCCAGCAAATTTGAGATTGGAAGCAAGTACCGCACTAAGACAGTATTCTCTAGGTAGTGATGAAAACAAAATAATCAACGAATTTCAAGATTCTATAATAATTCCAGGGACGGATGCGCATGGTTGATTAGACTTCTTGCAAAAGTTTCTCCTCCGGCCGCTCGGCACCTCCTTCGGTCCGGATAGATGCAGCCTCTCGGTAGAGAGTTCTTATAATGAGAGAAGGTGAGTCAGAGATCAACCATGAGCTACTCCGTAGAGCGCAGAGAGTCTGTGCTGGAGAAGATGTTGCCACCGAACATCTGCATCTGAAAAGCCACACGTTGCGCGCGGCGTTGGCGGATCAGATAGCGCCGGCGGTCTGATCCTCCCCAGCAACGGCGGACACCCTGTTAAGCGACAACTTGGTTACGCACGTGACTCAGCTTCGGTAAGCAGTTCGTACGGCGCTGGTGGTGTGCGCACCGAGACGTAGGCGAGGCGAGTGAACATGCCGACGAGGTCGAAGCGGCGGTTGAAGCGGTACTGAAACTCGGCGAGGTAACGCGGCGAGTGTTTGGCCTGATGATGGCGATAGGTCCCGGTCAGGGCGGACTTGATGTTCCCGAGAGCGGTGTTCACCCACTTGAAGACCGGCGCCTCGGCGGCACGTCGGCCACCGCCGGTGATGTGCACGCTGTGGCTGCAGCCGGCCGCGATCACGCCGGGGAAGCAGTTGAGTCCGTCGCTGATCACCTCGCAGCTGGGGGCGAGCTTGCGTCGAGCGAAGTCGGCGATCTCGGCGAGCGTGAAGCCCTCGACGACCTGCATGGCGATGCGCCGGGGGTTGCCGTGTTCGTCGGTCTCGACAGCGGCGACGAAGGGGGTCTTGTTGGGCGACCCACGCCCGGATTCACCGGGTTTTCTCGCCTTCTCGCCGCCGAGGTAGGCGTCGTCGATCTCGATCCGGTCGACGAGCTGCCTGTCCGCCTCGCGCTCCTTCATGACGTGCATGAGCTTGTGCTTGAGGAGCCACGCGGTGTTGTACTGCACGCCGAGTCGGCGCGAGAGCTCGAGGGCGGAGACGCCGTTCTTGGACTGGGTGAGGTGATAGATCCCGCGAAACCAGATCGTCAGCGGCAGCTTGGTGCGGTGGAAGACGGTGCCGGCGGTGACGGACGCCTGATGGCGGCACGAGGCACACTGATGGAGACGCGGACGGGAGGAGAGGCGGTGGCCTTCACCGTGCCCGCAGCGAGGGCAGCCGAAGCCGTCAGGCCAGCGCAGGGCCTCGAGTTCGGCGAGGCACTGCGCCTCGGTACCGTAGGCGTCCTGGAAGGCCGGTTCGCTGAGACCCTGCTGAAACTGGACGGTGTTGCGTGCCATGATCGTTGGCTGCCAAGTTGCTGAATATGCTGATCAATTATACAGCATCAACGGGCAGCTGAGTCATGTGCGTAAGCAAGTCGCGCGAAGGAGGTGCTGGTGCTCGATGGCGGCGGTCTCGATCCCCGGCACACAGACGCGCTCGAGCCAGCGGAGCACGCCGAGCTTGCTCTCCGGGTCGCACAGTCGCCGTTAGTCTCCGAGTTTCGAAGTCCAGACTACCGGTTTTCTGAATATCGTATTTTGACTGAAGCTCCGAAATCGCCGCCCTTGTTTACCGCCGAGGATTCCATCGAAATTGCCAATTTCGAAACCTTGCGCGCTCAAAACCTGCTGCGCCTTAGGACCAATGAGTCAGACCGGAGTGCGGGACTAAAAAGGCCGAAAATCAATACCAAAAATATGACGACCGAAGTCACTCTCATTCTGCGATTCTCATGGAACATACAGTATTTGCGACTCAGCGAAAAATTCACGTTGCGTGGAAAAGCAAAGTGCGACGGACTAGCGCTCCGTGACAGAGGCTCAAAATGGAACGAATCGAACGCAAGTTACGAGAGTCGACGTTTAGGTAAGACCGCTGCAGATCGCAGCACGACGTGGTCCGAGACCGCCTCGCGCTCAACCCGAATCTTCAGCTCACTTCCAATCGACAGGTAAACACGGTTGTTCGAGAACCGGCCTGTCGGAACCGGATCGGGTAGGCGGCGATCTGACACCATTGCATGCGCTGTAGTCGTGGCTATTCGGGCAGAACCTCAAACGGCGACGGAGCGAAAATCTCGACCCACGCCTGCAATCCCTCGTCCCACTGACATCCATCCGGCCCGAAGCCCTGCTCGTCATACGGGCCAAAAATGCTCCGCTCCGGCTGCGAGCTGAGCGTGCCGTCCGCGAATATCTGGTACAGGTCGATATACGTCTGATCACCATTCTCCGGGGGCGGAATGAGTCGACCCCAGCGTTGCATTAGAACGCGACTGACTTCGGAACTCAGGCGACAGCCTCGATGCTATGCAACGAGGTCTCGATCCGCATTCGCACGGCCTCGTTTGCGCTCATCGACAGCGTCAGTTTCCCTTGCGGCCTGATCAGCCGACCCGCTCGCTGCAGGAGTTCGCGACGGATTGTTCCGATTCGCGGGAAGACCCAGAGCGTCGCCCGCTTTGCACCGCTGGCGCGTCGTTCGGCGTTGGCTCCGACCATCGTCAGCTCACGCGACAGATTATGTGCCATCAACGCCGCGCTCATGAACGCGCGGTTGCCGAGCCAGGTTCGCGTCGGGACATAGGCAAGCGCGTTCTCGCTCTTGAGTTCGGCGAAGATGCCCTCCTGACTCCCCCTTCCTTCGTGACACACGACCGCATCGGCAAATCGATCTCGGCGGTTGGTGACAATGGCCTTGAAGGTGAAGTTGTAGCGCCGGGGCTCGAACAGATCGAGCTGGAGCGGGCGCTTGCGCTGCTCGGGAGCGATCTGACGGACGAGGATGAAGCGGCGCGAACGCTTCCAGCTCTTTGGCTGCCAGCGCACCTCGAAGGCGTCGCGATCATCATCGATGGTGTGCCAGTCGGTCCGCGTCTCGACCATCGACTTCAGCTCAGCGAAGCGATCGAAGGGCACGCTGATGGTGTAGCGCACGCGCACCCTCTCCAGGGCGTCAATGATGTCGTCGCTGAAGAAGGCGCTGTCCATGCGAACCTCGATCACCGTACGCGTCGTGCGGACCGCTCGCACCCGGGCAATGCACGCGAGGATGAAGGCATCGGCGCCGTTGGAGTCGTGGACGTTTCCCGAGCGGTTGAGAACCCCGAGTACCTGTCCGGTCTGGGCGACGGTGCAGAACAACGGGTAGTAGGCGCGCTGTCCCTTCTTGAGCTTGTTGTAGCCGACGGCGACGCCCTCGGCACGGCGCCCGGTGCCGATCACCGAGCCGTCGAAGTCGAGGGTGATGCGCTTGCACGGCAGCGCCGCTACGCGCTCGAGCACCAGCTCGGCGCGCAGCCCCTCGAGCTTCTCGACGCTGGCGAGATCGAGTCCGGAGAGCTGACGGGAGATCGTCGAGACATCCGGCAGTCGCCGAAGCCCGAGCACGCGCAGGACCATCGGATCGTCATCGTAGAAGCGGCTCTCGCGAAGGCAGCGGAAGCCGAGCAACTGGTGGACGATCAGGAGCAGGATGATCTTCGCGGTGGGGAAGATCGGGCTGACGCGGCGGTGACGAAAGCAGCCCGCGAGGCGGCGGTAGAGCGAGAGCCGCGCGAACAACGACTGAAAGAGAACGAGCCCGGCGAACGAGGTGAGATGCTGCTCCTCGAAGCGCAACGTCGGGCGAGAAGAGTTGGCGGCAAGGGCGTCGGATTTGCTAATCTTCATGGCAGCGGATGTGTCGTCGGTTGAAGTGTCTGGTCGCACTTTCATTTTAACCGATCGGCCATCCGCGCTATTCAAGAACGGGCGCAGGAACACAAATAAACCGACGTTTCTGGACCTCACCACCAGTGAGGCCGCCGGCGACCTCGTTATTGGACGTTTCGCACTGCTATGGCAGTACAGACGCCACTTCGCGCCCGAAGATCAATGCAACGCTGGGGTTAAGACGAAAAATGCTTTTTTGTCTTCGGAGCTGATCCAGCAACGAAACTCGTCCGCGCGAGTTTTCCTGTGGATACTCTGCTGAACAAAAATCGCCTGAATGTCGCCATTTCAAGAAGGTAGTGTCTCGCCATTGTGGTCGGAAGCACATGGCCGACACCGTCCACAGAACCAGCAACAGGCGGTTACCTGGAATACCGGTTTTCCGTTTCGTCTATTGGCTCACACCAGTGTCGAGTTTAGCTAGTCGTTAACCGTACACACGCTGTGTTATGAACCGGTTACAAGATACTTCGATGGATTTTTTTGGCATACAAGACAAAGCAAACAAAGAGTCGTGTCTACTGATAATCGCCTTCTCGGTCGCGATGCTGTTTAACGCTCTGATGGTAAATTCGATTGCCAAGTGGATTACTAACGTTAACTTTCTCAGCTGGGGCATAATAGCGACAATTTGGTTGCCGGTATTGATTTCATGTTGGAAGCGTTGGCGCGACCTTCGTAGTGGTGGACACCTCTTGGCGGCCACCTATGGCGGGATGTTCATTTCCGAACACGTAGAGGATCGACAAGACGGGAAACTCTTGAACGTCATTGCCGAGATGGCTGTGGCATCAGCACAGCAAACACCCTACTGCTACTGTCTTAGAGATGAAACCAACATCAATGCCTTTGTCCTGGGAACGAATAAGGATACGGTGCTGGTTGTGTCGCAGGGCGCCGTAGACCAGCTTGAGCGAGATGAACTACAAGCAATGATCGCTCATGAGTTTGGCCATCTTTGTAATAACGATTTAACGATCAATATGCGATTGTTGGTTGTCCTCGGTGGTTTGAACGCGATGAATAGATTTGGCCAGGAGCAGTTCGAAATGGCCGCGTCCATAAAGGAACGGATAGTCAACAACCGCAAGATTAATGAAAACGATCATATGATTGCGGTTGTTAATTATTGGCTGTTTGGAACTTTTTTTCTTTTTCTGGGATACCCACTGGTTTTCTCAGGCGAGGTTATCAAGGCTGCGTTTTCACGCAAACGCGAGTATCTGGCAGACGCTAAATCAGTACAGTACACACGCAACCCACAGAGTTTGGCAAATGCGCTGCACAAGGCGTCCAGTAAATCGACAGATTCCGCCTTGCATTCTTGTTACGCCGGTGAGCTCGATCACTTGTGTTTCTTCGGCCCTTGGAAACACCGGCTGTTCGCCGGTTTACTCGCCAGCCATCCCTCACCACAATCTCGCATCGACTTGATCGACTCGACCTTTATTTCTGTTCAAAAACGAAGAGCTCGTTCAAAGAATAAAAAACGTGAAGCCAGTACAAGTGGTTTTGCCAGTTCGTTTGAACCAGTTTCAATGCCGGAAGTTGCCGGATTTGGAGAGATCACTCTACCTATGCACCTACTTGGCGAAGAACTCGCCATTGTTTTGTCTGTCGTTGTTGCAACGAACGGGTACGATGAAACCAAAAAGGAACAACTACACAAACAGCTGCTCAAAGGCTATACCACCGACACGCACCCAATACACATGACAACTGAACCAGAGTTCGATCGGAAGTTGGAAAGCGCCTTGGACGTATTATTGCAACTCTCGGCCTCGCAGCGGAAAACACTTATCGAACATATTCAGGAAATAGTCGAGCTCGACAGCATCGTCTTGCCTGAAGAAAGAAAAATAGTCGAGTACATGTGTGAACGCTTAATTCCTCCGAGCAAGGCGGCTTGACCCTTGGTCTCGTACCTGCACAACTGTTGTCTCCTTAGCCAATTCAGCAATAAGCCTCGTGCTCGACACCGTTAAGCTTTGCCGTGTTGATCAGGCTGTACATCATGTCCGCACGATTTCCTCCGGCATCAGAGCCTGCGAATAAGTAGTATTTTCTGTTATGCCAAGCTTGGCATAAGCGAAATTATGTGGCGCCGAGCTTGAGCAATTAATCTCGATACCCAAAGTACTACAAGCACACAGGATAGGTTCGATTTAATACTCTGCATAATCGGGCACTTCACATAATTTCGACCTGATGCAAAGATTAGTTGGACACTGACGAAACCTTTGTGGGTCAAGCCAAGGCGGCGGCAGACCATCACGCCGGGCGCGCGGATCCCTTGTCGCGGTATCGATGGCCGTGAGCTGTCAGCGAAATGATTGCGCCGACGGCGATCGCGGCGTTGGCGAACAGCTCCGCCCGCACGTGCCCGACCTCCTCGCCGACGAGACGCGGCGCCGGCGTGTGCTCGAGTAGCGACATCACGGCGGGCCCGCCCTGGCCGACCGTGTGGACGTAGCCGGTGCCGGTCCCGCCGTCCGCATCGGCGATCCGGACGATCGGGGTCTCCTGACTATCGAACGACTGGACGGCGTCGGCTCGAGGTCCACCATCGACAGCTCGACGCGCTCGATCCGGCTCGCGGCATCAGCTTTCGGGGCCATTTGCGGCACAGGCGCGCTCCAGCGCTTGCCAGTCGAACTCGACGCCGATACCGGGGGCGTCCGGAGCCACGGCGAGACCGGCCTCCACGACCAGCGGACGGCGGGTGTAGCGATCGATCGGAAACGAGTGCACCTCGATGAGACCCGCGTTCGGTTGTCCGGACACGAGGCTCACGTGAAGCTCCTGCATGCCGTGGCTGCAGATCGGCAGGCCGTGTTCCTGCGACATGTCCGCCACCTGCAGCCAGCCCGTGATACCGCAGCAGTTCGACGCGTCGGGCTGGATGTACGCAAGCTTCGAGCGCTCGAACGCGTGGCGGAATTCGTGATGGGTGTGCAGGTTCTCGCCCATCGCCAGCGGCATGCCGGTGGCGTCGGCGATCGCCGCATAGCCGTCGAAGTCGTCGGGCTCGATCGGCTCCTCGAACCAGGTCAGGCCGTACGGCGCGAACGCCTCACAGGCGGCGATCGCGCGCGGCACGTCCATCGCGTAGTTGGCATCGACCATGAAGACGACGTCGTCACCGACCAGCTCGCGAACCGCGGCGATGCGCCGGACGTCGTCTTCCAGGTCCGGGCGACCGATCTTGATCTTGACGCCGTCGAAGCCCGCATCGAGATATCCGCGGACGTTGTCGAGCAGTCGCTCGAGCGGCAGGTTCAGATCGATGCCGCCGCAGTACGCGCGGCAACGGTCGGCATGGCCGCCAGCCATGGCCCACAACGGCTCGCCACGCCGCTTGCCGCGCAGGTCCCACAACCCGATGTCGATCGCCGAGATCGCGAAGCTCGCGATGCCGCCGCGTCCGACGTAGTGCATGTGCCATTGCATCGCGCGGTTCAGCGTTTCGACGTCGTCCGCATCGCGACCGACGAGCCAGGGCGCGAGATCGTGCTCGATCATCGCCACAATGGCGTGACCGCCGCGCCCACCCGTGTAGGTGTAACCGGTGCCCTCGCTGCCGTCCGCCAGCGAGACGGTCACGGTCACCAGCTCGAAGTGCGAGTGGTCGCCGTGCATGGCATCGCTCAGCACCTCGGCGAGCGGCACGCGCCACAGTCGCGCGCGGACCGAGCGGATCGCGTTCGACGCTGTCATCGGCATCTCGTCGTCAACGGTAGAACAGGGTCGGCAGCCAGAGCGAGAGCTCCGGGAAGAACACGACCAGCATCAGCACGGCAACCAGCGGTATCAGGAACGGCATGGTCGCCGCGACGCATCGCTCGAAGCGCACTCCGGACACCTGCGAGAGGACGTAGAGCACCATGCCGACCGGCGGAGTCAGCAGTCCCAGCATCAGGTTCAGGATCAGGATGATGCCCAGGTGCACCGGATCGATGCCCACTTGGGCGGCGATGGGCAACAGTACCGGCACCAGGATCGTGATCGCCGCGATCGTCTCCATGAACAGGCCTATCGCCAGCACCATCACCATCATGATCAGCAGCACCACGTTCCTGTTCTCGCTGATGCCGAGCAGGAAATCGGCGAGCGTATCGGCGACCTGGTTGGCGGTCAGGATATAGGCGAAGATCGAGGCCGCGGCGACTATCATGAGGATCGCGGCCGACGTTTCTATCGTGTCGATCGACACGCGCACGAGGTGGCGCCAAGACAGGCTACGGTACACCACCAGCCCGAGAAACAGCGCGTACAGGACAGCCGCGACCGCGGATTCCGTCGGCGTGAACACGCCGGTGACGATGCCGCCGATGATGATCGCGGGCGTGAGCAGCGGCAGGAAGGCCACCTTGAAGGTCGACCACAACCGCGACAGCTGGAACGAGGCGTCGCGCGGGTAGTTCCGGCGGCGCGCGTACCACGCCACCATCAGCATCAGCGACACCGCCATCAACAGGCCGGGCACGAGACCGGCGGCGAACAGCTCGCCGATCGACACCGAGGCCATGACGCCGTAGATGACCAGCGGCAGCGACGGCGGGATGATCGGACCGATCGTGGAGGAGGCCGCGGTGATGCCGACCGAGAAGTCGGTGTCGTAGCCGGCGTCACGCATGGCCTTGATCTCGATCGTGCCGAGGCCACCGGCATCGGCCACGGCCGCGCCCGACATGCCGGCGAAGATCACGCTGGCCCCCACGTTCACGTGACCGAGCCCGCCGTGCATCCAGCCGACCAGGGCGCGCGCGAACGCGAAGATCTTGTTGGTGATGCCGGCGGTGTTCATCAGGTGGCCGGCGAGTATGAAGAACGGAATGGCCAGCAGCGGAAAGCTGTCCACGCCGTTGACCATCGTGTGGATCATCACTACCGGCGGCATGCCGTCGATCAGGATGTAGAGCAGGGAGGCGCCGGCCAGCGACACGGCCACCGGAACACCCACGACCAGCAGGATCACGAGCGCCGCGAACATCAGTCCGAGTGCCATGTCAGGCCCCCGCCATGCCTGAGGGATCGAGTTTCGCCGCGGCCACCTCGGCCGCCGACCGCCGGGCGAGCTTCACGACGTTCCAGAGCGCGGTCGCCGCCATCGCGAAGCAGGCGATCACCACCACCCAGTAGACGATGCCCTTGGGCAGATCGATCGATATCATGCGTTGATTCGACGTGCGCTGCGCCAGTCCGATGCCGTACCAGCCGGCGAATCCGAAGAACCCGGCGACGATCGCCTCGACGCACAGCGACAGCGGCTTGATGGCGGCGGCGGGAAGGTAGCGGTAGAAGAACTCCAGGTAGATGTGAGAGCTGCGCCGGATGCAGGTGATGGAGCCGACGAACGCCAAGAAGATCAGGAAGAAGCGCGCGATCTCCTCGGTCCAGGCGAGCGAGTCGTTGAGCACGTAGCGCGTGAAGAACTGCAGCGCCACGATGGCGAACAGCAACCAGAAGATGATCAGCACCGGAACGTCCAGCACGGACACGTCGGAGATGTCGTCGCTGACTTCCTCGAAGTCGATCGGGTCGGGTGCCCGCACTCCGCCGTCGTTCTCGATACCTGTCATGCCGATTTCCTGCTCTTGAAAGTGGCGAACCGCCCCCGCATCGCGCGGGGACGGCCCGGAAGTCCGACCCCTACAGGTCCTCGATCGCCTGCAGGCGGTCGTAGATGTCCTTCGGCCACGGCATGTCGTCGCTCACCAGGTACGGCTGGACCGCCTCGATGAACGGCTCGCGGTCGACCTCGTTGACGGTGTTGCCCTGCTCGCGGAACCAGTCGGCGAGCGTGTTCTCGGCCTCGATGATCTGCGCCGTCGCGTCGTCCGCCGCCGCGCTCAGTACCTCGACCAGGATCTGCCTGTCCACCTCGTCCATACCGGCCAGCGTGGCGCCAGAGGCGATCGTGGTCAGCGAGTTGGTGATGTGTCCGGTGAGGTTGATGTCGCTCTGCACCTCGTAGAATTTCTTGGCCTGGATCGTCGGCAGCGGATTCTCCTGCGCATCGACCACACCCTGCTGCAGCGCCAGGTACACCTCGGCGAAGGCCATCGGCGTCGGGTTGGCGCCGACCGCCTCGGGGAACAGCACGAACGCCGGGGCGTTCGGCACGCGGATCTTCAGATCCTTCATGTCGTCGGGCGTCAGGATCGGCTTGTTCGCGGTCACGTGCCGCGCGCCGTAGTAGGTCAGCGCGAGGACCTCGTTGCCCGTCGCGTCCTTGTACCCGTCCGAGAGTTCCCTGAACAGATCGCTCTGCCTGTAGGCCAGGAAGTGATCCAGGCCACGCATCGTGAACGGGAAATCGCTGATGGCGATCGGGCCGTAGGCGTTGGAGGCGAAGCCGACGCCGGTGTAGATGATGTCGACCGTACCGAGCGACAGGCCCTCGTTGATCGCCGTCTCCTTGCCGAGCGAGGAGGCCGGGTAGACCTTCATGTCGTAGCGGCCTTCGGTGCGCTTCTCCAGCTCCTCGGCCGCTTTCAGCATCACGGTGTGATACGGCTCCGCGACCTCGTAGACGTGAGCGAACTTCAGCGACTTCGCCTGGGCGACCGTGCTGGCGCATACCAGCGAACCGACCGCCATCAACGCCGCGAACAGGGTGTTTCTCTTCATCATCTGCCGTTCTCCTCGTAGGGTTCTTCTGTGGCTGGAAAGGTGACGGGCCGCCGTCGCCCGATGTACCGACGCTGCCGACGACGCGGAGCTGTCCCCGGACGCCGCTCGCGACGGTGTGTTCAACGACCCATCCAGCCGCCGTCCACGGTCACGATCGTGCCGTGCATGTAGTCCGCTGCACGGGAGGCCAGGAACACCGCGGGTCCCTTGAAGTCGTCGGTCTCGCCCCAGCGTCCGGCCGGGACCCGGGTCAGGATCGCGTCGTGTCGGCTCTTGTCGTCCTGCAAGGCCTGGGTGTTGTCGGTGCGGACGTAGCCCGGCGCGATCGCGTTGACGTTCACGCCCCTGCCCGCCCACTCGTTGGCGAACGCCATCGTCAGCTGGCCGATCCCGCCCTTGCTGGCCGCGTAGCCCGGCACCGTGATGCCGCCCTGGAAGGTCAGCAGGGAGGCCATGAAGATCACCTTGCCGCGACCGCGCTCGACCATCCGCCGACCGACCTCGCGGGTCAGGATGAACTGCGCCGAGAGATTCACCTCGATGACCTCGTCCCACAGCGCATCGGGGTGCTCCGCGGCGGGTGCGCGACGGATCGTGCCGGCGTTGTTGACGAGGATGTCGATGTCCGGGTGCGTGCTCTCGAGATGCGCCGTGAAGTCCGTCAGCGCGGCCCGATTCGAGAAGTCGCAGGCGTGACCGGTGAACCTCCGACCCAGCGCCTCGACCGCCCTGCCCACCTCGCTGTTCTCCGATTCCAGGGTGGCACTTACACCGACGATGTCGGCACCGGCCTCGGCCAGCGCCTCGGTCATCGCGCGGCCGATGCCACGCTTGCAGCCGGTGACGAGCGCCGTCCTGCCGGACAGGTCGAACGCGTCGAGCACACTCATGCCGTGGCCCCCGCAGAGCAGCGGATGAGCGTCTTCATCGCCTTCGGGTCGCTCGCGAGCTCCTCGAAGGCCGCCTGCAGCTCGGGCAGTTCCTTGATGCTCGTGATGAGGCGCCGAGCCTTGTCGAGGTCGGCGGCGACGAAGCGGATCGCCTCGTCGTAGTCATCGGGCTCGTAGACCCGTGCGCCGAGCATCTCGATCTCCTTCCAGAAGAACTGGAAGAGATCCACCGCAGGCTTCGTCGCGTGGATCGCGACCATGACGATGCGCCCGCGCGTGGCGGTCACCGCGGTCATGAGATCCACCCCCGGTTGGGTGCCGGACACCTCGAACACGACGTCCGCGCCCTTGCCGTCCGTGGCCTCCACGAGCGCGGCCACCGGATCGCACGCCTTTGGGTTCAGCGTGGCGAAACCGAAGTCCTTCGCCATGGCGAGCCGATGCTCGTTGACCTCGGAGACCGTGACGTTCGCCCCGGCGCCCTGGGCGACGAGCGCCACGAGCATGCCGATCGGCCCGCCACCGATCACCAGAACGTCCTCGCCCGCCTGGACGCGGCCCCGGCGCACGTCGTGGCAGGCCACGGCGGCCGGCTCGATCAGAGCCGCGAGATCCAGCGGCAACTCGTCAGGCACACCATGCAGCGTGTGCGCCGGCACGGTCCAGTAGCGCTGGAACGCGCCGTCGGTGTCGAGCCCGAGAAATTTCAGCCTCTGGCAGACATGGCGGTAGCCGCGCCGGCAAGAGGAACACGTCCCGCAGGCGTCCAGCGGACGCACGACGATGCGGTCCCCCGCCTTCCAGTCGGTGACGCCTTCGCCGACGACGTCGACGGTACCGGACATCTCGTGGCCGATCACGCGATGGTCGCCGATCCGCTGGTCCATGTGACCGAGGTAGACGTGCAGGTCGGTGCCGCAGATACCGCAGAACGCGACCTCGATGCGGACCTCGCCGGCGGCCGGCGGGACCGGCTCCGCCCTCTCCAGGGAAAACTGTCTGTTGCCGGTGTAGTAGGCGGCCGGCTGTGCGCCCGTTGCACTCATGGGTCGGTGTCCTCTCGAAGGGGTGATCGACGCGGCAGGCGTCGCCTGGCGACGTGCATCTGCAGCAGGATGACGAGGAACAGGAAGCCCCCGCGGATCACCTGCTGCCAGTAGGCGCTGAGCGAGATCGTGCCGAGGCCGTTCTCGAAGTTCAGGATGTTGAACACGAGCCCGAGCAGTAGCGCACCCAGGACCGTAGCGGTGATGGAGCCGAGCCCACCCGTCAGCAGCGTGCCGCCGACCACCACCGAGGCGATGGCCGAAAGCTCCCAGCCGACGCCCTCGAGCGGCTGGCCAGCGCCGAAGCCCGATGCCAGGAAGACGCCCGCGAGCCCCGCGCAGCCGCCGCTGAACAGGTAGGCGAAGGCCTTCGCCCGGCCGACCCTCAGGCCCATCAGCACCGAGGCCTCCTCGCCGCCGCCGATCGCCAGCAGGGTCCGCCCGAGGGAGGTACGCTCGAGCATGACCCAGGCACCGACGGCCACGACGGCGCAGATCAGGATGCTCCAGGGCACCGTGTCGAAGGCCTTCTCCATGCCGAGCTTCGTGAAGTTGCTGCCCCAATCGACCGCGATGGTCTCGGCCCCGCTGAGAACGAGCGATCCGCCCTTCGCACCGAGCAGGGTGGCCAGCGTCGCGATGAACGGCGGCACGCGCAGTACGAGGATCACGAACGCGTTGATCGCACCGAAGGCGACACCGGCGAGCACGCCGCCCGGCAGCGCCACCTGAATGCCGTACGGGCTCAGGTAGGCCGCGCAGACCGAGCTGAAGGCCGCCACCGAGCCCACCGACAGATCGATCCCGCCGGTGATGATCACGAGGCACATCCCGATCGATATCAGGATGAACATCGCGTTGTAGTTCAGGAACGAGGCGATGTTGTACGCGCCGCCGAAGTTCTCGTAGCGCAGGACGCCGAACGTGATGAGCGCCACCAGCGCCACGAACACGCCGACGGTCTGTCCGCTGCCGCGCAGCGCGGATCTGAGGTCCAGGTCGAATCCGCCCGGGCCCGTGCCGGGACCCGGCGTCGTGGACGCGCTCATTCGCGCCTCCCCTGCTGCAGCGCCACCGCCGCGACGATGATCGCCGCCTTCGCGATCAGCGCCACCTCGTCCTCGATGCCGTTGGCCAGCAGCGTGTACTTGACCAGCTGGATGATGACGGCCCCGAGCAACGCGCCGAACACCGGCGCTCGGCCACCCTGCAGCAAGGCGCCGCCGACCACGGCCGCCGCGATCGCGTCGAGCTCCATGAGCTGACCGTTCCTGGCCGCGTCCGAGGCCGAGTTGATCGCCACGACCACGAGCCCGGCGATTCCGGACAGGAAGGCGCAGACCATGTACACGCCGATCTTGACGCGCCGGACCGGCACGCCCGAGAGCTCTGCGGCGCGCTCGTTGCCTCCGACGGCGAGCAGGTGTCGACCGTGGATGGTGCGGGTGACGACCCAGAAGGCCGCGGCCGCGATGCCCAGCGCGAGCCAGCCCTGGAAGGGCAGCCCGAACACGCGCCCTGTCCCGAGATAGCTGAACGCGGGGTTCGAGAAGGTCTGCAGGTTGCCGTTGGTGAGCACCTGCGCGATGCCGCGCCCCGAGATGAACAGGATCAGCGTCGCGATGATCGGCTGCACGCGCAGCACGCTGATCATCACGCCGTTGAACGCACCGCAGGCCATCGCGACGAGCAGCGGCAGACCGATCGCGGCGACGAGCCCGAGCGCGGGGTGGGCGACGGCGAAGTCGGAGCCGAAGATCGGCGGCGCAAGAGCGCCGGCGAGCGCCATGACCGCTCCGACCGACAGGTCGATCCCGCCCGTGGCGATCACGAGCGTCATGCCGACCGCCACGATCGCGATGGTGGCGACCTGGCTGATGTTCACGAACAGCGTTTGCAGGTGCAGGAAGTTCGGCGTGAACAGCACGTTGACGAGCAGCAGCGCCACCAGCGCGATCAGCGTGCCGTGACGCGCGAGCCGCGATCGCCAGGCGAGGCCGCCTCGCGACCGGCGACCGTCCGCGGCGCCCGGAGCGACGGCGCTCACGCCGTCCCCCGCACGGGTTCGACGGCGTCCACGGCTCCCGAGTGCGCGATCGCGGCGACCAGTCGTTCCTCGGTGATGCCGGGGTTGCTCATGCGTCCGACCGACACGCCGTCCTGCATCACCACGATGTGATCGGCACCCTCGACGAGCTCCTCGAACTCCGAGGAGATCAGCAGCACTCCGACGCCGCGCTCGACGTGCTCGCGGATGATCGCCTGAATCTCGAACTTCGCCCCGACGTCGACCCCGCGCGTCGGCTCGTCCAGGATCAGCAGCTTCGGGTGGATCGCGAGCCAGCGTGCCAGCAGCACCTTCTGCTGGTTGCCGCCGGAAAGTTCGCGAATCGGCTGGTCCATGCCGGACGTCTTGATGCCGAGCGACGCGATGAACCGCTCGACCAGCTCGCGCTCGTCGGCGCGGCGGATGCGTCCGGCCTTCGTCAGCGCGGGCAGCAGCGCGAGGGTCAGGTTCTCGCGCACCGACATGTGCGGCACGATCCCTTCGGCCTTGCGGTCCTCGGTCAGAAAGCCTATCCCTGCAGCTATGGCCTCGGCGGGCGTCCGCGGTGGCCGGTCCCGACCCGCGAACACGAGCGTGCCCGAGCTCAGCGGATCAGCCCCGAACACCGCGCGCGCCGCCTCGGTGCGACCCGAGCCGAGCAGTCCCCCGAGCCCGACGATCTCGCCGCCGCGCACCGCGAGGTCCAGGTGGCCGAGCCGGCGGCTCGTCGCGACCCCCGTCGCCTCGAACACCAGGTCTCCGGTCTCGACCGTGGCGCCCCCGAGCTCGGTCATGCCCGCCGACTCGATCTCGCCGACGTCGCGCCCGAGCATCTCGGCGATCAGCGACGACTTGGAGCACTCGCGAATCGCGTGGTCGGCCACGGTGGCGCCGTCGCGCATGACGGTCACGCGATCGCAGATCGCGAACAGCTCGTCGAGGAAGTGCGACACGTACAGCACCGAGGTGCCGGATGCCTTCAGGCGCCGCACCACCGAGAACAGCAACGAGACCTCGCGCTCGTCGAGCGAGGAGGTCGGCTCGTCCATGATCACGAGCCGCGCCTCGAGCGACACCGCCCGCGCGATCGCGACGAGCTGCTGGATCGCGGTGGAGGACTCCCCGAGCGGCGCGCGCACGTCGACCTCGATGCCGAAACCCGTCAGGATCTCGCGCGTGCGCGCGTGCGCCGCGCGCCAGTCGATCGTGCCCAGGCGCGTGCGCGGCTCGTAGCCGAGCGTGACGTTCTCGGTCACGCTCCTGAGCGGCACGAGGGTGAGCTCCTGGTAGATCGTGGAGATCCCGGCGGCCTGCGCCTCGCGCGGCGAGGCCACGCTCAGTGGCCGAGCCTCGAACTCCACCGAGCCTGAGTCGCGCACGTAGACGCCGGTCAGGATCTTGATCAGCGTGGACTTGCCCGCGCCGTTCTGCCCGATCAGCCCTTGCACCTCGCCGGCACCGATCGCGAGCGACGCGCCGTCCAACGCAACCGAGCCTGCGAAGGACTTGCCGATGCCGCGCATCGACAACAGGGGCGCGTCGCCCGTGCCCATCAGTACGCCTCGTCGATGTGGTCGGCGGCGTTGGCGGCGGTGAAGATGCGATCCTCGACCTGCACCCACGGCTCGATGGTCTCGCCATCGGCATAGCGCTTCATGACGTCGCAGGCGAGCGGGCCGAAGAACGGCGAGGACTCGACCGTGACGCCCATCTTGCCGTCGATGATCGCCTGCAGCGCGTCGCGTGTGCCATCGATGGACACGATCAACACGTCCTCACCGGGCTTCCTGCCCGCGAGCTCCAGCGCCTGGATGGCGCCGATCGCCATCTCGTCGTTGTGCGCGTAGACGATGTTGACGTCCGGGTGCGCCTGCAGCAGCGTCTCCATGACCTGGCGACCCTGATCGCGCGCGAAGTCGCCGGACTGCGAGGCGACGATCTGCATGTTGTCATGCTGCGCCATGACGTCGTCGAAGCCCGTCCTGCGATCGTTCGCGGGAGACGACCCGGTGGTGCCCTCGAGCTCCACGATGATCCCCTCGTCGCCCTCGAAGTTCTCGAGCGTCCACTCGGCGACGCGCCTGCCCTGGTCGATGAAGTCGGAGCCGAGGAAGGCGACGTAGTCGCGCCCGGCCTGGGCGACGTTCGGGTCGACCGAGCGGTCGACGAGGAAGGTCGGGATGCCCGCGGCCTTGGCCTTCATGACGGCCGGGATCAGGGGCTTCTCCTCGCGCGGCGGCAGGAAGAGGACGTCGATGCCCTGCGCGATCATCGAATCGACGTCGGCCACCTGCTTGGCGGCGGAGCCCGCCGCATCGGTGGAAATCAGGTCCCAGCCGCACTCCTCGGCGGTGTCGGCGAACGACTTCGTCTCGGCGATGCGCCAAGGGTTGTTGCTCTCCATCTGGGAGAAGCCGACCTTGTAGCGCTCCTTCTTCTCGAGCGGCGGAAGGTCCTGGGCCGACGCGGCGGATACGCCGATCGCCAGTGCGATGCCGGCGCCCGCCAGGACGTGCGCCGAAGCGCGTGCGAAGGTTCGTCGTTTCATGATGTGCTCTTCCCGTTGGTTGCGATCGTGTCGATCCGGCCGTAATCCCTGTCAGGCCCAGCTCAGGTACATCGTCTGCTTCCTGAGGTAGCCCTCGAAACCGTACTTCCCGTCCTCCCCGCCCAGGCCGGAGCGCTTCCAGCCCGTGTGGAAGCCCTGTACCTGTTCGCCGATGCCGCGGTTGACGTACAGCTCGCCGAAGTCGAGCGCCTGAGCCGCCCGCATGATGCGGCGCTGGTCCGCGGTGTACACGTAGGCGGACAGCCCGAACGCGGTGCGGTTGGCGCACTCGATCGCCTGCTCCAGAGAATCGACCGCCATCAGCGGCACCACCGGGCCGAAGATCTCCTGCTGCATCAGCGGGGACGCGTTGTCCTCGACCGAGAGCACGGTCGGTGCGTACCAGTGCCCCCTCGCGTAGTCGCCGCCTTCCAGCGGACCGCCCTCGAGCAGGACCTCGGCACCGGCCGCGCGGCCCGCCTCGACGATGGCGGCGACCTTCTCCACCTCGCCGCCGCTGATCTTGGGGCCCAGGTCGGGCGAGCTCATCGGGTCAGCGATGCTGAGCGCCTTCACGCGATCGACGAAACGCTCGGTGAACTCGGCCGCGATCGGGCGATGCAGGTACATGCGCTCGTTGCAGGTGCACACCTGACCGCAGTTGGTGAAGCGCGCCGCCACCGCCGACGTCACGGCAAGTTCCAGGTCGGCATCGTCCATGACGATCAGCGGCGCCTTGCCGCCGAGCTCCAGCCGGATGATCTTCAGCCCCTTCGCGCCCGCCGCGTAGATCTCCTGGCCCGCGCGCGTGCTGCCGGTCATCGTGATCATGTTCGTCAGGGGACTCTCCACCAGAGCCTGCCCGACCACCCGGCCCCGCCCGGTCAGCACGTTGAACAGCCCCGGCGGGAAGCCGACGCGATCGGCCAGCGCCGCCAGTTCCAGGCCGGACAGCGGCGTGAACTCGTGCGACAGCAGCACGAAGGCGTTGCCCGCGACCAGCGCGGGGCCGAGCTTGCGTGCGGCGAGCGCCAGCGGGTAGTTCCAGGCGGTCAGCCCGACCACCACGCCGTGCGGCACGCTCCGGATGTGTATCTCCTCGTCGACGTGGTCGGACGGCAGGATGTCGCCACGGATCCGCCGAGCGTTCTCGGCGGCATAGCGCAGCAGGTTCTCGGCGGCGCCGACCTCGCCGAGCGCTTGATCGAGCGGCTTGCCCTGCTCTGCCACCACGATGCGGGCGAGCCGGTCCGCATCGGCAGCGACCGCATCGGCCAGCCGCGCGACCAGTCGCCCGCGTTCGATTGCCGGTACGCGCGCCCAGGCCCGTGCCGCGCGACGGGCGGCCTCGAGCGCGCGCTGGGCGTCGTCGGCCGACCCCTCCGCGATGGTGGCGACGGTGCGCTCGTTCGCCGGGTTCTCGACCTCGATGCGCTCCGCTCGGTCGGCGCCGACCCAGGCGCCGTCGATGTACATGGACAGCGCATCGCCTTCGGCACCGGCGTGCAAGGACAATTCGGTCAAGTGAGCGCTCCTGGTTGGCATCTTTTTGGTACCACCAAAATGATCTTACCGGGGAAGTCGTGCAACGGTCAACCACGGGAACGGCCATCGAAGGCTCCAGAGGACCTTCCGCTGCCCTTTTTTTGGTGGACCCATATCGGCATCCGATCGATACCCTCGTCTCATTCCGACCGGGCACCGACCCCGTATCCGCAGCGGCTCGCCCTTCTCGCCCCGCAACTGCCGGCGCTGGGGATGGGTCGACGGGCGGCAACGATCACCGCGATCGGCAGCGCGCCACCGCGCACCCTGTCGCGGATGCGGGGCGAGTCGTTCAGCAGGTTCAGGCCGCTGCCGATCAGCACCGGCAAGACGGCCCCGAGCACGCTACCGACGACGATGCCCGAGCTATCGGACAGGCGCGTGCCACCCGGCACGACCGCGGCGATCACCGTGAGCTCGATTCCGATGGCGATATCCGGCTGCAGCCAGCCGACCCGCACCAGCACCACCGGCGCCGTGATCCCCTTGCGAAACCGCCATTCGCGTGGACGGCCACCGTCACGCGATCCATGGGCAGGCTGCTCTCGCGTGCCGAGCGCGCCGAGCTATCGATGGCGCACGCGCACACGGTTCTTGCCGCATCGACAATTTTGGTAGATCCAAATCCTCGGGTATGCTTCGACGCACTTTCGGTTCCAGAATCAGCAGATGGCTTCCGCCACGTCAAACCAGAGCACTACCGTCGATCCGGATCCGGGCGCGGACGGCGGGGCGACGGACGAGCGGGCCTCCGCCCGGGTCGTCCGCTACCTCGAGGACCAGATCCTGTCGGGCACGCTCGCCGACCGCGCGCCGCTGCCGGCGGAGCGGGACCTGGTCAAGCGATTCGGCACCAGCCGGACGGTGGTGCGCGAGGCGATCACCACGCTCAGCCACCGCGGGTTGATCGAAAGCCGGCCTCGGTTCCGGCCGCTGGTCAGGAAGCCGGGCATCGAGTCGGCGTTCGCCGCCGTGGGCGGCATCGTCGAGCACCTGCTCGGCGACGAGCGGGGCGTGCGAAACCTCTACGAATCGCGATTGTTCCTCGAGCGCGCGTTGGTGCGCGAGGCGGCCTTGCGCGCCAGGAAGCGGGACATCGACGAGTTGCGCGCGGCGCTGGACGACAACGAGGCGGCGATTCCCGATTCGGCCGCGTTCTACGCGACCGACGTCGCCTTCCACGGCGTGCTCTACCGCTTGCCGAGGAACCCGATCTTCCCGGCCGTGCACTCGGCCTACACCGCGTGGCTCGCCCCGCAATGGGAGCGCATGCCCCGATCGCCCGAGCGCAACGCGATGAACCACCGAAGCCACGGCGAGATCTTCGCCTGCATCGTCGAGCGCGACGCCGACGGGGCGGAGCTCGCGCTGCAACGCCACCTGGACGCGGCCTGGGAGTACGTGCGCGTGACCTTCGACGCCCCCCCGCCCTCGACGAAGTCCGCGAAGCGGTGAGCGAGACCTTCGACCACATCGTCGTCGGCGGCGGCTCCGCGGGCTGCGTCGCGGCCGCGCGCCTGGTACGGGCGGGGGCGCGCGTGCTCGTGCTGGAGGCCGGACACTCGCATCGCCACCCGCTGCTGGACATGCCGCCCGGGATCTTCAAGCTGATCAACGGCTCGCGGTTCATGCGCTATCACCGCACCGAGCCACAGCCGCACCTCGACGGACGCGTGCACGATATCCCGCAGGCCAACGTGCTCGGCGGCGGATCGTCCGTCAACGCGCAGGTCTACATGCGCGGGCGCCCCGCCGACTACGACGCGTGGCAGGAGCTCCTGCACGGCAACAACGACGCGGTCGGTTGGGGCTGGGAGGACGTGCTGCCGCACTTCCGGGCCATGGAGGGCAACGAGCGGCTGAGCGACGTGCGCCACGGCACCGACGGCCCGCTCCACGTGTCCGATCCCGGCCACGTCAACGAGGTCTCGCGCTGGTTCGTCCAGGCGGTACAGGCCATGGGCGAGCCGTTCAACACCGACTTCAACGGCGCCTCTCAGCGCGGCGTCGGCTTCTACCAGTTCATGAACCGCGCGGGCCGCCGGTGCTCGGCCGTCTACTCGCACCTCGCGCCGCTGGAGGGAAACCCGAACCTCGTCGTGCGGCTGCGCTGCACGGTCCGAAGGATCGTGCTCGAACGCGGCCGCGCCCGTGCGGTGGTGTACCGCGACAAGATCGGCCGTGAGCACACGGTGCACGCCGACGGCGAGATCGTGCTGGGCTCGGGCGCGCTCGTGACGCCGCAGCTGCTGATGCTCTCGGGCCTCGGGGATCCGGAGCGGCTCGCCGAGCACGACATCGCCTGTGCCGTGGATCTCCCGGGCGTGGGCAGGAACCTGATCGATCATCCCGAGGTGCCGATGACGGCGCTCGCCAACGGACCCTACGGCTACCACCGCCAGGGCGAGGGCTGGCGCATGCTCAGGAACGGGCTGCAGCTGAAGCTCTTCGGCTCGGGGCCCGTCACCTCCGCGGGCGTCGAGGCCGGCGCCTTCGTGAACCCCGAGGACCCCGAGGCGCCGCCGAGCGTGCAGGCTTTCTGCGTACCGGTCGTCTACCTCGATCGCGATGCGCTCGATCTCGTGCAGAACGATTACGGCATGACGATCACGACGGTCGTGGTCAAGCCGAAGTCGCGCGGCGAGGTGCGGCTCGCCTCGGCGGATCCGGCCGCGATGCCGCGCGTGTCGCCGAACCTGCTCGCGCACGAGGACGACATGCGAACGATGATGCGCGGCCAGCGCTTCTTTCTCGAGGCGATGCGACAGACGCCGCTCGCGAGCCGCATCGCACGGATCGCGGTTCCGCCGGACGGGCGCGACGACGACGCCACCCTGCGCGCCCACTGCAAGCGCTTCGTGAAGACCAACTACCACCCGTGCGGCACCGCGCGCATGGGTCGCGACGGGGATCCGATGGCGGTGCTGGACTCGAAGCTTCGCGTGCGCGGCGTGCAGGGCCTGCGGGTGTGCGACATGTCGGCGGTGCCGGACATCAACGCGGGCAACACGAACGCCCCGGCGATGATGCTCGGGGATCGCTGCGCGGAGCTGGTGATCGACGCCGGCGGGCGTTGAGGTAGCGCGCCGGGCGGCCGAGCCCACCGGGCCGCCGGCTCAGATCGCCAGGTGCGTCCGGGGATCGAAGAAGTGCAGGTGCGCGGTGTCGAGCGCGATCTCGATCCGGTCCCCGACCCGCGCCCGGGTGGCCGGTCCGAACCGCGCGGTGCAGCGGCACGACTCGCGCCCGCCGAGCTCGTCAAGCGCGTCCGGATCGCCGCTGTCGATCGGTGCCGCGGCGATCGGGAAGTGAACGAGCGTCTCGGCGCCCAGCGCCTCGCGTACCGCGACGGTCGCCGTCAGGCGCCGGTCCGGCGGGTGGTCCGGCACGAGCGAGGCGTCCTCGAGGTGCTCGGGGCGAAAGCCCACGACGATCGGTTCGTCGAGGTGCTCCGCCAGTGCGGGCCGTGACTCGACGGTCTCGGCCGGCACGCCCAGGCCCTGGTCGCCGAGTTCGGCCCGGTAACCGGCACCGTCGCGGCGCAGCGTGCCCTCGCACAGGTTCATCGACGGCGAGCCGATGAAGGCGGCGACGAAGACGTTCTCGGGCCGCGCGTAGAGGTCCTCCGGCGCGGCCACCTGCTGCAGCACCCCGTCCTTGATGACCGCCACGCGGTGGCCCATCGTCATCGCCTCGACCTGATCGTGCGTGACGTAGAAGGTCGTGACGCCGAGATCCTTCTGGATGCCGGCGATGTCGGCGCGCATCTGCACCCGGAGCTTCGCGTCGAGGTTCGACAGCGGCTCGTCCATCAGGAACAGCGACGGACGGCGCACGATCGCGCGCCCCATCGCCACGCGCTGGCGCTGGCCGCCGGACAGCTGCCCGGGCTTCTTCGCCAACTGCTCCATCAGCTCCAGGATCGAGGCCGCACGGCGAACCTGGTCCTCGCGATCGTCCTTCGGCGTGCGCCGGAGCTTCAGCGGGAAGCCGATGTTCTGGCCCACTGTCATCTGCGGGTACAGCGCGTAGTTCTGGAACACCATCGCGACGTCGCGATCCTTCGGCGCGAGGTCGTTCAGCAGCCGCTCACCGACGAACAGCTCCCCTTCGCTGATCTCCTCGAGTCCGGCGATCATCCGGAGCGCGGTCGACTTGCCGCACCCCGAGGGGCCGACGAGCACGAGGAACTCGCCATCCTCGAGCGCGAGAGTCAGCCCGTCGACGGCCCGGAAGCCGTTGTCGTAGACCTTGCCGATCCCGTCGAGCGTGGCCGTGGCCATTCGTCGTCGTCCTCAGTTCTTGACCGCGCCGGCGGTCAGGCTGCTGATGAGGTAGCGCTGCAGGAACAGGAAGAACAGCATCAGCGGGATGGTCGAGTAGATCGAGGCCGCCATCAGCTCGTTCCACTCGATCTTGTACTGCCCGATGAGCTGCCCGATACCGACGGGCAGCGTCTTCTGGGATTCCGAGTTCGTCAGGATCAGCGCGAACAGGTACTCGTTCCAGCCGGTGATGAACGCGTACACGGCCGTCGCCACCATGCCGGGCAGTGCCAGCGGCAGGATCACGGTGAAGAACGTGCGCGCCGCCCCACAGCCGTCGATCGCGGCGGCCTCGTCGAGCTCCTTCGGAATGCTCCGGAAGTAGCCGTACATCATCCACGTGCAGAACGGGATCGTGAACGAGATGTAGGTGATGATGAGCCCGAGATGCGAGTCCAGAAGTCCGGCCGTCTTCAGGATCTTGAAGTACGGAATCACGAGCATGACCGAGGGGAACATCTGCGACAGCAGCAGGAACGCCAGGAACGCGCCGCGGCCGCGAAAGCGGAAGCGCGACAGGCCGTAACCCGCGAGGGTGGAGAAGGTGAGCGAGATCGCCGTGGCCGATAGCACGACGACGAGGCTATTGGTCACGTAGTCGGCGAACGGATAGTCCTCGAACACGCGTACGAACGCACCGAGCGTGGGGCTGTCCGGCCACAGCAGCGGCGGGTCGGAGAACAGCTCTGTCTCGTTCTTCAGCGACGTCGAGATCATCCACGCCACCGGCACCAGCACGATCGCGCAGGCGAGCAGCAGCACCGGGTAGTAGATCGGGTGCGCGCCGCCGACGCTCGATCGGGATCTCATCCGCTCAGGCCTCCTCGTCCGGCACGGTGCGCCGGTACACGATCGCGAACGCCACGCAGATGAAGAGCACGATGACCGCCATCGCCGCGGCGCGGCCGAAGTCGAAGCTCTGGAACGCCGTGCGATAGATGTCGATGCTGACGACGTTGGTCGCGTCCACGGGCCCCCCCTTGGTCATCAGCCACACGATCGTGAAGTGCTTGAACCACCACACGAACTCCAGGATGACCGCGACGCCCAGGATCGGCGCGAGCCCGGGCAGCGACACGTAGCGGAACTGCAGCAGCCGACCTGCCCCGTCGAGGGCTGCAGCCTCGTAGCGGTCCTTGGGGATCGACTGCAGGCCGGCCAGCGAGAGCAGCATGACCAGCGGGTAGCCCTTCCAGATCGCCGCGAAGACGACCGCGACGAAGGCCCAGATCGGGTCGTCCAGCCACGCCACCTGCGAGGAGATCATGCCGAGCATCGAGAGCGCGTGGTTCAGGATCCCAAAGATCGGATCGAAGATCCAGCGGAAGATCAGCGCGACGACGACCTCGGGGAACAGCCACGGCAGGATGAGGATCGCGCGGAACACGGTGTTGAACTTCACGTCCGAGGCGAGCATGACCGCGAGCGTCACGCCGACGAGCACGTGCCCGGAGATCACCAGTAGCGCGTAGACGACGGTGACGACGAGGCTTCGGCGGAAACCCGGATCGGCCAGGCTTTCGTTAAAGAACTTCAGCCCGACGAAGTCCCAGCGGTTGAGCAGGTTCGTGTCGAACAGGCTGATGTAGATGCCGTAGCCGAGCGGGTAGGCCACCAGCAGCAGCATCACCAGCACCGACGGCGACACGAATGTCAGGCCGATGCGCTCGCGCGCGGCGGCGACCGGGGAGCGCCGCCGGCGCGGGCGCGTCCCGGTGCGCGTCGCGTCGCGAACGCCGCTCGCCGCGACGGGCACGTCCACCGCGCCCTAGCGGTTGTTGGCGATCAGCCGCTCGGTCTGCTCCGCGGCGCCCTTCGCCGCCTCCTCGGGCGACTTCTGCTCGATGATCACCGCCTGGTAGGCGTCGCCCGCGACCGAGAAGAGGTCCGGGTAGAACGTCGCGGTCGGCACCTGGTAGCCGTACTCGGCCGCCTCGATGAAGCCCTCGAGTTCGGGGCGCGCGATCGCGGGATCCTCGAGTGCGTCCAGGCGCGTCGGCAGCCGGCCCGTCGCCGCGTTCCAGGCCACCTGGTTGTCCCGGTTCAGGATGAACCGGATGTACTCGGCGGCCAGCTCCTTTTCGTCGCTGTCGGACGACACCGCCCAGCCGAACATGCCGAGGTTGACGTCCGGCTCGACGCCCTCGACCGAGGGCAACAGGGCACCCGCCATCTTGCCCGCCATGTCCGGATTCTGGTCGAGCACCGCGCCGATCGTGTGGGGGCCGGTGATCATCATCGCCGCCTTGTCGCTCGCGATCAGCGTGACAGCCTCCCCGTAGCCGGTCTGCAGCGGGCCCGGCGGCACCGAGCCGTCGGCGACAAGTTCGCCGTACAGCGCAAACGCGGCCACCGCCTCGGGCGTGTCGAACTGCGTGGTCCAGGAGTCGCCGTCGGCGACGGGCTCGTCGGCCCCGTGGGCGCGCAGCACGAGGAAGAAGCGCCCCGCTCCGGAGCCGTTGTTGGTGCCGACCATCGCGAAGCCCCAACGATCGGTCTGACCGTCGCCGTCGGTGTCGACGGTCATCGTCTTCGCAACCTCGCGGAACTCGTCCCAGTCGCTCGGCGGCTCGACGCCCGCCTCCTCGAACAGGTCACGGCGGTAAAGCAGGGTGTTGGGGATCGTGAACCACGGGGCGAACTGGTACTCGCCGTCGATCGTGGACTGCGCGAGCGGGCCCTTGGCGAAGCCCTGGAAATAGTCGGCGCCGAGCGTCTCCTCCATGTCCGCGACGATGCCGAGATCGTGCGCCTGCGCCATGAACTCCGGGGAGTTGATGAACACGTCCGGCATCGAACCGCTTATCGCCAGCGCGTTGGTCTTGGCGTAGAGCTCGTTGGCCGGCACGCCGATGAACTCGATCGTGACGTGCGGACGCGCCTCCATGAACGCGTCGGCGGCGGCCTGCTCGGCCACGCCCTCGGGGCCCTCGACGATCGTGGACGACAGCACAGTCAACGTGACCGGGTCGTCGGCGGCCTGGGCGGTGGCGGACAGACCCAGCAACAAGCCCGGCAACAGGCCTCGGGCCAGCAGCGCGACGGACAGCTTGGACAGGTTCATGGGCGGTCTCCTCGTGGTTCTCCGGGTGATGTCCGGGGGATGTCCGGGCACCGCAGGCACGTCGGCACGGGGGTCCGTGACGCCGTACGGACCGAGCGGTCGAACATGCTCGAAGGAAAATAGTACACGAAGACAATGATATCGTGCACGGAAAGTCATTCGTCGAGCGTCCCGAACATCGCCTCCGGCAACCCGCCGACGTCGAGATCGATCGCCAGTACGCTGCCCGACAGCGGCGCCTCTCCGAGCACCGCCTCCGACAACCCGATCCGCGCACTCGTGACGAACAGCGTGCGTCCGTCGTCCCCGCCGAACGCGCAGCTCGTCGGCCGCGGCACCGGCACGCGCACCACCCGATCGACGCGCCCGTCCGGGTCGTGGCGCACGAGCCGGCCGCCGTCCCAGTGCGCGCTCCAGACGAAGCCCTCGGCATCGACCGCAAGGCCGTCCGGCGCGGCGTCCCCGGGCACGCCGTTCTCGTCGACGCGCGCGAACGGGCGCCGCTCGCCGAGCGCGCCGCTCTCTGCATCGAAGTCGAACACGTCGATCGTGCCGCAGCCGCTGTCGGTGAAGTAGAAGCGCGCACCGTCGGGGCTCCAGCCGAGCCCGTTGGCGATGTCGACGCCGTCGAGCATCCGCACGGCCGTACCGTCGGGGTCGACGCGCCAGAGCGCGCCGGCGCCCGGGGACGCGTCGCTCGCCATCGACCCGATCCAGAACCGGCCGCGCGCGTCGCACTTGCCGTCGTTGAAGCGGTTGCCCGGACGATCCGACTCGGGGTTCGCGAGCGGCCGCACGGTCCCGTCCGCGTCGATCAGCACGATGCCCGAGGCGAGCGCGGCGACGAAGCCGCCGACCCGACGCGGCACGACCGCGCCGATCGGCTCGGCCACGGCAAGCGTGCGCTCGGCGCCCGGCGCGTCCGGCGAGAACGAGCGGATCGCCGGGGCGAGGATGTCGACGCGGTGCAGCACGCCCTCGGAGGCCGCCCAGTGCGGCCCCTCGCCGAGCTCGTCGGTGGCGTGCCGGGCGACGCGGACGCCGGGGTCCGCTGGCCAGATGGCGCTCACGTCAACGCCCCGAGACGCGCCGACATGCCCTGATCGGCGACCAGGTCCGCACCGTTCACCGCCACGGACGCGTCCGAGAGCAGGAACGCCGCGCACGCACCGAGATCCGCCGCTCGGTTGTAGCGTCGTCCCGTGGCGTGCCAGCTGCGGAACGTCGCCTCGACGGCGGGATCGCACGCGGCGACCGCGGCGACCGCCTCGGTCAGCGTGAGCCCCGGACTGAGGGAGTTCACGCGGATGCCGTGCGGGCCGAGGCTCCACGCCATCGCGCGCGTCATCGCGACGATCGCGGCGCGCGTCGCGGCGTACATCTCGTAGTCCGCGTCCGAGGCGCGCGCGTGGTTCGAGGCGATGTTGACGATCGAGCAGCGCGTCGGCGCGTCGACATCGCTCCCCTCCCCGCCACGCGTCGGACCCTCGAGCACACACCGCGCCACGGCCTGCGCGGCAAGGTAGGGAGCGCGCTGATTGATTGCCCACAACCGCTCCAGATCCGAGAGCGGCGTGTCGAGGAACGGCGCGTGCAGCGTGATGCCGGCGTTGTTCACGAGCCCGTCGATTCGCCCGTGACGCTCCGCGGCACCGTTCACCCAGGCCCGTACCGCATCGGGGTCGGCGACGTCGAGCGTACGCGCGTCGACGCCTTCGCGGTCCGGGTAGCTCGCGTCCGGCTCGAGCGTGCCCACGACGACCCGCGCCCCGGCATCGTGGCACGCCTCGACGATGCCGCGTCCGATACCCGCGCCGCCGCCGGTGACGAGGACGACGCGTCCGGCGAGCGATCCCGTCGCGCCCGCACCTCGCGGCCCGACGCTCACTTGACCGCCCCGGCCGTCACGCCCGTCACGATGCGGCGCTGGAAGATCAGGAACAGCAGCAGCAGCGGCAGCGAGCCGAGCACCGCCGCCGGGAACAGGTCCTCGGGCGAGAGGTTGTGGTTCCCGACGAAGCGGTAGACGCTGATCATGACGGTGAATTTGTCCTCGTCGGTCAGCAGCAGCAACGGGTAGGTGAAGTCGTTCCACACGTTCAGCATGACGAACAGCGACAACGTCGCGGTCGCCGGACCCAGCAACGGCCGGATCACGTGCCAGAAGACCTGCAGGTCCGAGCAGTTGTCGAGCTTGGCCGCCTCGTCGAGCTCGATCGGGATGCTGCCGATGAAGCCGGTGTAGAAGAACACCGCGAGCGGCAGGTTCAGCGCGGTGAACGCGAGCACGAGACCGAGGTAGGTGTCGAGCAACCCGAGATCTCGGAAGATCACGTAGATCGGCGTGATCGTCACGAAGTTCGGCGTCGACAGCCCCAGCGCCATCAGCAGCACGAGCGCGCGCGAGAGCCCGGTGGTGCGCCGCGCCAGCGGGTAGGCGGCGAGCGCGCCGACGAGCGACACCAGCAACGTGACCGAGAGCGTGATGCCGACCGAGTTCGCGACGCTCCGCGCGTAGCTCATCTTCGACAGCGCATTGGCGTAGTTGCCGAGATACAGCGCCTCGGGCAGTCCCAGCGGATCACGCACGATCTCGGCGCCACTCTTGAACGACATCATGACCATGTAGAGCACGGGCAGCAGCATCACCGCGACCAGCGCGACGGCGAGCGTCGACAGCAGCGTCCGCCCGAGCCTGCCGCGCCGGCTCACGCTCGCGCTCACGAGCGCAGCCTCGTCTCGCGCGCGCGCAGCACCCGGTTCTGCGCCCAGGCCACGAGCACGACGAGGATCAGCATCACGATCGACAGCGCGCTCGCGAAGCCGAACTGATACTTGCCGAACAGCGAATCGATGATGTGCAGGCTGAGCGTGCGTGTCGCGCCGTCCGGGCCGCCGCGCGTCATGATGAAGGGCAGCTCGAAGGTCTTGAGTGTGCCGATCGTCGACAGCACGACGTTGATCGTGAAGCTCGGTGCCAGCAGCGGCACCTCGATGTGACGAAAGCGCTGCCAGCCGGTCGTGCCCTCGAGCCGCGCCGCCTCGTCGTACTCCCGCGGGATCGCGGCGTAGCCCGCGAGGAAGATCGCCGTCGTGTAGCCGACGAACATCCACACGTGCGTGAACGCGAGCGCGTACAGCGCGGTGCTCGGGTCGCCGATCCAGTTGTGCGCCAGGAATCCCAGCCCGAGGGCGCCGAGCAAGGAGTTGAGCGCCCCGTCGAACGGGGAGTAGATGAACTGCCACACGTAGCCGACGATGACGAACGACATCATCGCGGGCAGGAACAGAGCGGCGCGGCAGAAGTTCCTCACCGCGGGCAGGCGGTGCAGGATGGCCGCGAAGAACAGCCCCGCGGCAGTCTGCACCGTCACGACGACAAGTGTGAAGAGTAGCGTCACCTTCAGCGCGTCGACGTAGCGCGAGCGCGTGAAGATGCGCTCGAAATGCTTCCAGCCGACATCGTTCGCGACGCCCACGCCGGTGAAGTCGGTGAAGCTCAGCCGCCCGGACAGCAGGATCGGGTAGACGAAGAACGCACCGAGCACGATCACGGCCGGGACCGTGAACAGGTAGATCCGGTAGCTGCGCATCGCCTCGCCCCATGGTGGCCGAACAGGTCGGCCGGACGCCCTCGCCCGGCCGGTCGCGCGCGCGTCCCTACTGGTCCTCGACGATCTCGTCCCAGCGCGACAGTACGTCCGCGGGGTCCTTGTCCAGGTCGAGCAGGTAACCGGTCATGCTGTCGAAGATCTCCGACTCCAACGGCTTCGGCCAGGCGAGCACGCCGAACGGGTACATGATCGTGCGCCCGTTCTCGCGCGCCTCGTCGTAGGGCGCGGCGAGCTCGGCCATGCCGTTCGTGCCGCCCTCGAACGGACTGTAGGCGGACTCTGCCACCAGCATCTCCTTGAGGTTCTCGTCAGCGGTGAAGAAGTCCACGAACGCCTTCGCCTCGGCGGGATGCTCGCTCTGTGCCGAAATCGACCAGCCGATGCCGAACAGGTCCAACGCGACGCCGCCGTCGCTCGTCGGGATCGGGGCGAACACGAAGTCCAGGTCATCGACGCCCAGGAAGTCCCGGATGTTCCAGGCGCCCTGCGGCATCATCGCGAAGTTGCCGGCCTTGAACTCGGCCAGCGCCGTCGACCACGGGTCGACGCCTGCCTGGACCTCGGCGTCGAAGCAGCCCGCCTCCTGCAGCTCGGGGAAGAGCTTCAGCGTCTGCACGAACGCCTCGTTGTCCTCGAACGTCACGTCCTCGGTGCCGAGCGCGACGGCCGCCGACGGATCGACCTCGAGTCCGTTGGCGACGGTGAACAGCGGCGCCGAGAAGCCGCCGGTGAAGATCATCGCGTTCGTGCCGTTCTCGCTCAACGTCGTGCAGGCGGCCTTCAGCTCGTCGATCGTGGTCGGCGCGGACTCGACACCTGCCGCCCTCAGCAGGCCCATGTTCACGAAGTTGCCCATGCCGATGATCTCGAGCGGCATGACGTGCACGTCGTTGCCGGTCGTGATCGCGTCGCGGATCGCCGGGGTCAGGGCGTCGTACCACTCGCCCTTGTCGAGCGGCGCGAGCAGGCCCGCGTCGCTCCAGACCTTCACGAGCGGCATGTCGGTCATCATGACATCCGGGGGATCGCCCCCCTGGAGCCGCGGCGGCAGCACGATGTCGGTGTCGGTGCGGCTGATGTAGGAGAAATCGATGTCGATATCGGGATGGGCGGCCTCGAACCGCTCGATCAGCTCGGCCAACGCCGCGGGCTCGGCGTCGTTGCCCTTCCACGCGGTGACCTCGAGGGTCGCGGCCGGGGCCACGGCGGTGGTGCCGAGCAGGGCCGCAGCGCCTAGCGAGCGGACGGTTCGGGACGATTTCATGGTCATCGGAATGCCTCTGCAGTCACTGTCATGTATCGAGCGCCGATAAATCGTACACTATCGATATGATTCAGTGCACTAAATCGGACTGATGGAACGCCGGGACGACTGGATCGCGGTCGACCGGGGTACCACCCGCCTCCGTGCGCGGCGTGTCTCGGGCGACGGCGACGTGCGCGTTGCCCGCGCGAGCGACGCGGGCATGGGCGCTCTGTCCCCGGACGGCGTCGAGCCGGCGTTGCGGGAGTTGCCGGGCCACGAGATCGAACCGGGTCGGACGCGGCGGGCCGCGGGCCGCGCCGTGACCCCGGACGATCCCGATCCGACGAAGGACCAGCCGAGAGAAGAAGCATGAGCGTGCCAGACCTGCACATCGCCGCGATCGAGCCGATCGCCGCCGCCGTCGGCGGACGCAACCAGCTGCTCGTCAAGCTCACCACCGAGGGCGGCCTCGTCGGCTGGGGCGAGTCGGGGCTGTCGGGGCGCGAGCGCGCGGTCGCCGGCGCGCTCGAGCACGTCGCGGGCTTTCTCGTCGGCCAGGACGCGCGCCGCATCGGTCGCATCTGGCAGGAGGTCTACCGCAGTCAGTACTTCGAGGGCGGGCGGGTGCTGACCGCGGCGCAGTCGGCGCTCGACATCGCGCTGCACGATGTCGTGGCCAAGGCGCTCGGGGTACCGGTGTACCAGCTCCTCGGCGGGCGCCACCGCGACATGATCCCCTCGTTCGCCTCGACCCTCGCCGAGCCAGGCCCCGAGGCGCTGGAGCAGGTGCGCACGCTGATGGATCACGGCTGGGACTGCGTGCGGGTCATGCCTGCCGGGCACGGCGCGAGCGACGGCGACGTCTACGACCCGCGCGCGAGTCTCGCCCGGACGGCCGAATGGCTCACGGAACTACGCCGCGAGGTCGGCCCCGCGCTCGCGCTCGGCATCGATTACCACCACCGGTTGTCGGTGGCCGAGGCCGCGAGCTTCTGCCAGCGCATGCCGTCCGGCACGCTCGACTTCCTCGAGGAGCCCATCCGTCACGAGACACCCGAGGCTTATGCGGCGCTGCGCACGATGACCGACGTGCCGTTCGCCGTCGGCGAGGAGTTCTCCTCGAAGTGGGCGGCGGCCCCGTACATCGAGCGTGGGCTGACGCAGTACATGCGGCTGGACCTGTGCAACATAGGCGGCTTCACCGAGGCGATGAAAGTCGCCGGCTGGTGCGAGCGGCACTACATCGACCTGATGCCGCACAACCCGCTCGGGCCGGTGTGCACGGCGGCGACGGTGCATCTCGGTGCCGCGGTGCCCAACTGGAGCTGGGTCGAGACACGCCAGGCGCCGACCGAGGCGCTCGGCTTCCACGACCGGACGATCTTCCCGCAGCAGGTCGAGATGCGCGGGCCGGTCTATGTCGTGAACGACCGTCCCGGGCTCGGCGTCGAGGTCGACGAGGCGGCGCTGCGGGCCTCGGCCCCGATCGACTGGGAGGCGCCACACCTGACGCGCGCGGACGGCTCGGTCACGAACTGGTAGCGGCGGCCGCGGCCGCGACTACTCCGCGGCGCGGCGCGCGCCGGCGTCGAGCACCTTCATCTGCTGCGCCATGTGCTCGCCCGAGCCGCGGATGTGACGGCGAATGACCTGGGCGGCAACGTCCGGCTCGCCGGCGCCGAGCGCGTCGAGCAGCTCGCGGTGCTCCACCATGATCGCCCGCTCGCGCTTCGTGCCGATCGACAGTCCGAGCGAGAACACGTTCAGCGCGCGCCGCTGACGCTTCCAGATCTCGACCGCGCGGCGGTTGTAGTGGCGCTCGTACATGTAGCCGTGAAACTCGGCATCGATGCGTGCGAAGGCGGCCCGTTCGGTCACGGGCGTGGCCGCCACGCGCGCCTGGATCGTCTCGAGTTCGGCTAGCTGACCGGGCTGCACGAACTCCGCGAACCAGGCCAGGAAGTACGGCTCGAGCAGCTGCAGCAGCTCGAAGATCTCGGTGATGGTCTCGGCATCGGCCTTCCTGACCGTGGCACCGCGGTTCTGGCTGAACTCGACGAAGCCCTCGCCCTGGAGCTGGCGCAGGACCTCGCGCACCGGGCTGGTGCTGACGCCGTAGCGCTCGGCGAGCTGCGCGACCTTGAGCCGCTCGCCGCCGGCCAGCGCACCGGTGTCGATGTCGCCCATCACGCGCTCGTACACCGAGATCTCGGGCTCTGCCGCGGGCTTCGTCAAGGCCAACTCTGTCGGTGGGGCTGCGGGGAACGGACAGCACTCTACCAGAGAGCACACTCTCCGCTCCTTTCTGCACCATTCCACCTACTCCGTACATCATGCGCACACGTGGGTACGCTGAAAACGGACGTTCGCGGCGTGCCGGTAGACACGGTCCTCGAGCGCGTGGAGCTGGACGTGCTGATGGTAGCGAACAGCTACGGCCTGCTCGATCGCGGCGCCGCCGAGGTGCTGTTCCCACGCTGCCCTGACCCCGGGACTGGAGGTGGAGCCGGCAGCGCGCTTCGATTCCGGCGTTCTCGCGACCGGCCCGGACGTGCTTCACGCGCGGTTCGACTACGCGGTGGCCGAAGGGTCACTCGGCGATCTTCCACGGCAACGCCGAGCGTTCGTACCGCGTCTGAACGCGGTCGGCCGCCAGAGCGCCGAAGAACCGGAGCGTCTCTGCCACGTGCTCGGCCCAGTACGGCCACTCGTGTCCCCCGGGGAACTCCGCATAGTCGTGGACCATGCCCGCTTCCTCCAGCTCCCTGTGCAGGCGCCGGTTCCCCTCGATCAGAGGATCGTCCACACCGCAGTCGAAGCGAAACGGCGGAAGCCGGTCGCGGTTCCGCTTCAACGCGTCGATGACCTCGGGCGTCGCATCCGTTAGGTCGTAGGCATCCAGCGGCTCCTCCACGAAGGAAGCCATTTCCGCGAAGCGGGTGATGGACGAGTGAGCGGCGAATCCGGCGTATCGCTCCGGATACAGGGCCGCGAGTCGCAGCGCCCCGTAGCCGCCCATGGACAACCCGGCCAGGAACCTCGGTGCCGCGGCGGTCGTCGGCAGCTCCGCCTGCAGCAGCGCGGCGGGCACGTCGTCGACGATCCACGAGGCGTAGTCGGCGTCTGCGTGCCGCCGGTAGCCGGTCCCGTCGAAGCGGCCCCCGTCCCCGGGCATCGCGAGCAGCATCGGCGGGATGTCGCCGGCTTTCACGAGAGCCGCCGCCGTTCGGTGCACCCCCGCCTTGCCGGCCCAGATCCAGTGGCTGCCGTACACGCCGTGCAGCAGCGTCACCATCGGCAGCGCGGCATCCGCGGGAGTGTCCGGCGGCACGAACACGGTGATGTCCCCACGACCACGGAGGTACGGGGTCTTCACGGTGACCTGGCGAAGGCCGTCGCGTTCGAAGGCCGGGTCGGAGAGTTCGATCGTGCGGAAGGTCGACATGGCGTGGTTCAATCGTCGAACAGGATGACGCCCTTGGCGATCTCGCCGGACCGCATGGCAGCGAAGGCCTCGTCGAGCTGGTCGAGTCGGTAGCTGCGGCTCACCAGCTCCTCCAGTTTCAACGCCTTGGCGTCGTGGAGGCCGAGCAGCCGCGGCAGATCGATCGCCGGATCACACCCGCCGTAAAGCGGGTTGCGGTACGTCTTGTCCCACTCGAAGAGGCGCATGTCCATGACGATCTCCTCCTCGATACCCGAGGCCTGCACGGCGGTGCCGCCGTTGCGGATCATCGCCAGCGGGGCCGCGCCCAAGGCCGGCACGGCGGTGCACTCCACGGCCACGTCCGCTCCGCTGCCGCCGAACAGTTCGCGCACCTTCGCGGCCACTGCCGCGAGCCCCACGTCATCGCGAGAGGCCCGGATGACATCGGTGGCTCCCAGGCTGCGGGCCATCTCCAGCCGCGTGTCGAAGAGGTCCACCGCCACCACGCGGGATGCCCCGGCGATGCGGCAGCCCTGCACCGCCGACAGTCCGACGCCGCCGCAGCCGAGCACGACGCAGCGGTCGCCCGGTCGCACTTCCCCCGCGTGGACCGCCGAGCCGAAGCCGGTCATGACGCCGCAGCCGACGATGCTCGCCGCCGCCCAGGAGATGCTCGACGCCTCCGGGATCTTCACCACCGCCGCCTCCTTCACCACCGTCCGTGCCGCCATCGTTCCGAGGTGAAAGGAGCGACGCAGCGGCACGCCGTCGAGCCGGGTGGACGCGGCGTGGGCGGCACCGGCGGTCTCCGAACCCGATCGCGCCGTCACCTCGTTGTTCACCTCGCACAGGTTGCGGTGGCCACGCGCGCAGGCACCGCAGCCGCCGCAGGGAATGGCCCAGTTCAGCAGTACCCGGTCCCCGGTCACCACCGCCGACACGCCTGCCCCGACAGCCGCCACCACGCCCGCCCCCTCGTGTCCGAGCACGTGCGGATGACCCCAGGTGAGCGAGTCGAAGTCGGTGTGGCAAATCCCCGACGCTCTCAGGTTCACCGCCACCTCGCCGGGGCCGGGCGGACCGACCTCGATCGCCCGGAGCGCGTGAGCCCCGCGTCCGTCGGTGACGAGAGCGGGGACGGTTTCGGCTCGGTCGGACGGGTTCATCGCTCGAGGAGGCGAAGCCGTCGGCGATACCACGCTTTCACAGACGCAACTCCGACGCGGGGTCGAACAAACTGATCTTGCTCATGTCGATCTCGAAGTCCATCGAGCTACCCGGCTCGGGCGCCTCGTCCGGCTCGCACACGATGATCGCCTCCTGTCCCGCGATCCTGGTCATGAGAATGGTCTCGGACCCGGTCGGCTCGTCCAGCTCGATCGATACCGGCACGACGACGGCGGCGTTCCCCTTGCGAGCGGCCCGTCCCTCGTGAGCCGGAGTGAAGTACTCGGGCCGGACGCCGAACGACACGGATTGCCCGTCGGTCAGCTGCCGAGCTCTACCCGGCGGCAACGGCAGCACGGTGCCGTCACCCCCGTCGAGGGCAAGACCGAAGCCGCCGCCCGACGACACGACCCTGGCCGAGAGGAAGTTCATGTTCGGCAGGCCCATGAAGCCTGCGACGAAGACGTTGCTCGGTGTCTCGTAGATCTCCTTCGGAGTGGCGTACTGCTGAAGAACGCCGCCGTACATCACCGCGATGCGGGTGGCGAGCGTCATCGCCTCTATCTGGTCATGGGTCACGTAGACCGTCGTGCGACCGACGCTCTGGTGCAGCCTCTTGATCTCGCCACGCATCTCGACCCGGAGCTTGGCGTCGAGATTGGACAAGGGCTCGTCGAAGAGAAACAACTTCGGATCGCGTACCAGAGCGCGACCCATCGCCACCCGCTGACGCTGACCGCCCGACAGCTGGCCGGGCTTGCGATCGAGCAGGGGCTCGATCTGCAGCATCGACGCCACCCTGGAAACCGTTTCCTTCTGGGTCGCCCGGTCGACGTTGCGGCATTCCATGCCGAAGGTCATGTTCTGGCGCACCGTCATCGTCGGGTAGAGCGCGTAGGACTGGAACACCATGGCGATGTCGCGATCCTTCGGCGCCTCGTCGTTGACGACCCTGTCGTCGATCCTCAGCTCCCCGGACGTGACGCTCTCGAGGCCCGCGATGATCGACAGCAGCGTCGATTTTCCGCAACCGGACGGACCGACGAGAGCGACGAACTCCCCGGAGTCCGCTTCGAGGTTGATGTCGCTGAGCACCTCGACCGACCCGTAGCTCTTGCGCAGGTTGGTGATCCGCAGTGATGACATGACGGGTTTCCCTATTTAACCGCACCGGAGGTCAACCCCCGGACGAAGTACTTGCCACCGATGACGTAGATGAACAGGGGCGGCAGGGCGGCGAAGATGACGGAGGCGGCCTCGACGTTGTAGTGCCGCTCGCCGGTACCCGAACCGGAGAAGGCCACGATGGCCGACGTGATGGGCTGGTTGGCACCCGACGTGAGCACGGCGCCGTACAGGAACTCGTTCCAGATGCCGGTGAACTGCCAGATCACGCACACGATGAGGATGGGCGGCGAGAGCGGCAGCATGATGCGCCTGAAGATCCGCCAGAACCCCGCGCCATCGATGCGGGCCGCCTTGATCAGGTCATCCGGGACCGCCACGAAGTAGTTGCGGCAGAACAGGGTGGTGAAGCTGACCCCCTGGACCGTGTGCACCAGGACGAGGCCGGCGAGCGAGTTCGACAGGCCGAGCTTTCCGAGGACGAACGCCCAGGGCAGCAGCGTCATCTGTGCCGGGAGGAACACGCCCAGGGTGATGAGGCCGAACACCCAGGTGTCGTAGCGGAAGCGATACTTCGACAACGCGTACCCGTTCACCACACCGAAGGCCGTCGACAGGATCGTGGCCGGCACCGTCATGATCAGCGTGTTGTTGAAGTAGCGCGACACCCCTTCGCAGCTTCCGCCGAGGCAGAACGAGCCCCAGGCCTCTCCCCAGTAGCGCCAGCTCATCGCCTCGGGGCCCGAGATGAACCCCTCCCGCACGATCTCCGCCAGCGGCCGGTAGCTGTTCAACAGGATGATGAGCAGCGGCGACAGGTAGAGCAGCGCGAAGAAGCCGAGCAGCCCGTAGACGACGGCTCTGGCGCGAAGCTGCCGCGAACGGCTACCCGTCGCCAGGGGATCGAAGCCTTGCTGCGCGATCTCAGCCATGAGCGGCCCCCTGTGTCCGGTTGCGCCAGTTCATCCAGACGACGTAGGGCACGAGCACGATCGCGAGCGCCGCGAGTATCATCACCGCCGCCGCCGCACCCTGGGCGATCTGGCCGCGTTCGAACATCAGGTCGTAGACGACGATGGCCGGGACGGTCGTCGCGACGCCGGGGCCGCCCTGGGTCAGCGCCACGACCAGGTCGTACGTCTTGATCGCGAACTGGAGCAACACCACCGTCACCGCGACGAAGATCGGCCATATCGTCGGCAGCACGACCTTTCGGTAGATGCGCGGCATCGAGGCGCCGTCGATCTGCGCCGCCTTGATCAGATCTCCGTCGACGGAGCGGAGCCCCGCGAGGATCAGGGCCATCGCGAAGCCGGACGCGTGCCATATCCCCGTGAACACCACGACGTAGAGGGCCATGTCCCGATCGGTGATCCAGTCGAAGTTCGCGCTCAGCCACCCCATGTCGTTCAGCGCGCGCTCCACCCCGGTCTGCGGATGGAAGATCCATCGCCAGACGGTGCCGGTCACGATGAAGGAGATCGCGAGGGGGTACAGGAAGATCGTTCGCCAGACGGACTCGAAGCGAACGCGCTGGTCGATCAGGATCGCCAGCAACGTCCCGACGAAGAGCGATCCGAGCACGTAGAGCGCACCGAACAGGAACAGGTTCTGGTAGGCGACGATCCAGCGCTTGCTCTGCCACAACGCCGCGTACTCCCCGAAGCCGCCGTAGGCCATGTTCGGCAGCAGCGTCGATTGCGACACCGAGATCCAGAGCGTCCAGATCGAGAAGACGACCACGTACACGAAGGCGGCCGCCAGGGTGGGTATCAGGACCAGCTGGGGCGTCCGTCGCGACAAGCGCGCCCCGAGCGAGGGCCGTATCGCTTCCTGCATGGTGGATCCTCGGTTGGAGAAGTCGCGAACGGCCCCGCGCCGGTGGAAGCCCACCGGCACGAGAACTGCCGTGAAGCGGACCTAGTCCTGCAGCTCGACGGCCTCGGCAAGCAGTTCGGCGGCCTCCTCGGGCGAGACCGAGTCGTCGGCGACGAACTCGGTGATCACTTCCATCATCGCGCCGCGATACTTCTGGGGCACCGTCATGTTGTGCGCCATCGAGCGGACCAAGGTGCCCTCCGACGCCGACGACTTCAGATCGGCCAGGCCTTGCTGCTGGCACCCCGTGAAACCGCCCTCCGAGAGGTCGACGTCCGTGCGCGACGGAATCGATCCCTTGGCGACGTTGAACGCCACCTGGAACTCGGGCGACATGATCGTGCTGGCGAGCAGCTTCTGACCGTCCACGTAGTCGGGGTCCTCCTGGCCGAAGAACACCACCGAGTCCGCGTTCAGGATGAAGCCGGTGCCGCCCCAATCGACCGGCGTCTGGTTGCAGAGATAGTCCTCGCCTTCCTCGAACCCGGCCAGGTTCGCCGAGGCGACGGTCCAGTCGCCCATCAGGAAGAACGCCGCCTCGCCGGTCATGGTCATCGTCATGGACTGCTCCCACGAGCGACCGTTGATGCCGTCGTCCATGTAGCCGACCATCTTTCGAAGCTGCGCGAAGGCGTCGACCATGCCCTGCCCGCGCATGGCCTCGACGTCCCCGTCCTGGAAGGCCTTGCGGTACAGGTCGATGTCCATCCCGTAGACCACGCTGTCGAAGGTCGTGGTGTCCGACCAGTCCGCGGCGCCGTGCGCAATGCAGGTGTGGCCCGCGGCCATGATCTTCTCGCACGCGGCATTGAACTCGTCCCAGGACGTCGGAACCTCGAGGCCCAGCTCGTCGAGGATCGTCGCGGAGCTGTACAACCAGTTGACCCGGTGGATGTTCATCGGGGCGGCCACCCAGTTGCCGTCCGGCTTCATGACCGACACCAGCTCGGGCGCCACGACATCGTCCCAGCCCTCCTCGGCGGCGACATCGTCGAGATTGGCCATCGTGCCGACGGCGCTCCACTCCGCTATCTCGGGTCCCTTCAGCTGTACCGCGGCCGGAGCGTTGCCCGCCACGATGTCGGAACTCAGCTTGGCGAGCATGTCCGACGTGTGTCCCGAGATCGCGGTCTGTTCCCAGGAACCGCCCGCGGCCTCGAACATCTCCCCGAGCTTGGCGATCGCCTCCGCCTCCGAGCCCTGGGCCCACTGGTGCATCATGTTGGTCTTCGGCTCGGCCTGCGCGGTGGTTGCCACCACGACGAGGGCGACGGCCGACAGGCTCGACATCGTTGCTGCTCTGTGCGACTTCATTGAAGATCTCCTTCTCTGGTTTCGGGCGAGGCGCCCGCGGACGTGACACGGCGCCACGTGCTTTCGGACGGGTCGGTCTGTGGATCGGGTCGGTGCGACGAGCTCGGCGATGTCGAGCGTCTCGCTCGGGCGCGTTCGTGCACGACGCCCGGAGTCGGATCGGGCGGGTGCGAACGACGCACCGGGAAGCGTGCCTCGCGGCGGCGGCTCGAGCGCGGGTTCAACGGCCGGCCCACCTCAGCTCGAGACGCTCCCAGCCGACCTGGCGCTCGAAGGAGGACTCGGTCTCCAGACGCGGCTGGCTCGACATCAGCGTGAGCCGGTCCACCTTCCGCACCAACGTCGCGAGCAAGGTCCGGAGGATCAGCCGCGCCTGGTGCTGACCGAGGCAGTTGTGCGCTCCGAAGCCGAACCCCACGTGCGGGTTCGGCGCCCGGTCCAGCACCACGTCGTTCGCCCGCTCGAACACGTCCCCGTCGCGGTTGGCGCTGGGCCAGCACAGGCCCACCCGGCCGCCGGGCGGCACCGCCACGTCCAGATCTCCCGGCAGGTCCGCGCCGGCCGGGCACCGGCGGGCGATGGCGGTCAGCGGGCTGACCCAGCGGACGTACTCCTCGGCGGCGGGGATCACGCGGGCGGGATCCTCCCGCAGGAAGGCCAGCGCCTCAGGGTGCTCCGCCAGGTGGGCGAGGATGCTCGAGACCGTGGAGATGACGGTGTCGCGCCCCCCGGCGAAGGCCATGTGAGCGAAGCCTCGCTTCTCCTCCGCGGTGAGCGGACGGCCGTCGAGGTGCACGCGGTTGAGCTCGCTGAAGAAGTCGGTGGCGTCCGGATCGGTGGCGGCGGCGAAGGCCTCGGTGAAGTAGTCGTCGACCAGCCGGGCCTGGGCTTGGGCCGCCTCGCCGTCCTCGCTGTCGTGGTATACGTGAACGCCCCAGCCGATCCACCGGTCGGCTTCCTCCATCGGCAGGTGCAGCAGCAGCGCCAGGGCACGGGACTGCAGCGGCAGCGCGAAGCCGCGGACCGCATCGCCCTCGACCTGCGCCAGCGCGGCGCCCACCGCCCCTTCGACCAGGGCCTCCATGCGCCGGATGTACGCCGGGTCCCGAGGACGGCGGAAGGTGGGCTCGATCAGCGCCCGGTATGCGGTGTGCTGCGGCGGATCGGTCTCGATCGGCAACTGACGCACGTCGCGCACGTTCGCCTCGCTGTGCGGCACGATCATCAGCGGATCGTCGTTGCTGAACCGCTTCCAGTCCTTGGCGACACGTCGCAGGTCCTGCAACCGGAGCACCAGGGGCATGGCCTCTCCCTCCGCCTGCATGCGCTGGACGCCCGCTTCTTCCCGGGCCGCCTTGAACGGGTCGCGGGAGTGCGCACGAACGCCGGTCGAACCGGTGACGGGGTCAGGGGCCGAAGAGTCGTTCATGCCGCATCCTCCTCGGCCGATCGGAGCAGGTCCCGGGGCGCCACGGCCGTGTCGGCCACCATCGCGGGATCGGGGCTGAGCCGGCGTGATATCAGCTTGCCGGCCAGGGCGTAGGCCCGCGGATCGTCGACGGCGTCCACCGCCAGGAGCCGTCCGTCGCGGAAGTACCAGACGGAGAACGCGGTGCCCGCCTCCGGCCGGCCCCGAAGCACGCAGCGGTCGTACCCGTCGGACAGGCCGGCGATCTGCAGCTTGACGTCGTACTGGTCTGACCAGAACCACGGCATGACGGCGGCCGGCCGAGGAAGACCGGCGATGGTCGCGGCGGCTACCTTGGCCTGCTCATTGGCGTTCTGTACGCTCTCGAGCCGTAAGCGGCGCCCGCCGTAGAGCTCGTTCGCCTTATTGCAACAGTCCCCGATGGCGAGAACGTGCGGGTCATCGGTCCGCTGGCACGCGTCCACGAGCACGCCGCCCGACGGCGAATCGCACACGGCCAGGCCCGCAGCCCGGGCCAGAGCGTCGTTGGCGACGCCACCCGCACCCAACACCACGAGGTCGACGTCCAGCGGTGCGGAGTCGGCCAACTCCACCCGCACCCCGTCGGGGCGGTCATGGATGGCCGTGACGGCAGCCCCGAATCGCAAGTCCACGCCGTGGCCGCGGTGCAGCCCGGTGAAGAACTCCGACACCACCGGCGAGGTCACGCGCGCCAGGGGACGCTCACCACGTTCGAGCACCGTGACCTCCAGCCCCGCTTGCCGCAGCGAGGCCGACGCCTCCAGGCCGATGAAGCCGGCTCCGATCACCGCGACGGATCTCGCCCCGCTCAGCCGGCGGCGCACGGCCGCCGCTTCGGCCGCGGTACGCAGGGTGTGGACGCGTTCGTGGTCGATTCCCGGAAGCGGCGGACGCAGGTGCAGAGATCCGGTGGCCAGTACCAACGTGTCGTAATCCAGTCCTCGGGGCTCTCCCGACAAGGTCAGACGGCGGGCATCCCGGTCGATGGCGGTCACCGTGACTCCAGCGAGGTGCCGCACCCCGTGCTCGCTGTAGAACGTCGCGGGGCGAATCGACAGGTCGGTCGGTTCACCGTCGGCCGTCGCACACCGCAGCCGTGACTTGGACAAGGGAGGCCGGTGGTAGGGCAGATCGGGCTCGTCGCCGATCAGGATCAGGTCGCCGGTCCAAGGACCGGTCACCAGCGAGGCACACAACTGCGCCGAGGCGTGTCCCGCCCCCACCAAGACCACGCGTCCGGCGGTGGCAGCCACGCTCAGCGACCGACGACGCGAACCACGAGGCCGTCGAGCGCATCGGTCAGCGGCACCTGGCAACCCAGGCGACTGGCGTCGGTGGCCTCGTCTTCGAGTTCGAGCATCGCTTCCTCGGTGGGAGTGGCCGGGCCGACCTTCTCCCTCCACGCCGGATCGACGTGCACGTGGCAGGTGGCGCAGCTGCACACCCCGCCGCAGTCGCCATCGATGCCCTCGACACCGTTGGCTACCGCGGCGCTCATCAGCGTGCCGCTGGCGTTATCGACGATGCGGGTGTCGCCCGAAGGCGTGAGGTAGGTGACGGTCGGCATCGGTACTCCGAAGCTTGAGCAGATCAGGTCAGCGGACCGTCATAAGGAACCCCGCGTCGAGCATCGCTGCCGCGTCGGTTTCCCCCTCTCCGGTCAATTGGTTCCAAAAATATACCAATCGTGGTCCGAGCACAAACGCGCCGAACGCGATCGCCCGGGAGGCCTTCGACTGCCGAGGCCTCGGACCGGCTAAGGTGAGCCGCATGCCCCTGGACGCCCTTACGCCGCGCAAGCTCAACGACCGCATCGAGGCGCGCCTCGTCGAGCTCCTGCTCTCGGACGGGTTCCGACCGGGGGATCGGCTTCCCTCGGAGCGCGAGCTCGCCGCGCTCCTGAGCGTCAGTCGCGGGGCGCTGCGGCAGGCGCTCGTGGCGCTCGAGCTCGACGGCGTGGTGGCGATCCGCAACAACAGCGGGGCGTACGTCGCGCCCGATGGCCTGTCGCAGGCGTGGCGCCGACCATCCGGGGACGCCCCCGCGGTCCCGCCGATGGATATCGTGCTCGCGCGCCGCACCCTCGAGCCGGAGGTCGCGCGACTTGCCGCGACCTGCGCCACCGACGCCGCGCTCGCCACGATCGCGGCGTCGGTGACGCGCTTCGCCGATGGGGATCGGCGCTACGACCTGCGCCACCCGGAGGATCGCGGCTTCCATGTCGCCATCGCCGAGGCGAGCGGCAACGCGGCGATCGCGCGGCTCGTCGTCGCGCTGTGGGACATGCAGCGCGGCGCGCTCTACGAGCGGCTGGAAGATCACTTCTCGACGGCGGCGATGCGCGATCTCGCCATCGAGGACCATCGACGCATCAGCGCCGCGCTGGCACGGCGCGACCCCGAGGCGTCGCACGACGCGATGCACGCCCACATCGAGCGTATCCACCTGAACCTGTCGACCAGTGAACTCGGACCGGCGTATTCCGGCGCCCGTCCCGAGCGCCGCGGCTGAGCTGCCGCGAGTGACCGATCGTTCGGCAATCGATGACGGGGGCCCACGGCGAACACTGCCGGGGTGGCGCGCATCTCGCCGATTCGCTCGAATGATTCACGCGAGTTCGCGAGATCTGAGAGGTTCATTGGCGCACGGCTCCCGGGGGGTCGGGTCCGTGAACGGAACGCGCGTCGTGAACGCGCCTCGACCGGTGTAAGCAATGGTCGGACAAGCGCTCGGGTAAGGTCGCGCACGGCGTCGATCGCCTCGCGGTCCTTCGCCTGCGACGAGTCTCCAGGTGTCCGCGGGCATTCAGGACGAGGACGGTTCAGGTCATAACGAAAAAAAATTCTCGCGGTCTGGAGGATGGCCGCGTATCGACGATGACGTGGTTCTTCCTCGACGACCGATCGGGCTAGCCTCGCCCCGGCTCGATGGACGACTCGACAGGAGCCACGGGGGCCAGCCTCGGGTCGCCGACACCGCGCACAGCGAGATGCCGGAGCGGGAGCATTTCCCGCATCGCGACGTCGGGCTTGCCAACGCCGATCACCGGCGGCGCGATCCCGCCGGGTCAGCCAGCGTACTGCCACTGATCGGGAACCCACCGGTACGCGTCGCCGGCGCTCTCCACATGCCCGTAGGCCGGGTACGGCAGGTGCGTGCCGGCAACCAGCAGTCTATCCGTCGCTACCATGTCGAGCACGCGGCGCCGCGTCTCCGCGGCCATGTCGCTGTCGGTGTCGTAGACGATGCCGACGGACGGCCGTTCGAACTGCACCGGCGCGATGGCGGTCATGTCGCCCCAGACGAGCAGCTGTGCGTCGCCCGAACTCAGCCGGTAACCCGTGTGACCGAGGGTGTGTCCCGGCATCGGGTGCGAACTGACGCCGGACAGCAGGTCGGTCTCGCCGTCGAAACGATTGACGCGCTCGCCATAGGCGGCGATCACGGACGCGGCAAGATCGAAGAAGCCCTTCGCGCTGTCGGGCGCGGCCGAGCGGTTGGACTCGCTTGTCCAGAACTCGACCTCGGTCTGGTCGACGTGCAGGGCCGCGTTCGGGAAAGCGGCCTCGCTCTCCACCATCGCGCCCGCGACATGGTCGGGGTGCAGGTGCGTGATCAGCAGATCGGTGATGCTCGTCATGTCGACGCCCAGTTCCGCGAGCGTGGATTGCAAGCGCCCGGCGGTCGGCCCGAACGCGCCGGCAGCGCCGGCATCGATCAGCATCAGCCGGTCGCCTGCGCGCACGAGGTGTGCGGTGATGCCGACGTTCAGCGGCTTGGCCGGATCGATGAAATCGTTGCGAAGTTCGTCTTCGTACTCGGCCTGCTCGATGCCGCGGAAGACGCCGAACTCGAACGGAATGTAGCCGTCGAGAATGGTGGTGATCTCCAGCTCGCCGACGGTACGCGTGTAGGTCGGCGCCATGGCGCCGGCCTCGCTGTGTGCATCGGCCCGCACACCACGCAGCGCAGGCGCCGCGACCGCCAGCGCTCCGAGTCCGGCCGACGAGGCCAGAAAGCGTCGACGCCCTGCACTGCCACCGAGAAACAAGGGTTGCGTCATGAACGGTCTCCTGAAGGGTTGGCGACGAGATGGGGCGAGCAGTAGACCATATTATGGACTAGATGGTCCCGAACTCCGGGTGCCAGACGCCACTCGCGAAAGAATCTACCCCGCTTCAGCCGAGCAATGCGTCGGTGCAGGTGCGCAGCACGGAGCGAATGGCGCGTGGTGATGCTCCGGCCTTGCGCATCGACAGTGCGCCCAGCGCCGCCGCCAGCAGCGCGTCAGCCACCCGCCCGGGCGAAGCCACGTTCGTCTCGTCGAGCGTGTGCCGCAGCCGGCCTCGTAGGGCGGCAACGTGCCGCATGACGCGCGCATCGATCTCGACGTCGCTCGGCGCGAGCTCGCCGATGCAGTTGTGCAGAAAGCAACCGCTCCGCCCGGCCTCGGGCTCGACGATCGCCTTCAGCAGCGCCTCGATACGTCGCTGTGGAGTTCCGCCTCTAGCCAGAATCGCATCGAAGCGCAGCAGTGAACGAGCGCAGTACGTGTCGACCGCCGCGAGCAACAGCGCATGCTTGGACCCGAAACAGGCATAGAAGCTCGATCGGTTGATGCCGAGTTCGCGCGTCAGGTCGTCGATCGAGGTCGCTTCGTAACCGCGACGGCGAAACACTTCGATCGCCTGCAGCAGCGAGGCTTGCGCGTCGAAACCGCGCGGTCGGCCACGGACGACGAAGGCGTCGGAAGAATCGGGCCTGTTCATCCGGGTATGGTACGTCGCCCTCGGCCGGCGGGTCGCATCGTCCGCCGCTTGCGCCGGAACGGAGTCCGGCAGGAGCCATCGCTCCGCCGGCACGAGGCGGGTCCGGAGTGCCCGACCCCGGAAGCCTGCGCGGCAGCAGCCGTGACAGGTAGCCGACTACCGCGGCGACTGGCCGTCGGGAGCAACGCTCCATACCGGTGGCGAGTCGATCCTTTCGATCAGGAAGTCGATCCCACGCGGACCTTCACGGTCCGGACGTTCGGCAACGACTCGCGAGCGTGCATCGGCGCTGGATCTCTCGCGGATGACCCTACGAAGCCCTCGCTGAGAACGCCGAAATCGACGCGGCCGAGCGAACGCTTGTCACGCCCGCTGACGTCGCCACGGGCATCGCGGGCAAACACCGGTGAGAGGCTCGCCTCGCGGTGGCAACCGTCCAGGCAGGATCGCGGGCCTTGTTATGTTGTAACATCTCCGCCCCTGGCGGGCCGGTGATGATCCAGCCGCCGGCTACCGGCCAGCCACTGGAGATCTGCAATGCCCGCCCGACCCGACGTCACGGCCCTTCTCGCCGCTCCCGCCCTCGCCGCCCTTCTGCTCGTCAACGGACCGCTGACCGCTGCCGAACGCACGAGCGTCAACGTCGTCTCGCCCTGGGAGGTCGCGAGCGCCGATCCTGTCGTGTCGGGCTTCGCCATCCAGAAGCTACAGATCATGGAGAGCCTGGTCGACGCCGATGCCGAAGGCACGCTGCGCCCCGGTCTCGCGACCGACTGGTCGGTGTCCGAGGATGGTTCCAGATGGCTGTTCTCTCTGCGAGACGGGGTGCGCTTCCACGATGGGACGCCACTCGACGCGTCCGCCGTGGCCCAGGCGTTGAACCGGGCGTTCGAGCAGCCCGGGGTGCTGGCGCAGGCACCGATCACCGGGATTCTGGCGGAGGACGACAGGCTCGTCGTCGAGCTCGAGCGTCCCTTTGCCGCGTTGCCGGCGCTGTTGGCGCATGCGACGACCGTGATCCCCGCTCCCGGCGCGCGCGATGCCGATGGCGTTCCTGCATCACTGATCGGCACCGGGCCGTTCCGCGTGACGACGTTCTCTCCGCCGCAGGCCATCGAGATGGCGCGATTCGACGACTACTGGGGTGAGGCTCCGGGCATCGAGACGGCAAGCTACCTCGCGGCAGGGCGTGCCGAGACGCGCGCGCTGCTGGCCGAGAGCGGTGACGCGGACCTCGTCTTCACGCTCGATCCACCGGGATTCGCCCGACTGGCCGATGTGCCCGACGTCGACACGATCGCCGTCCCCATCCCGCGTGTCGTGACCCTCAAGGTCAATGCCGCACATCCCTTCCTGGACGATAGCCGCGCCCGCGAGGCGCTCAGCCTCGCCATCGATCGTGCGGGGATCGCCGCGGCGATCACCCGCTTTCCCGAGGGGGCGGCGACGCAGCTCTTTCCGCCTGCGCTCGGCGCCTGGCACGACGAATCCCTCTCCCCGCTTCGAACCGATGCCGAGGCCGCCTCCGCGCTGCTGGCCGAGTTGGGCTGGGCGCCCGGTGACGACGGCGTCCTGACCCGTGACGGCGAGCGATTCGAACTGGAGCTCAGAACCTTTCCGGACCGACCGGAGTTGCCGCTGATCGCGGCGGCCCTTCAGGATCAGTGGCGCGCGATCGGGGTGGCGCTCGACGTGACCGTGGCCAACTACTCGGTCATTCCCGAGGGGCATCAGGACGGCACGCTGGAGGTGGCGCTCTACGCACGCAACTACGCGCTGACCCCCGACCCGATCGGCACGGTGCTGCAGGACTTCGGCAAGGACGGTGGGGATTGGGGCGCGATGGGGTGGGACAACCCGACCGTGATCGACGCTCTCGATCGGATCGCCGCGAGCGGCGACGAGGACGTGCGCAGCGAGGCCATCGGTACGGTCGCGGCATCCATACAGGCCCAGTTGCCCGTCATCCCGATCGTCTGGTATCAGCACACGGTCGCCATCGCGAAGGGTCTCGAAGGCGTGGTCATCGATCCGCTCCAACGCTCCTACGGCCTGAGCGCCGTCTCCTGGTCGAAGTGACCCGATGCGCGGCGTGAGCGATCACTTCGGCCCACGGGCCGCCCCCGTGCTCGCCATCCTCGCCGGAAGAGGCGTGCAGGCCCTGGTCGTCGCGCTGGTCGTCGGCGTCGTCAGCTTCGCGATGATGCACGCGCTGCCCGGGGATGCGGCGTACCGCATCGCCGCGGGGCGCTACGGCTACGACTTGATGGATGCCGCCGCCGCAGAAGCGGTGCGGCTCGAACTGGGGCTCGACCGCCCGTGGTGGATGCAGCTCTGGTCCTGGCTCGGTGCGCTCGCCACGTTCGACCTCGGTCGCTCGCTCGTCTACGGCTCGCCCGTCATCGCGGAGGTGCTGACCCAGCTTCGGTATTCGCTACTGCTGGCCGGAGGCGCCGTGATCGCCTCTCTGTCGATCGCTCTGCCCGTCGGCATCGCGGCGGGGCTTCGCCCCGGTGGCGTCGTGGACCGCATCGGGCTGGCGTTATCGATTTTCCTGCGCGCCGTGCCGGCTTTCGCGCTGGGCGTGGTTCTGGTGCTGGTCTTCGCGGTACAGCTGCGGATCCTGCCGGTGGCGGGCTTTCGCGGACCGGAGCACCTGATCCTGCCGTCGCTGACGCTCGGACTCGGTCTCGCCGCTGTCTCCTCTCGCGTCGTCCGCGATGTCGTCGCCGACGCGATGTCGTCGGAGTGGCGCCTGTTCGCCCGCACGAAGGGGCTAGGTGCACGCCTGACCGTCATCCGGCACGTGCTCCGCAACGCGGCCCTGCCGGTCGTCGCCTACGTCGGCGTGCAGGGCGCCTACCTCATCGAGGGCGTCGTCATCGTCGAGACGGTGTTCGCCTGGCCGGGTATCGGACACGCCCTCGTCCACGCCATCTTCGGCCGCGACATCGCGATGGTGCAGGGAACGGCGCTCGCGCTCGGGCTGATCTACGTCGCGTTGAATCTCGGCATCGACCTGGCGTGCCGCATCATCGACCCCCGCGCGACATGAGCGCGCGAGGCAGGGTTGCGCCACACCTGGGCGACAGGGCGAAGGTCGGGCTCTGATGCAGGCAGGTCGACTGCCTCGGCCGGGCGCATCACGACTCGCCGGCATGGGCTTGATGGCGATGCTGATCGGCGCTGCGATCGTCGGCCCGACCCTGACAGGCCACGACCCTGCCGCACAGTCGCTGCTCGACGCTCGTCAAGGTCCGAGCGCCGCGCACCTTCTCGGCACCGATCACCTGGGGCGTGACATGCTGGCGCGATTGCTCTCGGGCGCGCGTCTGTCGCTCGGTCTCGCGCTGATCTCCGTCGTCACGGCGGCGCTGCCCGGTACGCTGCTCGGTGTGCTGGCGGCTCGGGCCGGCGGCTGGACGGACCGCTTGCTCAGCGCCTTCGCCGACGCGGTACTCGCGCTGCCGGGTCTCTTGCTGGTCCTGATGCTCGCCTCGATCGCGCCGGGTTCGTGGTGGGCGCTCTACGTCGGCATTTCCCTGACCCTGTGGGTCGAGTACTTCCGCTACACCCGGCAGCGAGCCCGCGTCGTGCTGGCCGCACCGGCCGTCGAGGCATCGCGCATGCTCGGACTCGGGCCGTGGTCGATCATGCGTTGCCATCTCGTCCCCGAGATCGGTCCGGGCCTGTTGACCATCGCCGCATTCGGCGCGGCGACGGCCGTGACCGCCGTCGCCGCACTAGGCTTCGTCAGCGTCGGCATCCGTCCCCCGCAGGCCGAATGGGGCGTGATGATGACCGAGTTCCTTCCCTACTGGCGCGAGGCACCCTGGCTGATTCTCCAGCCCGTCGCTGCGCTGGTGCTGACGGTGCTTGCCTTGCACTTGAGCGTCGGCGGGATGCAGCGGCCATGATGCCGACGGCTGCCCTCACCGCCGACTCGCCGGCCGACGCTCCGGCCACCGAGCCGCACGCCGATGCGTCCGTGTCGGTGCGCGACCTTCACGTGCGTGCGGGTGAGATCGCGCTGCTCGGCCCCGTGGGTTTCGACATCGCGCCGGGCGGCACGCTCGTCGTCATGGGCGAGACGGGCGCCGGAAAGAGTCTCGTCGCCCAGGCGATCCTCGGTACGCTCCCCGACGCGCTGCAGGCAGCGGGCATTATCGCGCTCGACGGCCAGCGGGTCGACGATCTGGCCTACGAGCCACGGGCTGCGTTGTGGGGTCGCCAGATCGCCGCCCTGCCCCAGGAGCCCTGGCGAGCACTCAGCCCACTGATGCGCTCCGCGCCACAGGTCCGCGAAACGCATCGCCACGTGGCGCGCCATGCGGACCCCGAATCGGCATGCGCACGGGTATTCCAGGCACTGGGACTGAGCGGCGCGGAGAAACGTCTGCCCGGCGCACTGTCCGGTGGCATGGCACAGCGCGTCGCCTTCGCGGCCGCGACGGCCGGCGGCGCGCCGATCCTGATCGCCGACGAGCCGACCAAGGGTCTCGACGCCGAACGTCGCGCACGGGTCGTGGATCTGCTCGCCAGCGTCCCGATGTCCGGCGGTACGTTGATCGCCGTCACGCACGAGGTTTCGGTCGCCCGCGCGCTCGGTGGCCGGTTGCTGGTGCTGCGCGACGGTCACGTGGTGGAGGACGGTGAGACGCGGTCTGTCCTCGCAGCCCCGCGCCACGCCTACACGCGCGCGCTGATCGCCGCCGATCCGCAAGCCTGGCCCTACGCTACCGCCACCACTCCCGGCAGGACGCTGCTGGAAGCCCGTGGCCTTGCGGTCGCCCGTGGCGGCGAGGTGCTCCTCGACGGGATGGATCTCAACTTGCGAGCGGGTGAGCGTATCGCCCTGGTCGGTCCCAGCGGTATCGGCAAGACGAGCCTGCTCGACACGCTGGCCGGCTTGATCGCGCCCGCGAGCGGCTCGGTTCGCCGTGCGGCCACGCTCGGCACGCAGGGTGTGCAGAAGCTCTACCAGGACCCGCCTGCGGCCTTTCCGCCTCACATCCCCCTCGGCGTCGGCCTGCGTGCCGTGGCGCGTCTGAACGGCACGCCCTGGGATGAAGTCGATGCCTTGCTGACCCGCCTGGCCATCCCTTCCGCGTTACTCGCCCGCCGGCCCGACGCCGTCTCCGGCGGGGAGCTCCAGCGCATCTCCCTGGCTCGCGCCTTGTCGGCTCGCCCGAAGGTTCTGCTGGCCGACGAGCCGACGTCGCGTCTCGATCCGATCACGCAGGCGCGCACGCTGGAGATGCTCGCGGAGATCGCCGAGGAGCACCGCCTCGCGGTCGTGCTCGTGACGCACGACACCGACATCGCGGCGCGCTGGGCCCACCGCCGTATCGTCTTGAACTAGGGTCGACGAGGTCGAGTTCTCCGGACGCCGGGCCTGCATCGCCGCGAACGGGAGATCGAGCCGACCGAAAGACCGATGCATCAATCGAGAGTCGACAGGAACGTGTCCGCTGCCGCGAAGAACGCGTCCGGTACCTCGAAATGCGGCAACGCCCCGCCCTCGATCGCTTGCACGGTCCAGTTGTCGGCCTCGCGCGCCCAGTCCGCGCCGCTGAAGTCCTTGAAGTCGCCGCGGGTGGCATGTGGCATCCAGACCGGCATCTCCAATCGCTCGTAGACGTCGCGAATGTCCTTGCTGAACAACCGGGCCGACAGGAAGGCGTACGGGGCGTTCTTCGCACCGGGCTGCCGCGCGGTGATTTCAGAGTAGGCGGCCAGCGCATCATCGACATGGGCGGAACCCGACGAGCGCTTCAGGAAATAGCGTATGACCCCGGGCCTGACCAGGGCGCGATACAGGCCCTGTCGCCACAGCGGCACGGTAAGCACGCGGTAGAGCCACGCGACCTCGCGCGTCTCGCCTTCGGGCGCACGCAACTTGTGCGCGCGGCGGTCGAATCCGGTCGGCGTGATGAAGGTGAGACTGCGGAATCGTTCGGGACGTTCACTGGCTGCCCGAGCGAGGTATTCGGACGACAGGGACAGCGCCATCGCATCCACCGGCGTATCGGTCGGAATCCGGTCGATCAGGTCGTGGACGGCGTCCGTGTAGAGACGTGGCGAGTAGTCGCGCGACGACCGATCGGAAAATCCGAACCCCGGCAGGTCGGGCGCGAACACCTCGTGCGTGCGTCGGTAGTGCTCGAAGATCGGGCGCATCTCGAAGGCCGAGCCGGCGGCGTTGATGCTGTGAAACAGCACCATCGGCGCGCCCTCGCCAGCCACGTAGTAACTCTGAGCACCAGCGTGACCGACGAACTCGTGTCGCTCGGCGTCGAGCGCCGCCGGCAGTGGCGGAACGCAATCTTCGCTCACGTCGAATGAGATCTACCAGGGAGGACGGGAACGATCGTACCTCACGTCGAGCTCCTCTTCACCGCAGGCCTCTCCTCCGCCGGGTTCGGCATCGCGTCAGGCTCGAACGTCGACGCCGCATCGAATCGACGAAAGGAACAGGCCGGTCGGAGACCCGGTGGGCGAATCTGTCGACCCGAGCTGTCGCCGAACCGGCGCCTCGTGCCCGAACGAGCCGCACTCGCCGCTCGCGAGCGTCAACGCCCCTTCCAGACCGGGTCTCGCTTCTCGGCGAACGCCCTGGCCCCCTCCGCCTGATCCTCGGAACCGTACAGCCGATCGACGGCACCGAATTGGCGCTTCGTGATCCGGTTCATCGCGTCCTGGAAGCGCATCGCCTCGGCTTCGCGCACGATCTCCTTGATGGCGGCGTACACCAGCGGCGGGCCGCCTTCGAGCGTGCGGGCGAGATCCCACACGGTGCGCTCGAGATCGACGGGCGCCACGACCTCGCGCAGCAATCCCCATCGCAAGGCCTCGGTCGCGTCGAACCAGCGCCCGGTGAGGAGCAAGTCCATGGCCACGTGGTAGGGGATGCGCTTGGGCAACTTCAACGAGGCGGCGTCGGCGACGGTGCCGGAGTTGATCTCCGGCAGCGCGAAGGTCGCGTTCTCGCTCGCGACGATCAGATCGCATGACAGCGCGAGCTCGAGGCCACCGCCACAGCAGATGCCGTTGACCGCCCCGATGACGGGCTTGTCGAGACGCGGCAGTTCCTGCAGACCGCCGAAGCCGCCGACACCGTAGTCGCCGTCGACCGCGTCGCCTCCGGCCGCGGCCTTCAGATCCCAGCCCGGGCAGAAGAACTTCTCCCCCGCGGCGCGGAGAATCGCCACGCGCAGGCTCTCGTCGTCGCGGAACGCGCGGAAGGTCTCGCCCATGACGCGGCTGGTGGCGAGATCGATCGCGTTGGCCCGCGGTCGGTCGAGCGTGACCTCGAGGATGCCGCCTTCGCGGCGCGTACGGATCGGTCCGTCGCTCGTCGTCTGCAGGGTACTCATGGTTCGCCTCTCCTGATGACCGCATCGACCGCGACCGCACCGCGTGCGCGCAGGATCAGCGGGTTGATCTCGATCTCGACCAGATCCTCGCACGCGAGCAACGTCTGCAACGCCATCACGATCTCGACGGCCGCGTCGACGTCCGCGCGAGGCCGCCCGCGGAAACCATCGAGCAGGGGCCAGAGTCGTAGACGTTGAAGCGCCGTGCGAACCTCGTCCGGTTCGACGGGCAGGATCAGCGTCACCGTGTCGGCGAGCAACTCGGCGGCCGTGCCGCCGGAGCCGAGCGTAAGGCTCGCGCCGTAGCAGGGATCCAGGCGCAGCCCGACGAGGAGTTCAGCCACGCCGTCGGTGACCATCTCTTCGACCAGATACCCGGTCACGCCGGGCATGGGGGCCTGATCGTCCAGCCGATCGAGGTGCAAGCGGACCGCACCGGACTCCGACTTGTGCAGCGGTCCCAGGCCCTTCAACGCGAAGGGCGGGTGCAAGTGTCGCGCGGCCTCCGCGACCGCGCCGATCGTGCGACCTACCCTGCCGCGCGGGGTCGGCACGCCGGCTGCAGCCAGCCTGGCCTTCGAGATCGCCTCGTCATCCGTCCGGCCCGATCCCCTGGCTGCAGAAGTGCCTTCCGAAGTGCCAGCCGAAGTGCCAGCCGAAGTGCCAGCCGAAGTGCCTGCCGAAGTACCGAAAGTAGCGTCGGGAGAAGCGTTGGCCGAACCATCGGGCGTCCCAACGGCCGTACCGGTGGCCGCATCGCTGGTCGTGATGGGCAGCGGTCGCCAGCCGATCTTGCCGGGCGGCGAGGCGGCCGCGGCGACGGCCCGGATCGCGGTATCGACGCCGCCCATCGCGACGGTGCCCCCGGCCAGCAAGGAGGCGGCCTGCGTCTCGTCGATGCCTTCGGGCACCGAGGCGACGGCGAAGGCGGGACGACCTGTCGCGCGCCCTGCCCGTTCGATCGCGCGCAGTGCCGGTTCGAACGACGTGCCGTCGCAGCGATCACGACGCGGTGGATCGATCAGGAACAGTGCCGCGTCGTAGCCGTCGAGCATGGCGGTGAACACGTCGCCCGTCGCGCTCTCGTCTCCCCAGATCCGGGTCTGGTAGTCGAGCGGGTTGGCCAACCTGACGGCGGGGCCCAGGGTCGCGCCGAGCCGCCGCCGTTGCGCGGCTGTCGGGGCGGGAAACGCCAGCGTGCCGTCGGCGAGGTCGGCGACCAGGCCGGCCTCTCCCCCCGAGCATGCCACCGCACAGAACCGACGCGCCGTGAGCGGACCGTGCACGTGCAGGATCTTCAGTGTCTCGAGCAGCGCCTCGGGTGTCCTGACTTCGCCGATGCCGGCCTGTGCGAGGAAGGCGCTCGACGCCGCGCCTTCTCCGGACAGCGCCGCGGTATGGGTCGCCGCCGCCGCGGCACCACCGGCCGTGCGCCCGCCCTTCAGCGCAACGATTCCCTTGCCGCCCGCGCGAGCGTTCTCCGCCACCGTCGCGAGCGCGCGAGCGTCGTCGATGCCTTCGACGTAGAGGCCGAGGGCGGTGATGCGCGGATCGCCCAGCAGTGCGTCAGCGAGCTCGGCGAGTCCGGTCTGTGCGGCGTTGCCCAGGCAAGCGACCACGGCGAGCGGCAAGCCGCGGCGCTGCATGGTGAGGTTGATCGCGATGTTCGAGGACTGGCTGATGATCGCGACCCCGCTCGGCACCGGGCGTCCACCGTGCTGGTCGGGCCACAGAAGCACACCGTCGAGGTAGTTGATCAGACCGTAGCAATTCGGGCCGAGCACCGGCATGTCGCCGGCTGCCGTCACGAGGCGCGTCTGCAAGGCGCCGTCGCCGGTCTCGGCGAAGCCCGACGCGAAGCACACCGCACCGCCCGCTCCCATCGCCGACAGGGCGGCGACGCAGTCGATCGTGGCGTGCCGGTTCACTCCGAGAAAGGTCGCGTCCGGAACGCCGGGTAGCTCGTCGAGCGAGGGCAGGCAGGCGCGCCCGCCGAGCTCGTCGCGCGTGGGATGCACCGGCCATATCGGTCCGTCGAAACCGATGCGGTCGAGTTGCTCGACGACGTTGTCGGCCCAGTGTCCGCCGAGCACGGCGACCGAGCGGGGACGAAGCAGCCGGCCGAGGTCGCGGGCCACGCCGCCGCGCAAGCGAGCCGACGCTTCACCCGCTCGCGTGGCGAGCGACGCCGTTGCGGACGCGAGATCGGAGGGGAGTGGCATCAGGCGCCGAGCGGGCGCAGAAGGTCGCGCGCGATGATGTGTCGCTGAATCTCCGACGTGCCGTCCCAGATGCGCTCGACCCGGGCGTCGCGCCAGAAGCGCTCGATCGGTAGCTCATCCATCAGCCCCGCACCACCGAACACCTGAAGCGTCGCGTCGGTGACCCGTCCGAGCATCTCGGAGGCGTACAGCTTCGCCGAGGCGATCTCGCGGTTCGCCGCTTCCCCCCGGTCGAGCTTCGCGGCGGCAGCGAGTGTCAGCCAATCGGCCGCGTCGATCTCGGTGATCATGTCCGCGAGCTGGAAGCCGACGCCCTGGAAGCGACCGATCGGCTGCCCGAACTGGTGTCGTTCGGCGGCGTGCGCGAGCCCCAGGTCGAAGCAGCGGCGTGCGCGCCCGACGGCCATCGCCGCCACGGTGATGCGCGTCGCGTACAACCACTCGTTCATGACCTCGAAGCCTGCGTCGACCTCACCGAGCACCTGCGCGTCGCTCAGGCGGCAACCGTCGAACACCAGGATCGAGTTGGCGTAGCCACGGTGGCTGATCGACTGGTAGCCGTCACGGATCTCGAATCCCGGCGTGCCGCGGTCGACGAGGAAGGTCGTGATCCGCTTCTTCGGCCCACGCGGCGTCTCGTCGGTGCCCGTGGCGACGAACACGATGACGAAGTCGGCGTGCTCCGCTCCCGAGATGAAGTGCTTGGTGCCGTCGACCACCCAGTCCCCGCCCACCCGACGAGCGGTACAGGCCATCGAGCGCACGTCCGAACCCGCGCCGGGTTCCGTCATCGCGAGCGCATCCATCCGCTCACCCTTTACCGCGGGCAGCAGGTAGCGCTCGATCTGCTCGTCCCGACACGCCATGAGGATGTTCTGCGGTCGGCCGAAGAAGTGCGTGAGTGCCATCGAGCCCCGTCCGAGCTCGCGCTCGACGAGTGCGAAGTCGAGATGGCCGAGCCCCGCGCCACCGACCGACGCCGGGAAGTTGCAGGCGTAGAAGCCGAGTTCGATCGTGCGCGCACGGATGCGCTCGGCGATCTCCGGCGGCACATCACCCAGCCGCTCGACCTCGCGCTCGTGCGGGTAGATCTCGGTCTCGACGAAGCGTCTGACGGTGTCGACGATCAGGCGCTGCTCATCACTCGGTTCGAAGTTCAAGAGTCGGTCCCCGGTTCGGTGCGCCGTGCGGAGTCGGGCGGTGTGTCTGGTGAGCCCGGTGTACTTGCAGCAGCAGGCTCGGTGCGGGTGGGCTCGGGCGCCGTCGCGTGAGCGATTCGAAGCGCGTCGAGGCGTGCGGCGATCCTGTCGTCCGGATCGCAGGACTTCCTCGTGTCCAGGCTCACGTGCAGCAGGAACTGCTCGCAGCTGGCCAGTGCCGAGCCGTGCGAGACGTCTTGCGACGTGTCGCGTGTGCCTCCGTCGACGGAGGCGGTGTCGATGGCCGTTTCATCGAAGTCGTCCCGGCACATCTGGTGAACGAGGCGAAGCTTCTTGCCGTCGGCAAGCATGACTCGGGTGCGGACGATCACGCGTTCGCCGGCATGCGTCTCGGCAAGGTAGCGGATCGCCGTTTCGGCGGTGAACCAGCTCAGTCCGCCAGCCACGTAGTCCGCGTCGCAGCCCACTCGCACGAGCACGGCGTCGGCGGCGTCCGAGAACACCTGACCGTAGCGGCCCTCGTTCATGTGCCCGTTGTAGTCGGTCCAGTCCACCGGCACGGTGCGGCGCACCGTGACGAGCGAGGTGGCGACGTTCTCCGGCGCGGTGCCCTCATCGCCTCCGTATTCCCCTCCGTATTCCCCTCCGTCGCCGGCGGTGAGTCCGGCTTCGTGCGCCGCGATGAGCTGGCCCGCCGCAGCGCCCTGACCTTTCAGCGCGCGCAGGATCGCGACGAGGTTGTCGTCGCGCAGACGCTCCAGCTCGGGGATGCCGAGGTGTCCGGACTGCGCGTCGGACTGCGAGGCGATCGTCGTCACGAGCTCGCCGGTCAGCTCCGGCACATCGGTCAGCTTCGTCCATGGCCAGGTCAGGCACGGTCCGAACTGCTCGATGAAATGCGCCATGCCGCCCTCGCCGCCCGCGATTCGGTAGGTCTCGAACAATCCCATCTGCGCCCAGCGCAGACCGAAGCCGTAGCGAATGGCGTCGTCGATCTCGGCGGTGCTCGCGTACCCGTCGCGCACCAGCCAGAGCGCTTCCCGCCACACCGCCTCGAGCAACCTGTCGGCGATGTGCGCATCGTTCTCGCGTCGCAGGCGCAAGGGGTGCATGCCGATGCCTCGGAGGAGACTGCTGGCCCGTGCGGCGGTCGCCTCGTCCCCGCCGGCCAGCTCGACGAGCGGTAGCAGGTAGACGGGGTTGAACGGATGGGCGACGAGGATGCGCGCCGGATGCGACGCGCCCGCGGCGAGCTCGGACGGGCGAAATCCGGAGGTCGACGACGCGATCGGCGTGTCGGGTGACACGATCGCCTCGACCGCGCGGTAGGTGCCGAGCTTGAGGTCGAGCCGCTCGGGCACGCTCTCCTGCACCCACCGGGCACCCTCGACCGCGGCCTCCAGGGAACTCGCGAACTCGACGTGCGCCTCGATGGGCAGCGCGCGCTCGTAGAGCATCGGCAGTGCGCGGCGGGCGTTCGCGAGCACCTCGCGAACACGTCGCTCGGCGTCGGGCGCCGGGTCGTACAGCGATACCGGGTAGCCGTTGAGCGCGAAGCGCGCCGCCCAGGCTCCGCCGATGACGCCTCCGCCGAGAATGGCGACATGCCCGCCCGCGGCGACCGTCGCACCGACGCCCGTCATGCCGGTGCCCGCTTGACGAGTCCCAGCCGCTCGCGAACGACGTCCGGGCCGACGATGCGAGCACCGAGCCCCTCCACGATCCCGACCGCCCGCTCGACCAGCTCGGCGTTCGTGGCGAGCTGCCCCTTGCCGAGCCACAGATTGTCCTCGAGCCCGACACGGACGTTCCCGCCCGCCAGCACGGAGGCCGCGACATACGGCATCTGATGACGTCCGAGCGAGAACGCGGACCACGTCCAGTCCGGCGGCACCGCGGCAACCATCGCCAGCAGCGTGTTCAAGTCGTCCGGTGCGCCCCAGGGCACGCCCATGCACAGCTGCACGAGTGCCGGCGACGCCAGTACGCCCTCCTCCACCAGCGTCTTGGCAAGCCACAGGTGACCGGTATCGAAGGCCTCGATCTCGGGCCGGACGCCGAGCGCCGTCATCGCCCTACCCATCGCCCTGAGCATGCCGGGGGTGTTGGTCATGACGTAGTCGGCCTCGGCGAAGTTCATCGTGCCGCAGTCCAGCGTGCAGATCTCCGGCAGGCAGTCGGCGATGTGCGCGACGCGCGCCTCCGCCGAGGCCATGTCGGTGCCGGCGACGAGCGGCAACGGTGCCTCCGGTGAGCCGAACACGAGGTCCCCGCCCATGCCGGCGGTGAGGTTCAGCACCACGTCGACGTCGCTCGCCCGAATCCGCTCCGTGAGCTCGCGGTAGAGCGCACCGTCGCGGGACGGCTCTCCGGTCTCGGGATCACGCACGTGGCAGTGGACGACGGCCGCCCCCGCCCTCGCCGCCGCGATCGCGCTCTCCGCGATCGCTTCCGGACTGCGCGGCACGTGCGGGGATCGATCCTGCGTCGCGCCCGAGCCTGTCACCGCGCAGGTGATGAAGACATCAGGGTTCATGGTCATCGGCATCGGAACGACTCCTTGCGTTGCACGGCAAAGCTTAGCCAGACTCCACGGTCTCGATCGTGCCGCCCTGGTCCCTCACCATGCCGCTCTGGAAGACTCCCGATGACCGGACCGATCGGGTCGAGGTGCTGCTGTTCGAGCGGTTCTCCAACCACTGCCTTGCCAACACCGTCGAACCGCTGCGTGCTGCGAACGACGTCCTCGGCCGGCACGCCTACGAATGGCGGTTCCTGACGCCGGACGGCGCACCGGTGTCCTCGTCGAGCGATCTGTCGGTCATGCCGGCGGCGGCGCTCGCCGACGCCCGCGGCGGCGACGCGCTGGTCGTCATGCCGAGCTATGACTACCGGGCGCACTCCACGGCCGCGCTGCGTCGGGATCTGACGCGGGTTGCCGGGCGCTTCGGCACACTGATCGGCATGGATACCGGCGCCTGGCCGCTGGCGGCGGCCGGACTGCTCGACGGGCGCCGCGCGACGATTCACCCGAGCGAGCTGGACGTCTTCGCCGAGCGCTTCGGGCAGGTTCACGCCGTGCCGGATCGCTGGGTGCAGGACGGCGACCGGCTGACGGCGGGCGGCGCCATGACGGCCTTCGAACTGGTCCTGCACCGGGTCCGCCACCGGCACGGTGCGGCTCTCGCGCTGGAGATCGAGTGCCTGTTCCTGAACCGTGACGCTCCGTTGCCCGTGACCGGCGGAACACGCGTTCGTCGTGCGCTGGCCCACATGGAGAACACCGTGGAGACGCCGTTGCCGATCGGGGCGATCGCCGCCGGGGTGGGGTGCAGTCAGCGCCGGCTGGAGCACGACTTCGCGGCGTGTTTCGGGGCGAGCCCGAGCGTGGTCTACCGAAGGTTACGCCTGGCGGCCGCGCGGCGATGGGTCGAGGACGGCGAGATGGGCGTGGCCGAGATCGCCGTGCGTTCGGGCTACGCGAACGCGAGTGCCTTCACGCGCGCGTTCCGACGGGAGTACGGACGGGCGCCGCGATTCCTGGTGGATCGACCCCCTCGGCCCGAGGGCCGCACTTCCTGTATCGCCGACGATCGCGCGCCCCGGCCATGACCTCGTCCAGCCCTCGGCGAGCGCGATCCCCGATCGCGATGACGCGGATACCGACCGCGTCGGGGACGGCGCGACTGACCCTGCAGCGAACGCTTGTCGATCGCCTTCGGGACCACCGGGGCGGTGCTGTCCTGTCCGGCGCCCGTGCTCGCCACGGCGAACGGCCGATCGCAGAGTGTCGCTGCCACTGACATGACAGACTCGCGAATCGGAGCCACGCCGTGCCGAAGATGATCAGCGAGGGCATCAGCCTTCGCGCCCTCGAGGTATTCGACGAGCTTGGCCGGACGCGCTCGATGAGAGAGACCGCCGCCAATCTCGGGATATCCCCGTCCGCGGCCTCCCGGCAACTGAAGAACCTCGAGCAGACGCTCGGGCATCCGCTTGTCGATCACGCCCGACGTCCGTTGACGTTGAGCCGTGCCGGCGCCGCCTGCCGTTCGCCGGTTTCTCGCGCACGATATCGCTCTTGCATCGCCCGGAATGGGTGCCCGAGATCGCGCTCGGCATCGCCGAACACCTGCGCGGCATCCTGCGCACTCACCTGCTGGCACCGGCGCGAGAGGCGATGCCGTGGATCGGCAACGAGCTGTCCGTCCTTCCCGACGCCGACTGAGCGGCAAGTACGCCTCGCCCGGGCGTCCGGTACCACGAGTCTCCCGTCAGCGAGCCTGGCGGCAAGCGAAGGCCGATCGCCTGACATCGGTCGCGATCACCTCGTGGAGCACGTTCCACGACCTCGCCACCGTGCGAGCGTTTCGGGCGACCTTCGACATTTCGATATCCGCCCGACGGATTTTCGGGATCGACGCCACGGCGATTGACTGACGGGAGCGGACGATGGCTAGATCGGAGGTCGACGGCAAACGCGCGGGATCCCGATCATGAAGTCGCGAACGAAGGTGGTGGTCATCGGCGGTGGTATCGCCGGTTGCTCGACGCTCTACCACCTGACGCGCGAGGGCTGGAGCGACGTGATGCTGCTCGAACGCGACGAACTCACCTCGGGCACCACCTGGCACTCGGCCGCCCAGGTGACCAACTTCGGCATGACGCAGACGATGGTCGCGTTGAAGAGCCACTCGATCGCGCTGTACCGGGAACTTGCCGCCGACCCCGCCTACCCGATCAACTACCACCACGGTGACGGTGGCATCCGGCTCGCGGGCGACGCGACGACGATGGACGGCTACCGCCACTTCGCGAGTCAGGCCCGCGCCATGGGCGTCGATTACGAGGTCATCGATGCAGAGGAATGCGCGCGCCGTCACCCGTTGATCACGACGGTCGGGCTGCTCGGTGGCCTGTGGGATCCGACGGACGGCGACATCGATCCTGCCCAGCTCTGCCAGGCGCTCGCCAGGCGAGCGCGTGATGCGGGGGCGGAAATCCATCGCCAGACGCCGGTCACCGGCCTGACACAGCGTGACGACGCTACCTGGACCGTACACACCGCGCGCGGCGACATCGACTGCGACATCGTCGTCAACGCCTGTGGTTATCGCGTCAACGAGGTCGGCGCGATGATGGGGGTGACACACCCGGTAATGTCGATGGAACACCAGTACTTCCTCACCGAGTCGATGCCCGAGATCGAGGCGCTCGATCATCGCGTGCCGCTCCTGCGTTGCCCGATCGACGACTTCTACTCGCGCCAGGAGAAGCAAGGCCTGCTGGTCGGCTTCTATGAGCAGGATTGCCGGACCTGGGGCCTCGAGGGGATCGATCCGAACTTCGCCGACGCGCTGTGTCCCGACGACGTCGATCGTGTGATGCCGGTATTGGAGAACGTCTTCCAGCGCATGCCGGCGCTCGCGGACGCCGGCATCCACACCATCATCAACGGCCCGATCACCTACACGATCGACGGCGCCCCGCTCGTCGGGCCGATACCGGGCAAGCGCAACGCCTTCTGCATCATCGGGCTTCGCGCCGGACTCGGTGAGGGTGGCGGTCACGGCTGGCTGCTCGCCCAGCAGATCGTGCACGGCGAGGCCGAGCTCGACACCTGGGTGATCGACCCGCGGCGCTTCACCGGGCACGCGACCGTCGAGCTCTGCGCAGTGAAGGCGATCGAGGACTATCAGAACGAGTTCCGCTTCCACCTGCCGCACGAGCATCGTCCGGCCGGACGATGGGCCAAGACCACGCCGTTGACGCCGATCCTGGCCGCCGAGGGCGCGGAGTTCGGCGTCGTGAACGGCTGGGAGCGCGTCGACTACTTCAAGCCCGACCCCGACTTCCACGAGACGCACGGCTACCGCTTCGACGAGACCTTCGATGTCGTCGCCGCCGAAGTGACCGCGGTGCAGGCATCGGTCGGGCTCACCGAGGTGGACGGTTTCAACCGCATCGAGATCACCGGGCCCGGCGCGAGCGACTGGCTCGACTCGATGTTCTGCGGCTCCGTCAGGCGTAAGACCGGGCGCGTGAGTCTCGGCTACCTGCTGAACCACCACGGGCGCATCAAGGGCGAGGCGACGCTCGCGCACCTCGACGAACACACCGTCTGGTACGGCTCCGCGGCCGCCTCGGAGTACCACGACCTCGACTGGCTGACGGCACACCTGCCGAGCGACGGCTCGGTCACGCTCCGACCCCTGACCGACGCGCACTGCATCCTCGTGCTCGCCGGTCCTCGTTCGCGAGACGTGCTCTCGGCGGTCTCCCCGGGCGACTGGTCGGCAGAGGCGTTTCCGTGGCTCTCCGTGCGCCGGGGAAGCATCGGGATCGCACCGGCCGTCGTGATGGCGGTCAGCTTCTCCGGCGAGCTCGCCTACGAGATCCATGTGCCGATGGCGCAGCTGACGGCGGCTTACCGTGCGCTCCGCGACGCGGGCAAGGCGCATGGCCTGCGCCTGTTCGGCTCGCGCGCCGTCGAGTCGATGCGACTCGAGAAGGGCTACCGACACTGGAAGGCGGATCTGATCACGGAGTTCACGCCGTACGAATCGAACCTGGCCCGCTTCGTCAAGCTCGACAAGCCGACGTTCATCGGCAAGGCGGCACTCGAAGCGGCCGACGCGCTCAGGGCCTTCGTCTCGCTCGAGATCGACTGCACGCACGCGCCCGCACAAGGTGGGGACAGCATCGTGAAGGATGGACGCATCGTCGGGACCGTGACCTCGGCGGGATGGGGTCACCGTGTCGGCAAGAACCTCGCGATGGCGTTCGTCGATCCGGCCTGCGCCGACCTGGGCACGCGGCTGCAGGTCGAGATCATCGGCGAGGTCACCGATGCGACGGTCGTGCAGGACTGCCTGTACGACCCGGCCAACGAGCGCGTTCGCGCCTGACGGTCGGTGCCGGCACGAGTACAGGATCGACACAGCGCGCGAATCTGACGATCGACCTCGGGCACGAGCAGGCTCGTGGTGGACACGATGCGCCTCGTCGGAACGCCTTCGCGGGCGACCCGCCCTTCGTCCAGCGACATGGCGACGCGCTCGCGAGAGGCAAGCCCCGGACATGCTAGTCGTTCGAAGCGTCTCCCCATCGCGTTGCAGCGTTTCAGCGGGTCCGGCATCCATCAACTGCTCGGCCATCTCGTCCGCACCTAGGCGCGCCCCGACGAATCGTCGTTCCTGTCCTCGAGCGATCAGGACGGAGAGGCTTTCACGTGGACGACCGTAGGCTTCCTCGAAGAAGCGTGACGCCATCTGCGGGTGTTCCCTCACCTCCTCGTGCATCAGGATCGTGAACGGGATGACGTCGGCCCTGTTCAGGAAGCCCATGACCTGCACCCCGTACCGCACCAACGCCTCCTTCAGCGCCGGCAGCGTCTCGCATTCGACCGGCACACCGGCTTCGAAGTCGCGCCGTCCGGCGCGCACCACGGCCATCGAGACATCCGACGGGCTGCCGGGGCGCTCGACGAGTGGTGACAGGGCGGTCGGGGCCGGTCACCGGTCATCCCGTGGAGCTGCTCGCGGATCGACCGGATCCGGCGCCTGGCCGTTCCGGCACCGTCCCGGTATCGCTGCCGGTGCGCGCCCCCACCCACCAGAGCAGCAGCGCGAGTACCGCCCCCACCCCGACGCAGCCGAGCAGCACCGCGCGCAGCATCTGCCACTGCAACTCCGTCGCCACCACCCCCGACAGAGCGAACAGCACGAGCGAGAACCCCAGCCGCCCGGCGAGACTCTGCAGCGACAGCCAGGTGGCGCGCTGCCCGGCCGCCAGGCGCGGCGCGATGGCGGCAAGCGCCGGTGGCGCGGACATCGCCATGGCGAAGTTGCGACTGAGCACCAGCACCAGCAGCGCCGGGTGTAGTGCCAGCGCCAGCCCGCCGATGATGAGTAGTTGCACCGCATTCGCCAGCAGCAAGAGCTGCGGCAGACCCAGCCGATCGGCGATGCGGATCGATAGCCAGGAGCCGACCGCACCCCCGAACATCGAGAAAGCGAATACCACGCCCGATACCACCGGCGCCTTCTCCCCACCCGCGAGCCAGGCACCCTCGCCCGTGTCGCCGAGCAGGCGCAGCCAGGGCTGATAGAACTCGAACGGCACGTGCGCCAGCGTGAAGGCCAGCACATGAAAGGCAAACAGCCATAGCAGGACCCGGTCGCCGAACAAGCCCGCCAGCTGTCGGGCCTGCTCGCCGACGGTGGACGCCGTTTCCCGATCGAGTGGCGGCTCGATGAACCGGGTGGCGATGAACAGCGAGATGGCCGCTGCCAGCCCGCCCAGTGCGTAAGGCAATGCCAGGTCGACGCTGCCGAGCAGCCCGCCGACCAGACAGGACAGGCCGGTGGCGCACATCGATACGGTGCCGGCCCGTGCCTCGGCGGGGCCATAGTCGGCCTGACGGCCGTCGGCGGCCAGCGAATCGTGCAACAGCGCCGAATCGCTGCCGGACCGAAACGCCAGCCCGGCCGCCATCAACGTCTGGCCCAGCGCCAGCATGGGCAACGAGTCCGCAGCGACGAACACCGCATACGCCGCGAGCTGCAGCAAGGCGGAACCTGCCAGCGTCGGCACCCGACCGACGCGATCGGAGAGGTAGCCGGACGGGACCTCGAGAACGACCACCGCGGCGTAGAACACCGCGCTCAGGGTCAGCGCACCGTCGAAGCCGACCCGTTGACTGAAGAACAGGAAGAAGATCGGCAGCCAGGGAGAGATGCTGCTGGACGCCAGGAACCAAGGATAGAGCCGGACATTACGCCGCATCCTCTCACCCGCCGCCGGCGGCATGGCCGATGCGATCAGGTCGGGTGAGGACGGCGTCGATGGAGATCTTCATGCGCGGCTCGGGTTCGAGATCGGGCCAGCCTACCAGCGACGTACCGCCCGGGTCGCTCGAATCAGCGACCTCTCGTGTCAGCGACCTCTCAGGTCAGCGACCTCTCCGGCAAGCTGCTTCCCGTTGCGCGACGTCTCCAGCGTATCCTCGAACGAGACGATGCCGGCGTCGGAGCCGAGCCCGGTCGCCACCGGCGCGCCGGAGGCCTGCGCAAGACGGATACCGTCCACGGGGTTCACGCCGTGGTGCAGCGCGCCGATGAAGCCCGCATCGAAGGCATCGCCGCAGCCGGTGGTGTCGACCACCTCGATGTCGAAGGCGGGCATGCGCAGGCGCGTGCCGATCCTGCCAGCCGACGTTGGCGAACATCAGGTACACCGGCAGGATGACCGCCGGTCCGGGCAGCATCCGTATCGACAGCAGGATGGACATCAGTAAGTCGGTACCGCGCGGCTCGAAGCGCGAGAAGCAATGAACGGCCGGGAAGGACACCAGCACCGCGGTCACGACCGAGCTGCGCGACATGACCACCGAGTTCGGCAATGGGCGGAGGAACGAGGTGTTGCCGAGCTTCAGGTCCCGGAAATCGACCAGCGTGGGGCTGGAGATCAGCGTCGGCGGTGTGGCCAGGATGTCGCTTCGGGTCTCGAAGGCCGACAGGATGATCCAGCCGACCGGTGCGAAGGACACCGAGGTCATCGCGATTGAGATCAGCGAGAAAGAAGATGACGGCATGGGCGGGCGACCAGCCCGGTCGTTCTGTCGTTGCGCAGGCGTGGGCGCGCGAGAAGTGGCCATCGCTGATCACGGTCGGTGGGATCCGCCGAAGCGTGCTGCCGCTGGTCAAGGCGGAGAACACCTTGCCTTGCGTGAACACGTCGACGATCTCGCCGATGCCGTAGCTCTCCCGACCCGGCGGCTGGTATCTCATACGGAGCGGGTCGATCGTCGGGCCGACCGCGCCGTCGGGCCCATCGCCGGAACGGCGTCGCCGGTCCAGGGCGCATCTCTCGCCACGCCGCGCCGCGCCCGCTTCCGCCTTGCGTGGCGGCCTGCCTTCGTGCGACCGTCCGGCCATGACACGCGATCTGCATCGGTGCCGGTGAGTGATGCGACAGCGCGCCGAACTCGTTCGGCCGCCCTCATCGGGACGGGGATGGTCGCGGCGACGCACGTTCGCGCGATCGCGGCGAGCGCCGGTGCCGTCCGCCTCGGCGCACTCTGCTCGCGCGACCCGGATCGCGCCCGGGCGTTCGCCGCGAAGCACTGCCCGGCTGCGGAGGTCCGGACTCTCGCGAACATCGCCGCGGATCCGGCGATCGACTTCGTCATTCTCTGCACACCGCCGAATGCGCGTGCCGAGTTCGTCGACCCGCTGGTCGCGGCCGGCAAGCCGATCCTGATGGAAAAGCCGATCGAGAGAAGTCTCGCGGCCGCCACCGCGCTCGTCGAGCGGTGCGAGGCGGCCGGCGTGCCGCTCGGAATAGTGCTCCAGCATCGCGCGCGCCCGGCAGCTCGTGCGCTCGCGCGGGCGATCGAGGACGGCGAACTCGGCGCGATCGCCGCCGTCGACATCCACGTGCCGTGGTGGCGCGAGCAGGCCTACTACGACGAGCCGGGACGCGGCACGTTCGCGCGCGACGGCGGCGGCGTGTTGATCTCGCAGGCCATCCACACGATCGATCTCGCCTTGCACCTCGTCGGTCCGGCCTCGTGCGCGCAGGCGATGCTGCGCACCACGTCCCTGCACGCGATGGAAGGCGAGGACTTCGCGGTGATCGGAATCGACTTCGCGTCCGGCGCGGTAGGATCGATCCTCGCGAGCACCGCAAGTTTTCCCGGCGCGCCGGAAAGCATCACGCTCCACGGCGCACACGGCGTCGCTCGACTCGACGCGAACCGCCTGGAGATCCGTACCCGCGACGGGGCCGTGCGCGCCGAGGGCGAGGCCGGAGGCTCCGGGGGCGGCGCCGACCCGATGGCCTTCACGCATGACTGGCACCGCGCGGTCATCGAGGACTTCGCCGCCTGCCTGGATCACGGCCGCCCCCCGCTCGCCAGCGGCCGTGACGCGCTCGGCGTCCACCGACTGATCGACGCGGCGGTGCGATCGTCCGCCGACGGGCGTGCCCTCGACATTCCGGTCCCGGAACGCACCCGATGAGCGGTCCCGTGGGCATCGCCGTCGTCGGCATCGATCACCGGCACTGCTACGGCATGGCCGCGAACCTGATCGCGGCGGGTGCGTACCTCGTCGGCTGGTGGACCGCGGGCGAGCCCGGCACGCGCGAGGGCTTCGAGAAGCGCTTCGCCGATGCGCCCCGAGTCGCCGATCGCGCCGCCCTGCTCGCGAACGACGCGGTCGATCTCGTGATCATCGCCGACGTGCCCGACCGGCGCGCGGCGCTGGCGATCGAGGCGATGGAGGCGGGCCATGACGTCATGGTCGACAAGCCGGGCTGCACGACGCGCGCGCAGCTCGACGCGATCAGGGCGTGCGTGGCCCGCAGCGGCCGAATCTGGTCCGTCGACTTTTCCGAGCGCTTCGAGGTGCCTTGCGCCACGCTGGCCGGCAGGCTCGTCGCGGAGGGCGCGATCGGGCGCGTGGTGCAGACGCTCGGCCTGGGGCCACACCGGCTCGACGCCTCGACGCGACCGGACTGGTTCTTCGAGCGAAAGCGCTACGGCGGGATCCTGTGCGACATCGCGTCCCACCAGATCGATCAGTTCCTGCACTTCACCGGATCGAGCGACGCCGAGATCACGCTCGCCTCGGTCGACAACGTCGCGCACCCGCGGTACCCGGGACTGCAGGACTTCGGTGAGATAGCGCTCCGGAGCGGCGACGCGCGTGGCTACATCCGGGTCGACTGGTTCACGCCCGAGGCGCTACCGACCTGGGGGGACGGGCGCTTGACGATTCTCGGCACCGAAGGTTTCATCGAGCTCAGGAAGTACGTCGACCTCGCGGCCAGCGACGCCACCGACACCCTGCTGCTCGTCAACGGCACACGCCACGAGCGGATCGACGCACGGGACGCCGGACTGCCCTACTTCGCCCGTCTCCTCGACGACGTTCGCGGGCGTACCGAGAGCGCGATGCCGCAGGCGCACGCGTTCACGGTCATGGCGCTCGCGCTCCGGGCGCAGGCGATGGCCGACGCACGACTCGAGACGGAGCCTCGGGCGTGAGTCGTCTGCGTGTCGCCGTGATCGGCGCCGGTATCGGGCGCGAGCACCTGCGGGCCTACCTGGCGTTGCCGGCGCGTTTCGAGGTCCTCACGCTGGTCGATCTCGACACCGCGCGAGCGACGGCCGTGCTCGCCGACGAGGCGCCGCAGTCCGGGATTCGCGTCGAGAACGATCTCGACGCCGCGCTGGCGGACGCGCGGATCGATCTGGTCGACGTCTGCTTGCCGCCCCACCTGCACGGACCGGTGGCGATCCGTGCGCTCGAGGCCGGCAAGCATGTCGTGTGCGAGAAGCCATTGGTGACCTCGCTCGAGGAAGCCGACGCACTGCTGGCCGCCGCCGACGCGAGCGGACGCTCGCTGACACCCGTGTTCCAGTACCGCTATGGGCGCGCGACCGCGCAGCTGGCGGCGCTCGCCGCCACCGGGTTGACCGGGAAGGCGTTCGTCGCGAGTCTCGAGACGCACTGGAACCGCACGACCGACTACTACGCCGTGCCATGGCGCGGTACCTGGGCCGGCGAGAACGGCGGCGCGGTGCTCGGCCACGCGATCCACGCCCACGATCTCCTGAGCGCCGTGCTGGGTCCTGTCGTCTCGGTGTCCGCCGATGTCGCCACCCGCGTCAACGCGATCGATGTCGAGGACTGCGCGGCGATCACGTTCCGGCTCGCGAGTGGCGCGCTCGCGACGAGTTCGATCACGCTCGGCGCGGCCGCCGACACCACGCGGCTCCGCTTCTGCTTCGAGCGCCTGACCGCCGAGAGCGGCAGCGCGCCCTACCGCCCGGCCGAAGACCCGTGGACCTTCACCGCCCGCGACCCGGCCGATCAGGCACGCGTCGACGACATCGTCGCCGGCGTCGGTCCCGTGCGCGGGGGGTTCGAGGGCCTGCTCGAGGCGTTGGCGGACGCGCTGGCGGGCAAGCCGTCGCGTGTCGTCGACGCCGCCGCGGGACGCGCCTCGATCGAACTCGTCGCGGCGATCTACACCGCCGCCCGCACCGGGCGCCGCGTGACGCTGCCACTCGGCAGGGACGCGACCTTGTATTCCGGCTGGACCCCGACCCCCGCGTGAAAGCGTGGATCGGGCGCACCATCTTTCACGACAGACCTGAACCTTCGAGGAGAGAGACATGAACCACAAGACGATCCGTGGCGCCGCAGGCGCATCCACCCTGCTGCTGGCGCTGGGCGGCGCGAGTGGCGCTGCCCATGCTCAGGAATTGCGTTTCACCTGCTCCTCGGACGGCAACGAATGCGAGGTGATGGACGACATGCTCGACCGCCTGGAAGCGGAGAACGACGGGCTGACGGTCGCGGTCGACATCGTGCCCTACCAGGCGATCCTCGAGACGCTGCCGGTCCAGCTCGCGGCGGGCACCGGGCCCGATATCGCCAAGGTCACCGACCTCGGCGGTCTGAGCCAGTACTACCTCGATCTCGCCCCGTACGTCGACGCCGACTACTGGGAGGCCTCCTTCGGCGACTTCCTGAGCTGGTACCGCGCCGATGCGGACGACACGGGCATCTACGGGATGCATTCTCAGCTGACCATCACGGGAGCCTTCGCGAACACGACGCTGTTCGAACAGGCCGAGGTGGCTATCCCGGCCGACGACGCCAGCTGGGAGGAATGGGCCGAGGCCGCCCGCGAGGTGGCCGAGAAGACCGGCACCCCGTTCCCGATGGCCATGGACCGCTCCGGTCACCGCATCGCCGGTCCGGCGATCGGCAACGGTGCCAGGCTCTTCGATGACGAGGGCAACGCGATCCTCGTCGACGAAGGCTTCACCGACTTCGTCGAGCAGTTCGTGGGCTGGCACGAGGACGGCACGATGGCCCCGGAGGTCTGGGGCACCAGCGGCGGCACGACGTACCAGGACGCGGCGGAAGAATTCATCAACGGCGAGATCGTCTACTACTACTCCGGCAGTTGGCAGACGCGGCGCATGGACGACTCGATCGGGGACGATTTCGACTGGCAGGTGACGGGCACGCCGTGTGGCCCGGCAGCCTGTTCGGGCATGCCCGGCGGCGCGGGCGTGGTCGGGATCAAGGCGACCGAGCACCCCGAGGCGGTGGCGAAGGTCATCGACTTCTTCGCCGAGGAGGACAACTACGCCGAGCTCGCGGCGCGCACCCTGAACATTCCGGCACACGCGGCGGTTGCCGAGAAGGGCGTGGACTTCGACACCGAGTCGGCGAACACCAAGGCCGCCCTGGGAGCGTGGTCGGCGCAGGTGGGCAAGCTCTCTCCGGTCGCCTTCGCATACCAGGGCTACGGGCGCCTGAACCGGGCGATGTTCAACATCACCGTCGAGCGGATCTCCCAGGCGCTGACCGGCGAGCTGAGCGTCGACGAGGCGATGGCGCGGGCGACGGACGATCTGGCCAAGGCCGACGCCGAGGCCGGACAGTAGCGACGGCTGCGTCGCGAAGCGCGACGGGATAGATGACCGACGGGGCGCCGCGCCGCTCGGTCTCGCTCGCGGTGCTGACGCCGCTCATGAGCGTGATCGAGTGGCCGATGCGCCGGCTGCAGCGCCACCTCGGGATCCGCCGACTGGCGTGGGTGTTTCTCGCGCCGAACCTGTTGCTGTTCGGCCTGTTCGCGTTCCTGCCGGTGCTGCTCAATGTCGCCTACGCGCTGACCGGTGGGGGCAACGTGTTGCTCGAGAACCGCCCGCCCGTCGGTGCGGGCAACTTCGTGCAGCTCATGGACTGCGAGAGTTACCTCGACCCGAACAGCTGCGACGAGGACAAGTTCTGGCGCTCGGTCCACAACACCGTGTTGTTCGTGACGCTGCAGGTCGGCTGCATGATCGGCTTCGCGCTGCTCACCGCCCTCGTGCTGAACGGGCCCATTCGGGCGCGCGGGTTCTTCCGCTCGGTCTTCTTCTTTCCGGTGCTGCTGTCCCCCGTCGTCGTCGCGTTGATCTGGAAGTGGATCCTGCAGCGGAACGGCGTGCTCAACGGCGTGCTCGGCGGGGCCGGGTTCGAGACCCATGTGTGGCTGCTCGACGCCGGCTGGGCATTCTTCTGGTCGGTGTTCATCTCGGTGTGGGCGCACATGGGTTTCTACACATTGATTCTCCTGGCCGGTCTCCAGGCGATCCCGCGCGACGTCTACGAGGCGGCGAGGCTGGATGCGGCCAGCCCCTGGCGCACGTTCCGACGCATCACGCTGCCGATGCTGATGCCGACGATGCTCGTCGTGCTGGTGCTCGCGCTGATCAAGGGCGTGCAGACCTTCGACGAGGTGTACGCGTTCACCGGTGGCGGGCCGGGGTCGGCGACGCTGCTGGTCATCCAGTACGTCTACGAAGTCGGATTCGGCGGTTCCCCACGCCTGTTCGGGCTGGCGGCCGCGGCCTCCGTGCTGGTCGCCTTCGTGCTCGTCGTGCTGACCGCGCTGCAGTTGTGGGCCACGCGGAAGAACGCGCATGGCTGAGGGGGGCAACGGGGTGACAGGCTGGCTCACCCGCACTCGCGGACGCGGGCGGCTCCACTGGACCGACTGGTTCAGCTACGGCTACCTCGCCTTCGGGGTGTTGCTGATGTTCGGGCCGGTCGTGTGGCTGCTGCTGTCGTCGTTCAAGACCGACAGCGAGCTCCAACGCTTCCCGCCGAGGCTGCTCCCCCATGCCCAGGAAACCGTGACGCTCGAGGGCCACGCCAAGCCGCTGCCGCTGTTCGAGGTCACCGCCGGCGAGCTGGCCGGCGAGACCGTCGCGCAGGTTCGCCGCATCGGTCTCAGCTCGCAGGTCGTGCGGCTGGACGATCCGGGCGAGCGAATCGAGCTGTCACTGGACGAACGCACCGCCGTCGAGGCCCCGGCGCTCGCGACCGCGAACTACACCGGCCTGTTCGAACGCTTCGACTTCCTGCGCTATCTGTGGAACAGCACGTTCATCACCGTGGTGGCGACGCTCATCATGCTGCTGGTGAACTCGATGGCGGCCTTCGCGCTGTCCAAGTACGAGTTCCGCGGCCGCGCGACCGTGCTCGCGCTGGTGATCGGCACGCTGATGATCCCGCAGAGCGTCGTGCTGGTGCCGCTCTTCCTGATCACCAGGGAGCTGGGGCTTCTCGACACGCTCTGGGGCGTGATCATCCCCGGCGCGGCCACCCCGACCGGGGTGTTCCTGCTGCGCCAGTACATGCTCTCCATTCCCGACGAGATCCTCGACGCCGCGCGCATGGACAATGCCAGCGAATGGAAGATCTACTGGCGCATCATCCTGCCGCTGTCCGCCCCGGCGATCGCGGTACTCGCGATCCTCGCGATCATGTGGCGCTGGAACGATTTCCTCTGGCCGCTGATCGCGCTCTCGCGAAGCGAGAACTTCACGCTCCAGCTCGCGTTGAACTCGTTCCAGGGCGAGATGCAGACGGAGTGGAGCAGCCTGCTCGCGATGACGGTGCTGACGCTTGCCCCGATCGCGCTGGTGTTCGTGTTCCTGCAGAAGTACATCGCCACGGGCATCGCGTCCACGGGAGGCAAGTAGATGGCTCGACTCGAGCTCGCCGGCATCACCAAGCGCTTCGGGTCCACCGAGGTCATTCGCGGGGTGGATCTGGACATCCCGCACGGCGACTTCTGCGTGTTCGTCGGCCCGTCCGGTTGCGGGAAGTCCACGCTGCTGCGCATGATCTCGGGGCTCGAGGGGCTGAGCGGCGGCGACATCCGCATCGACGGCGAAGTCGTCAACGACGTACCGGCCGCGAATCGGGGGCTCGCGATGGTGTTTCAGTCCTACGCGCTCTATCCGCACATGAGCGTGCGCCAGAACCTGTCGTTCGGGCTCGAGAATCTCGGGACGCCGCGCGCCGACATCGACCTGAAGGTGGCCGAGACGGCGACCATGCTGCAGATCGAACCCCTGCTCGACCGGCGGCCACGCGAGCTCTCCGGCGGCCAGCGTCAACGGGTCGCGATCGGCCGGGCGGTGGTGCGCGAGCCCCGTGTATTCCTGTTCGACGAGCCCTTGTCGAACCTCGACGCCGAGCTGCGCGTGGAGATGCGCGGCGAGATCTCGCGGCTTCACCGGCGGCTCGGCAACACGATGATCTACGTGACCCACGATCAGGTGGAGGCGATGACGATGGCCGATCGCATCGCGGTGCTGCGAGACGGCAGGCTCGAGCAGTACGGGCGCCCGCTCGAACTCTACAACCGTCCGGCCAACCGCTTCGTGGCGGGCTTCATCGGCTCGCCGAAGATGAACTTCGTCGAGGGCACGGGCGACGGCGACAGGCTCGAGCTCGATGCCGGTGGACGCGTGCCCCTGCCCGGAAGGGGTTTCCGTTCGGCCGCCGGGCAGCGGGTAGCGCTGGGTGTTCGTCCCAACGGGTTCCGGCCGGCCGGGCCGGACGACTGGTCGGTTGCAGCGACGGTGCGCGAGGTCGAGCAGCTCGGCGACGAATCCTACGTGTATCTGCAACTCGCCGACGCTACGCCGCTCACGTTGCACGTCGCCGGGCAGACACGCGCCGACATCGGCTCGACCCTCGCCTTGACGGCGTCGGCCGACGCGATGCATCTCTTTCTCGCAGCGTCGGGCGAGAGCCTTCGCGAGGGCTTGGGCCAAGGGGACAGCGAGGGCGACAGCGAGGGCGAGTCCGCGTAGTCCCGGCTCGGATCGAGCCGCGGCCTGCGACTCGCCCCGCATGCCGGTCGCGTCATTCCATGAAGTTTCCGAGGCATCCTTCGTCGTTCATGTCGCCCGCCCCGTTTCGCGTGTAGACGTTGCCGGCGGTCTCGAAGACAAGCGAGCTGAGAGGGGTCGAGACCCGGATGCCGCATTCGCTGGTGTTGCTTATCCGGCTGTTCGTGACCCGTGTGATGATGTTGTTCGACGCGCGACCATTGACGAGAACGCCGTTCACCGCGTCGCTGATGGTCACGTTGTCGATGCGGTTCAGTTCCGAATTGGACACGTACGTGATGCCCGACCAGAACCCCGCCAACGCCTCCGCACCACGAAACGTCACCGGCTCTTCGGCGGTTCCGGTGATCGTCAAGCGACCCCCGACGCCACCACCGCTCGTGATGCCGGTGCCACCGGCCATGATGAAGTCCACGCCCGGTTCGATGACGACACCCAGGGTTCCGTTGCCGAAGAATCCGGACAGGGAATGGTAGGGCAGCGCGTGATTCGCGAACACATAGCTCGAGCGACCCCCGAGGCGTTCGGTGCTCAGCAGGTTGTCGTACAGCCCGATCGAGGCGAGATTGCCTTCCGCGTCTGACGTGAAGGACACGTTGCCCACGTTGTCCGCCAGCTGCGTGCCCGCGACATGGCTCGGCACCAGCAGCGGGTGACCGGCCGTGTCGCCGATGACCACATCCTGCAGCTGGCCGAACGCCGCCGAGCCGCCCATGTAGATCCCGTGCCCCCCGCTGCCGGTGATGCTCAGGCCCCTGATCGCCAGGGCGTTGTCCAGCAGCAGTGCCGAGCTGCCGCTCGGGAAGAAGATCCCGCTGATCGGCTGGAATCCCGCGCCGATGATCTCGACGTTCTCGATCAGATTGTCCACGCTCGCACTCCCGACGAACACGCCGTTCCAGGAGGGCGCGCCCGACACGCTGTCGCCTCTGAACCGTATCGACGGCTCGGCGCGGAGCTCGCCGTCGTAGCCGCCCAGCGCGCGGATCTCGGCATCATTCTCGATGTAGAGCCCGAGCGCGGATTCGAAGACCACCTCGACGCCACGCTGGATCGTCAGGGTGCCATCGCTGAACCGCACGTCGCACGTCACCAGATAATCGGGCCCGACGGTGTGATCGATGAGTTCGAGATCCTCGGTGAAGAAGCCGCCGCCGTTGTCCGCGCAGATGTCGATGGTCGTCGCCGACACGGCAGGCAAGTCGTCGCGAACGGGCGGGGTGTCGTCCGGGGGCGGGGCGTTCTGCGACGTCCCGGGCACCTGCATGTCCTCGACGAGGTCGCCCGGCTCGAGCAGATCGTCCAGGGTCGGAAGGTTCGTGCCGCCCCCGTCCCCGCACCCCGCGATGACGATCATCGGGGAAAGCACGACGCAGATTCTCAACAGTCCGACCATGTCCGAAGCTCCTTGTTCGCTCGATACGATCGCGCCAGCACGCGACCGACATCCTGCAAACATCAGGGGTGGTCCCGTGACACGGCCCGTTGCAGGATGTCCCGAGCCTATGTGAGGAACGCGAGCGCGCGCGACTGTCCGTAGTGCCTAGGCGAAAGGGCACTTGCCATCGTCGTCATCCCGGACAGTTCGCGCCGCGGCCCCGGACTGCGGCGTCCGGGCGCGAGGGGTACGGCCGCGAGCGCGAGCGCGTCGAAGCCCTTCATGTCGCAGGTGCCGCGACCGTAGAGCTTGCCGTTCCGCTCGGTGACGGTGAACGGATCGGACGTCCACGCCTGACCGTCGACAGGAACGACGTCGGCATGCCCCGACAGGATGGCACCGCCGTCGACCTCCGGGCCGAGGCGATGCGTGCTCGTGACGAGGGGACCGGACGCGTGACCGCACCCGCTGCGGCGCGCGCTGACCATCCGAGCCTACTCTCCCCGGTTGCGCGTTGCAGCACGGCACGCCATCGTGATTCCCTATCGTTCGCCCTTGCACCCGAAGAGCGCGGCGAGTCGTCGTCACAGGGCACCCTGCACCGACGGGGGCGAGCCGAACCCGCCGCACGGGCGCAGCCGGATTCCCGCTTGCCGGGTTCGGCGATCTTCCGTGCTACCTTCGGGACGACGTCGGCATTTCCCGCCCACTCGGCGCCGCCACCGGAACGCTATGCACGACATTCAGGACGGCAAGGCGCCCGCGTTGCGGGTGCGGAACCTGGAAACGCGGTTTCGCACGCGTGCCGGACACGTTCACGCCGTCAACTCGGTGAGCTTCGACGTGGCGCGCGGCGAACTGCTGGGAGTGGTCGGCGAGAGCGGCTCGGGCAAGTCGGTGACGATGATGTCCCTGGTCGGGCTCCTGCCCTCGCCGCCCGCCGAGATCGCCGCGGGCGAGGTGCTGTTCGACGGGCAGGATCTGCTGCAGTGCGACGCGCGCGCGCTCCGCGCGGTTCGTGGCGCGCGCATCGGGTTCATCTTTCAGGATCCCATGACTTCCCTGAACCCGGTGTTCGACATCGGCTTCCAGATCTGCGAGCCGCTCAGACGGCACATGGGTCTGTCGAAGAAGGCCGCGCTCGTACGCGCGGCGGAGTTGCTCGACCTCGTGGGCATACCGGACGCGAAGGCCCGTCTCGGGCAATTCCCGCACGAGTTCTCCGGCGGCATGCGCCAGCGCGTGATGATCGCCATCGCCCTCGCCTGCGATCCGGACGTGCTGATCGCGGACGAACCCACCACCGCGCTCGACGTGACCATCCAGGCACAGATTCTCGAACTCGTGAAGTCCCTGCGCGAGACGCTCGGCATGGCCATCGTCTGGATCACGCACGACCTCGGCGTCATCGCCGGCATTGCCGATCGGGTCATCGTCATGTACGGCGGACAGATCGTCGAACAGGCGCCGGTGGAAGCACTCTTCGCCTCGCCCCGCCATCCCTACACACGCGCACTGCTCCGGACGATGCCGTCGGTGCGCGGCCCGCGCAGCGCGACGCTGGAGGTGATCGCCGGCCAGCCGCCGGTGCTGTCCGATGCACCGACGGCGTGCACCTTCCGCGCGCGCTGCGCCTACCGTGCCGAGCGCTGCGACCACGAGAACCCGCGCCGCCGCGAGGTCGGCCCCGGACACGACGCCGCCTGCTTCCACGAGTTCGACGAGGAGGCCGCGGTCCGTGGCTGAAGCGACGTCGGCGAGCGCCGAGCGGAAACAGGCGCGGGGCGGCTGAGGTGAGGCCTGCCGATCCTCGCGCGAACACCGCACCGCTCGTGGCCGTGCGCGACCTGAAGAAGCACTTCCCGGTGCTCGGCGGTCTGTTGCGCCGTCGCGTGGGCACCGTGCGCGCGGTCGACGGCGTGTCCTTCGACATCGCCGCCGGCGAGACGCTCGGCCTCGTCGGCGAGAGTGGCTGCGGCAAGTCCACGGTGGGACGCTCGCTGCTGCGTCTGCACACTCTGACCGACGGGCAGGTGCGCATCGGTGACGCGGACGTGTCCGGGGCGAGCGACGCGGCGCTGCGGCGTCTGCGACCGCTGATGCAGATGATCTTCCAGGACCCGCAGGCGTCGCTCAACCCGCGCATGACGCTCGGCGAGATCATCGGCGAGCCGTTGCGCGAGCATCGCGCCGGTTCGCGCAGCGACCGGCGAGACCGGGTGCACGCGCTGATGGATCAGGTGGGACTCGCCCGCACGTTCTCGAACCGCTACCCGCACGAATTCTCCGGCGGTCAGCGGCAACGTATCGGCATCGCGCGGGCCTTGGCGCTGGAGCCACGCTTCATCGTCTGCGACGAGCCGATCGCGGCGCTCGACGTCTCCATCCAGGCTCAGGTGGTCAACCTGCTCGAGGAACTGCAGGCGCGGCTCGGACTGACCTACCTGTTCATCAGCCACGACCTGAGCATGGTGCGGCACATCGCCGATCGCGTGGCCGTCATGTACCTCGGCCGTATCGTCGAGCTCGCCCCGCGTGACCCGCTCTACGCCGAGCCACTGCACCCTTACACGCGGGCGCTGCTGTCGGCGGTGCCCGAGCCGGACCCGCGCCGCCGCGACACGGGCGAACGCATCGTGTTGCGAGGCGACGTGCCGTCGCCCGCCAGGCCGCCGCGGGGCTGCAACTTCCGCACGCGCTGCCCCGACGTCATGGCGGTGTGCGAGCGCGAGGATCCCGTCTTGCGCGAGATCCGACCCGGGCGCCTGGTCGCCTGCCATCTGCATGACGACGACGAGACCGATCGCGGATCCGTTCGATCGGGCCGCGACCCCCATCACCACGAAGGAGAGGCTGGATGAGAAAGCACTTCACGAAGAACGCCGCAGCAACCGCCGTCCTGGCGGCGCTGGCCGGTGGCGCCACGCTCGCACAGGCGCAGGACACCGGCGAACGCGGCCGTGACGGCGAGCTGAAGATCATCTACTGGCAGGCACCGTCGACGATGAATCCGTACCTGTCGGGCGGCACCAAGGAAGTCGAGGCCGGCTCGCTGGTGCTGGAGAGCCTGGCGCGCTTCGACCAGAACGGTGAACTGGTGCCCTACCTCGCCGCGTCCATTCCCACGATCGAGAACGGTGGCATGTCGGAGGATCTGACCTCGATCACCTGGACCCTGAAGAGCGGCGTGCTCTGGTCGGACGGCACGCCGTTCACGGCCGACGATGCGGTGTTCTCCTGGCAGTACTGCACCGATCCCGCGGGCGGCTGTGCCCACACCAGCTACTTCGACGGCGTCGCCGACATGGAAGCGGTCGACGACACGACACTGAAGATCAGCTTCTCGGAGCCGAAGCCCTTCCCCTACACCGCGCTCGTCGGTGCGGAAAGCCCGATCGTCCAGGCGGCGCAGTTCGCCGATTGCACCGGGGCTGCCATGCCCACCTGCACCGAGCAGAACTTCGCGCCGATCGGCACCGGCCCGTTCGTCGTCGAGGAGTTCAAGGCGAACGACGTCATCCGGTTCTCGGCGAACGAGAACTTCCGCGAGGACGGCAAGCCGGCCTTCGCCTCCGTGCTGTTCAAGGGAGGCGGCGACGCGGCCGGCGCCGCGCGCTCGGTGCTCGAGACCGGCGAGTTCGACTACGCCTGGAATCTGCAGATCGACCCGAACCTGCTCGCCGAGATGGAAGGTGCCGGCAAGGGCACCGTGGCGGCGGCATTCGCCACCTCGGTCGAACGGCTGCACCTCAACCAGACCGACCCCGATCCCGCCCTCGGTGACGCGCGCGCCACGGCCGCCCATCCTCACCCCTTCCTGACCGATCCGCGTATCGGGCAGGCGATGTCCATGGCGATCGATCGGGAACTGCTCGTGGAAATCGGCTACGGCGCGGGCGGCAAGCCCACCTGCAACGTGCTGCCGGCACCGGCCGCCTACGCCTCGACCGCCAACGACGGCTGCCTGGTGCAGGACCTCGAGGGCGCGAAGGCCTTGCTCGACGAGGCCGGCTGGACCGACACCAACGGCAACGGCACGCGCGACAAGGACGGGCGCGAACTGCAGGTGCTGTATCAGACCTCGACCAATGCGGTCCGCCAGGACGCACAGGCGCTGATCAAGCAGTGGTGGTCCGAGATCGGGATCGGCACCGAGCTGCGCAACATCGATGCCTCGGTGTTCTTCGGCTCGGACCCCGCCTCGCCGGACACCTTCGGGAAGTTCTACGCAGATGTGGAGATGTACACCAACAACTTCTCGGGCGTGGATCCGGAGGCCTACATGGCGCGTTGGCTGTGCGACGGCGCGCCGAGTCCGGACAATCAGTGGCAGGGGACCAACAACCAGCGCTACTGCGATCCGGACTACGACGCGCTGGTTCGGAAGATGGCCGTCACCGCGGACCTCGCCGAGCGACAGGCGATCGCCAAGGAGCAGAACGACATGCTCATGGCAAGCTACACCATCGTCCCGCTCGTGCACCGCGGCAACCCCTCGGCGCATGCCGCCACGCTCGGTGGCGTGCAGATGAACGACTGGGACAGCGAGCTGTGGAACGCGGCCGACTGGTACCGCACCGAGTAGGTCGCCCCCCGCAGCCGAGAAACGGCGGTCGCTCGTGACAGGAGGTCACGGCCGACCGCGCCGCGACGCCGACCAGAGCCGCCCCGCCCGTGCTGACCTTCACGATTCGCCGTCTGATCACGGCCGTTCCGACGCTGCTGTTCATCTCGCTCGTCATCTTCATGGTGGTCAAGCTGTCGCCGTCCGACCCGACCGGCAACCTCCCACTGACCATACCGCCGGAGGTTCGCGAGCAGATTCGGGAGGCGCTCGGTGCGAACGATTCCCTGCTCGTGCAATATATGAAGTGGCTGAAGCTGTTCTTCTGGAACGAGCCGCTGACCGCCGTGCAGGCCTGGACCGACCTCGATCTCGGCGCCGATACCACTCAGCGCATCATCAGCTACCAGACCCGCTCCCCGGTCATGGACCTGGTGATGGAGCGCATGCCGCAGACACTGACCGTGGTCGGGGTCGCCTACCTCGTCGGCATCCTGATCGCCCTGCCCATCGGCATCCTCTCGGCCTACCGTCAATACTCGGTGTTCGACCAGGTCGGGACCTTCGTCTCGATGGTCGGCTTCTCGGTACCGCCGTTCTTCTCCGGCGTGCTGGTCATCGTGATCTTCTCGGTGCTGATCCCGTCGGACAGCTTCTTCTGGCTGCCTTCCATCTACGACACGACGCATCGGGTGACCGACTGGGAAAGCTTCACCGTGCAGCTACGACAGATGATCATGCCGGTCATGGTGCTCGCGCTGCAGATCACCGCACAGATATCGCGCTTCACGCGGGCGTCCATGCTCGACAACCTCAACCAGGATTACGTGCGCACGGCGCGCGCCAAGGGCATGAGCGAGCGCGTGACGGTGCTGAAGCACGTACTCAGGAACTCGATGATCCCCGTGGTCACCGTCATCGCGCTCGGCATCCCGGCGATCTTCGGCGGGGCGATCATCACCGAGCAGGTGTTCAAGGTGAACGGGCTCGGGCAGCTCCTGATCATCGCCATCCAGGGCGGCGACGTGCCGACGGTGCAGACCCTGACCTTCATCTTCGCGGTCCTGATCGTGCTGTTCAACCTGATCGCCGATATCCTCTACGGCCTGCTCGACCCGCGGATCCGCTATGACTGAGTCACCGGGGCGAGCCGCCGCGCCGGTCCTGCCGGACGATGCGGCCCCACAGGCGCCGGCGCGCAACCAGTGGTGGGACGTCTGGGATCAGTACCGTACCCACACCGGCGCGGTCGCCGGGACGCTGGTGTTCCTGATCATCGTGCTCGGCACGCTGTTCGGGCCCTGGCTGTGGAGCCTCGACCCGCAACTGATCGACATCCGGTCCCGCAACCAGGCCCCGAGTCTCGCGCATCCGCTCGGCACCGACCAGCTCGGGCGCGACAGTCTCGCGCGACTGATGGCGGGCGGACGCGTGTCGCTCTCGGTCGGCCTGGCGGCGATGGTGCTCTCACTGCTGCTCGGCACGTTCGTCGGGCTGCTGTCGGGCTATTTCCGCAAGCTCGACGGGCCCTTGATGCGACTGACCGACCTCTTCCTCGCGATGCCGCTGCTACCGCTGCTGCTCGTGACCATCATGCTGTTCCGGCAACCGCTCGCCGCCCGCTTCGGGCCGGAGGGCGGCATCTTCCTGCTGATCGTGTTCGGCATCGGCATCACGTCGTGGATGCAGACCGCGCGCATCGTCCGCGGTGACGTGCTCGCCATCCGGGAGCGCGAGTTCATCCTTGCCTCGCGCTCGGTCGGCACGCCGGACCGGCGACTGATCCTCCGCCACATCCTGCCGAACGTGCTGTCGCCGATCATGGTGTCGGCCACGCTCGGCATCGCGACCGCGATCATCACCGAGTCCTCGCTCAGCTTCCTCGGCCTCGGGTTCCCGCCGGACTTCCCGACCTGGGGGCGGCTGCTGTTCGACTCGGTCGACTACCTCAAGCAGTACCCGGAGCGCGTCCTGTGGCCGGGCCTCGCGATCTCGCTGACCGTGCTGAGCGTCAACTACATGGGCGACGGCCTGCGCGACGCACTCGATCCGCGGATCCGGGGGCGGTAGCGAGCCGGCACAGGATCGGCCTCCTCCGCAGGTATCCCGCGCGAACTACCCGAGCATCAGATCGAGATTCTGAACGGCCGCCCCGGACGCGCCCTTGCCGAGGTTGTCGTAGACGGCGATCAGCACCGCCTGAGCATGCTCGTCGTTGCCGAAGACGTGCAGGGTCATCCGGTTCGAGTCGTTGTGTGCCTGCGGATCCAGTGCTTGCGGATTCGGCGCGTGTGCATTCGGCGCCGGCGGCGTGGAGCCCGCTTCGGCCAGAGGCGCGACATCGATCGCGCTGTCCGGGATACCGGCGTGGTGATCGGCGATCGCCTCATGGAGTCGCGCGACGCTCGGCACGTCGGGCAAACCCGCGAGCTGCAAGGTCGTGACCACCAGCATGCCCTGCGCGAAGTGGCCGACGGCCGGGGCGAACAACGGTCGAGCGGTGAGGCCCGTGTAGCGCTGCAGCTCGGGCAGGTGCTTGTGCGCGAACGTCAGGGCGTACGGTGCGAATCGGCTGGCCGCCTCTCCCGCCCGCTCGTGCTCGGCGATCATCGCACGGCCGCCGCCCGAGTAGCCGGACACGCCATGGACACCCACCGGCAGCTCGACCGGAATCAGGCCCGCGTCCACGAGCGGGCGCACGCCGGCGATGGTGCCCTGAGGCCAGCAGCCGGGATTGGTGACCCGTTTCGCGACGCGGATGGCCTCCCTCTGTGACAGCCCGATCTCCGGGAAGCCGTACGTCCACCCCTCGCTCGTGCGATGGGCCGAGGAGGCGTCGATGACGCGCGTGTCCGGATTCTGGATCAGGCGGACGCTGTCGACGGCCGCCGCATCGGGGAGACAGAGGATCGCGATGTCCGCCGCGTTCAGCAGGCGTTGCCGCTCGTCGGTGTCCTTGCGCCGGTCGGTGTCGATCTCGAGCAGGGTCAGATTCTCGCGCCCGGCGAGTCGCTCACGGATCTGCAGGCCGGTCGTGCCGGCCTCTCCGTCGATGAAGAGGGTCGTGGTCATTCCTCATGGTAGCCGAGCGCGCGCGTCAAGACAGCCCGAACCGCCAGGCGCCGATGCGCCGATGCGACGTATCGGCGATCCGCTACCGAATCGTCGACGGTGCTCGCCCGGATCGGTCGCCGGCCGGATTCAGACGATATCGATGCTGTGCGAGACGTTCCTGACGGTCATGTAGTTGTGCAGGCCTTCGGTTCCGCCCTCGCGCCCGTAGCCGCTGGACTTGATGCCGCCGAACGGCGTCTCGGGCAGCGAGGCTTCCAGCGTGTTGATCGACAGGTTGCCCGCCTCGACGCCGTCGATCATCCGGTCCACGTAGTCGGCGCGGTTGGTGAAGCCGTACGCAGCCAGGCCGTACGGCACGGCGTTCGCCCGGCGAATGGCGTCCTCGAGCGAGGCAACCGGGTTGATGATGGCCAACGGGCCGAAGGGTTCTTCCTGCATGACCCTCGCGTCGTCCGGTACGTCGACCAGCACGGTAGGCTCGAAGAAGTACCCCCTGTCCCCCGTCGGTGCGCCGCCGGTCGCCACCGTCGCGCCCTTCGAGCGCGCGTCCTCGACCAGATCGCGCAGGAACGGGACGCGCCGCTCGTTGGCCAGGGGTCCCATCTCCACGTCCGCTGCCATGCCGTTGCCGACGACCGTTGCCGCGGCGCGCTCGACGAAGGTATCGACATAGGTCGGGAACACGCTCTCGTGGACGAAGAAGCGTGTGGGCGACGTGCAGACCTGGCCGGCGTTGCGCATCTTTCGCACGGCGCCGACCTGTGCCGCCCGCTCGACGTCGCCGTCCTCGCAGACGATCACCGGGGCGTGTCCGCCGAGTTCCATCAGCACCGGTGTCATGTGCTCCGAGGCGAGGGTGGTGAGCTGCCGTCCGACCGTCGTCGAGCCGGTGAAGGCGACGAGACGCACCGCCTCGTGCCGGATCAGATGGTCCGAGATCATCGCGGGCTGTCCGAACACCAGGTTCAGCACTCCGGGCGGCAAGCCCGCGTCGTGGAAGGCGCGCACGATATGCAGCGCGCCGGCCGGCGTCTCTTCGGCGGCCTTGAGCACGATGGAGCAGCCGGAGGCGAGCGCTCCGGCGATCTTGCGAGCCGGCTGACTCATCGGGAAATTCCACGGCGACAGCCCCGCGACCACGCCGATCGGGCGATGGTGGACGAGGTAGCGAACCCCCGGCGCCGATGGAATCAGGCGCCCGTAGGTCCGCACCGCCTCCCCCGCGTCCCACTCGAGGAACTCGCAGCCGCGAATCACCTCCAGTCGCGCCTGCGGCAGCGGCTTGCCGAGCTCCGCCGTGATGGCGAACGCCACCGCGTCCCGTCGGCTGCGCAGGATCGCCGCCGCCTTGACGATGATGGCCGCCCTGTCCCGGGGTGGTGTGCGGCTCCACACGCGGAATCCTCGTTCGGCAGCGGCCAGCGCGTCGTCGAGGTCGGCGGACGTCGCAGCGGGCAGACGGCCGAGTTCCCTCTCGGTCGCCGGGTCGACCACGGCGAGCGTGTCACCGGTCGTTCGCCACGCGCCGTCGATGTAGAGGGCCAGGTCGGGATAGGTGTGTGTCACTGATCGGGTTCTCGTCGGGGCGTCGTCGCGCGAGACGATCTCACCCGCTCTGCGCCTGCTCAATTGAATTAACCGGATACGGCTATCAGGCGCGGGAATACCCGACGACGCCTCAGACCGTCGGCGCCGACAGGCGCAAGGCGTCGAGGAAGGCGATGCCGGCGGGCGAGAGGCTTTCCTCGCCCCGGTGCGACACACCGACCGATCCTTTCCCGATCGGCACGCGCCAGTCGAGCACCTGCAACACGCCGCTGGCGATGTCCGGTGACGCGACGTGCGCGGGCATCAGTGCGATGAAGTCACGCTTCAGCAGCAGCGCCCGGTTGGTGAGATAGGACACCGATTCGATCGCGACCGACGGGCGGTAGTGACCCTCGCGCACGAAGAACTGGTCGATCTCTCGGCGCAGCGTCGTTTCGCCGGGCGGGAGTATCCAGTCGAAGCGCTTGATGCGGTCGAGGGATGGCGTCGCCGCATCGGCCAGGGGGTGCTGGCGACCGACGACCGCCACGACGCGCTCGTCGTACAGGACTTCCTGCGTGATGCGGTCGCGGTGACGGTGAGTGGGCAGGCGACCGACGACGAGGTCGATCTCGCCAGCCAGCAGCGCGGGCATCAAGACCTTGTTCGTGCCGTCCACGACGCCGATGGCCAGCTTGGGTCGGTCGCTCAGCAGACGGTCGATCGTCAACGGCAGCAGTGACGAGGAGGCGGCCAGCAACGTGCCGACGACGACCCGTCCGCCGATGCCCAGCTTCAGATCGTCGAGCTCGCGCGCGGCGCCTGACACCTGCGCGAAGATGAGCTTGCCGTGCCGGATCAGCGACTCGCCGAACACCGTCGGGCTGACGCCGCGGTTGGTCCGGGTCAGCAGCGGCACCTCGAAGTCGTTCTCGAGATCCTGAATCATCTTCGTCGCGGTGGGCTGGGAGACATGAAGCTCGCGCGCGGCGTTCTGGATGCTCGCGTGCTGCCCGACCGCGACGAGCAGCCGAAGCTGACGGAGCTTGAGGCGGTTCAGCGCCCGCTGCTCGATCCGTGGGCCGTTGCTCGTCATGGCAGGATCATGATTGCGGGTGGGCTCTCGAAGACTGACGGGCCCATGAAGACAGACGGGCCGATCGGCGTCGGCGCACTCATCGAAAGGAGATTGCCCGGCCGCGTTGCTCGATGGCGTCGACGACGCTCATCGCCGTCAACGCCGAACTGCGGGGATTGTCGGGCAGGGCGCGACCCTCGATCCGGAAGTGAAAGGTGCCGAACTCGCCGCTCGCCTCGATCTCGTGAATGTTGGCGGTCGCGCGAGGATCGGCGATCAGGCGGACTCGCGTGGCGTCCATGCCGATGCCGGCGAGCGCGACCGCCGCGGCGACATTGGCGTTCTTCGGAAACGCGATCGCGGCCTCGCGCGCGCTGCCCTCGAAATGGGTGACGGCGTCGTCGGTCAGCGCGTCCAGATCGATCGTATCCTCGGCAGGCGAGCCCTTCCAGGCCTGCGGCGGCTTGCGACCCGTGTAGGCCACCCGCTCGAGCGTCCCGACCCGCGCGGCCGACAGGCAGTCGAGTGCGCCGATCGCGCCACTGACGAGGTGCAGGCGACTGCGCCCTTTCGCCGCCGCCGCTTCGAGGCTCGCGACGACTCGCTCGTTCGCGAGCCCGGCGATGGAGACGCTCGTCAGGTCGATGCCCCGACGCAGGATGTCGGGGCCGTGGCTGGCGAGCGCCGCCGGCCCGGCGCAATCGATCATGTGCGTGATGTCGCTCGGCAAGGCTTCGGCCGACGCGACGCAGCACACGCGGCCCGCGACGCCGTCCGGGTCTGCCGCGCCGTTTGCACCGTCGGCACGCTGCGACTCGGCGGTCCGCCTGGCATCGCGCACGATGACGGCGCCGACGACATGCCCGCGCGCCTCGAGTTCGCGGCTTACGTACCCCGCGATCGCACCTCGCCCGATCATGCCGATCTTCACGACGCGCCTCGGGCCGATCGAGATGCGGATCGTCGGTTCGCGGCATGACCGCTTGCTATAGCCATATCGCCTCCTCCGAATTGATCTGCCGATCGTCACTGTGCATCATCCGTCGACACCGCGTGCGTCGAGCCGTCCGGATGGATCGGACGGGACGCCTGATCTCGAGGGAATCACCGCCGTGAACTACGCCAAGGCCGATGCGAAGGACCATGCCCGCGAACACATGCGCGGCATCTGGGCCGCCGCGCTCAACCCGTTCGCGGCGGACGGCAGGCTCGACGAGCAGGGACTGCGCTCGAACATCCGCCACTGGATCGACGACCTCGGTATTGCCGGGCTCTTCATGACCGGCAAGCAGGGCGAGTTCTTCTCGATGTCGGTCGCCGAGCGCAAGCGGAACTTCGAGATCGCCGTGGAGGAATGCGGCGACAGGGCCGGAACGATCATGTCGGTGTCCGACCAGAACGTGGACACCGTGCTGGAACTGGCCCTGCACGCGCAGCGCTGCGGCGCGGACTACGTCGTGGTGCATGCGCCGGTGCTCAGCTTCTGTCACGACCGGAGCGACGTGCTGTACCGCTACTACGCATACCTGTGCGAGAGGCTCGACATCGGCATCGCCATGTGGAGCCACCCGGACTCGGGGTATCTGATGCAGCCCGCCGAGTGCGAGCGCATCGCCGAGCTGACGAACATCGTGGCCATCAAGTACTCGGTACCGCGCGAGCTGTACGTCGATCTCTCGCGCCGCGTGGGAGACATGATCCAGGTCTCCACCTCGTCCGAGGACGAGTGGCTCGACAACGTCGAGGAACTCGGCTGGAAGCTCTATCTCTGCTCCTCCCCGCCGTACCAGCTGCAGACACGCGTCGACAGGCGCATGCACGAGTACACGCAGCTGGCTTTCGGCGGGAAGTTCGACGAGGCGCGCCGCGTCCGGGACAGTCTGGAGCCGGTGCGCCAGGCCATCAAGCGGACGAAGCCGGGTGGCAAGCCGACGGCACATGGAAAATACTGGCAGACGCTGCTCGGCCAGGTCGGCGGTCATGTCCGCCATCCCATGCTGGAACTCAACGACGCGGAGAAGGACGCGACTCGACATGCGTTCGAACACTGTGGCCTGCGGTCGTGACGGCGTCGCCATGCTGATCGATCGCCGCGACTTCACCTGAACACGGCGACCAGGCCCGGTTGCCAGATGATCAGCAGCAGCACCGCGACGGTGGTCCCCAGGAACGGCAGCAGTGCGACGAACAGCGGACCGGGCTTCACGCCGGTCATGGCCGTCGCGACGAACAGACCCGTGCCGACCGGCGGCGTCAGCAGCCCGAGCACGAGGTTCAGGCAGACGATGACGCCGAAGTGGTACGCATCGATGCCGTAGCTGTCCTGGGCGATGGGCAGCAGGATCGGCACGACGAGGATCAACGCCGCGATGCCGTCGATGATCATCCCGACCAGCAGCAGGATGCCGGTCACGAGCAGCAGGAACACGAACGGCGAGGAGGTCAGCGACGTGAGCTCGCCGGCAAGGCGCTGCGGCAACTGCTCATAGATGACGACCCAGCCGAACACGTTGGCCGTCGCCACGATGAACACCACGATCGCCGTGTTGACGGCGGTCTGACGCAGGATGTGCGGCAGTCGACGGAGCGACAGCGTCCGGTAGACGACCGTTCCCAGGACGAAGGCGGCAACCGACGACAGGGCGGCGCTCTCGGTCGGGCTCGCGAATCCACCGACGATGCCGCCCACCACGACGAACGGAATGAGCAGGGTAGGCAGACCGCCGCCGAGTGCACGCAAGCGCTCGCCGACCGACATCGTCTCGGAGCGGGGCAGCTCGCGAAACCGGCCGATGACGGCGATCGTCGCGAAGAACCCGGCGGCCATCAGCAGCCCCGGCACGATGCCGGCGAGGAAGAGATCTCCGATCGCGATCTGGGCGAGGACGCCGTAGATGACGAACAGCATCGACGGCGGAATGATCGGCGACAGCAGGCCGCCGGCGGCCGTGGTCGCGGTGGCGAAGGTCCGGTCGTAGCCCTTGGCTTCCATGTCCGGGACCATCGTTCGGGACATGACCGCGATCTGGGCGGCGGCCGAGCCGATGATGGCTGCGATCAGCATGTTCACCAGCACGTTGATGTAGGCGAGTCCGCCGCGCACACGCCCGATGAAGACGCTGGCGAAGGCGACGAGCCGGGCGGTGATGCCGCCCTCGCTCATCAGCTCACCGGCCAGCATGAAGAGCGGGATCGCGAGCAGTCCGTAGCTTTCGATACCGGAGAAGAACTGCTGAGAGAACGACTGCAGCAGCACGGGTTGCCCGGATGCGATGATGTAGACGAACGCCGTGATCGCCAGCACGAGCGCGACCGGCACACCGATGGCGAGCAGCGACACGAAGGCGAGGATGGTGCTCATCGGGTCATCGCGAGGGTTCGAGCAGGTTGACCAGCGCGTGCAGGCTCATCGTCAGCGCCGAGAGGGGCATCACCAGCCAGACGAGGTACTTCGGAATGCCGATCGTCAGCGTCGGTTCCGCGTAGACGAAATTGAAGGACGTCGCGGCAAAGGCTGCCGGGTCCAGACCGGCGCCGAGCAGGCCCGGCGGGTCGTACCAGATCCAGCTCAGCCAGACCAGGGTCAACGCGAACGCCAGGATGATCAGGTCGACCACCCGATGCAGCACACGGACGGCGAGGGCGGGCAGGATCGAGGCGAGCAATGTCACCGCGATCGCCCGACGCTCGCGCAGCATCACCGACGCACCGATCATGACCGTCCACACCATGGTGTAGATGGCCAGCTCGTCGACCCAGAAAAGGCCCCTGTCCGCGGCCCGGGTGACGACGTTGAGCAGGATGAGGAGCGTCAGCAGGCTCGTCAGCAGCATCAGCACCACGTGCTCCACCTGCAGCAGCCGATCCGATGCGCGCCGCAGCGCTCCCGGCACCGAACCGACTCCCTTGCGCGCCGCCGAGTCAGCAGTCAAGGCGCCCTCATCCTCCGGCAGCGGCATCCTTGAGCTTCTGCAGTGCCGGCGTCTTCGCGTCCCAGCTCTCCGTCCAGGCGTCGATGGCCTCTCTGAAATCGTCCGGACCGAGCTCGACGATGGTGACACCCGTCTCGCGAACCGCCTTCTCGAATCCGACTTCGGCCTCGACCGAGGTCGTGATCGTCGTGTCCACGTGCTTGGCCATGAGTTCGCGCACCACGGCCTTTTCGTCATCGGACAGCTGCGCCCACACCCGGCCGGAGACCAGCCCGACCATCGGGAACATCATGTGCCTGGACAGGATGACGGTGTCGACCAGCTCCCAGTACTTGAGCTTCCAGATGAGCTCGAGGTCCATGTCGATGGCGTCGACCTGCCCGTTCGCGAGCGCGTCGTAGACGGCAGGCAGCGGCATCGGGGTGGGCGCGGTGTCGATCAGGGTGTAGAAGTTCTTGATCGGCTCGAACGGGGTGATGCGGATCTTGGCGCCCGAGAGATCGGCCGGCGACGCCACGGCATCGACCGACGCGATCTGTCGCATGCCGGCGCTGCCGTAGCCGAGGCCGACGACACCGATCGCCGCAGGCAGCCCGTCGAGCAGCTCCACCGCCGCATCGCTGCGCAGCAACGCCGCCGCCCCTTCGAGATTCTCGACCAGGTAGGGGGCGTAGAACGCGCCCATGTCGACCACGCGGTTCGACAGCTCGGCCGCTGTCATGAAGGCCATGTCGAGCGCACCGGTCTGCAGTTGCTGCAGCATCTGCGCCTCGTTGCCGAGTTGCCGCGAGGGGAACACGGCGACGCTGTGCTCGCCGTCGGTCGCGGCGCTGAGTTCCTCGCCGAAGGCCTCCGCCGCCAGGGTCCAGATGTGCGGCGGCGGCGTGATGAGCCCGAGCCGGAATTCCCTGGCGTCGACCGCGCCGGAGACGCTCGTCAGGACGCCGGCGGCGAGAAGCGCGACGGCCGCGCGTGAAGATCGGGTGACGAGCATGATGAAATTTCCCTGGTCGGTTGAGAGATCGGTGCGCTTCACGGCGCGTTCAGCATGGACAGGTCGACCCAGTCCGCAGGCGGCAGCTTGCCCGGGTGAACGTTCCCGCACCGTTCGCAGCGGCGTTTGACCTTGTCCGAATAGAAGGCATCGAACAGCGGCGGCAGATCCTTCACGATGTCGGTGATCACGAGTTCGACCCGATGGACGAGCGAACCGCAGCCGAAGCAGAACCATTCGAACGCGTCGCGATCGTCCGGTCGACGTGTGCCCTCGACGACCAGGCCGACGGAGCCCTCGAGCGGGCGTTGCGGAGAGTGCCGCACATGCGGAGGAAGGATGAAGACCTCGCCGGCCTTGATGACAACGTTCTCGATCTTGCCGCGATCGGCGACCTTCAGCAACATGTCTCCTTCGATCTGGAAGAAGAATTCCTCGACCGGGTCGTCATGAAAATCGACGCGCTGGTTCGGACCGCCGACGATCATGACCACCATGTCCGTCGGTGTGTCGAACAGCTGCTTGTTGCCGACCGGGGGCTTGAGCAGATGACGATTGCTCTCCACCCAGCCGGAGAAATTGAATGGTTTCACGGTACGCAGCCTCCCCTCCCCCACGACAGCACCAACCGACACGAACGGTGCGGGTCTGGCCGAACGCGACCGCCGAGCCTGACGCCTGACGCGTCTTGGCGGACCGTCGCTGTAGCACCGACGATAACTCAGTTGCCCCTCGGTCGCGTGGCCGCCGCGGCTGCTATCGGAATTCGACATATCGACTGAACGAAAGCCGCGCCCCGGCCAGAGACCCGGTCTGCCGTGCGGCCCGCCGCACGGGGCCGTGATTGCCGGAGAGCCGGATGATGTCGGTTTCGGGGCGATGGGCCTTGGTTCAGATGCCGCCGAGGCAGACGTACTTCATCTCGAGGTAGTCGTCGATGCCGTGGCGGGAGCCTTCGCGCCCCTGACCCGACTGCTTGACACCACCGAAGGGCGCGACCTCGGTCGAGATCAGCCCGGTATTCACGCCGACCATTCCGTACTCGAGCGCCTCGGCCACCCGCCACACGCGATTGAGGTCCCCGGCGTAGAAGTACGCCGCCAGCCCGAAGATCGTGTCGTTCGCTCGCTGGATCACCTCCTCGACGGTGTCGAAGCGGAACAGCGCCGCCACCGGTCCGAACGTCTCTTCCGAGGCGATGGTCATGGCATCGGTCGCCCCCGTCAGCACGGTGGGCCGATAGAAGGACCGGCCGAGCGCGTGACGCTCGCCACCGGTCTCGAGCGTCGCGCCGTTGGCCAGCGCATCCGCGACGTGCGCCTCGACCTTCTCGAGCGCATGGGTGTCGATCAGCGGCCCGACGTCGACGCCGTCCTCGTGCCCCGGCCCGACGCGCATCGCACCGACGCGCTCGGCAAGCTTCTTCGCGAACGCATCGTGCACGGCGTCCTGCACATAGATGCGGTTGGCGCAGACGCAGGTCTGACCGTTGTTGCGGAACTTCGCGATCATCGCCCCGTCGACGGCCGCGTCGACATCCGCGTCATCGAACACGATGAACGGCGCGTTGCCACCGAGTTCCATCGAGCAGCGCTTGATGGTCTCGGCAGACTGACCGAGGAGGATGCGTCCGGTCTCGGTAGAGCCGGTGAAGGTGATCTTCTTCACCGTGGGGCTCGAGCAGAACGCCTGGCCAACGGCCCTGGAATCGGTCGAGGTCAGCACGCTGAACAGCGCCATCGGCAGGCCGGCTCGCTCGGCCAGCGCCGCCATCGCGAGGGCCGACAGCGGCGTCTCGGTCGCCGGCTTCGCGACAAAGCCACAGCCGACTGCGAGCGCGGGCGCGACCTTTCGCGCGATCATCGCGTTGGGAAAGTTCCACGGCGTGATCGAGGCGACCACGCCGATGGGCTGGCGCATCACGAGCAGGCGCTTGTCGCGCTGATGGCCCGGAATGGTCTCGCCGTAGACCCGCTTCGCCTCTTCGCCGAACCACTCGATGAAGGAGGCGCCGTAGAGCACCTCGCCACGGGCCTCCGGGTACGGCTTCCCCATCTCGCGCGAGAGGATGTGGCCGAGATCGTCGGCGGCCGCGACCATCAGGTCGAACCACGTGCGCAGCACGCCGGCGCGCTCCTTGCCGGTGCGCGCGGCCCATTCGTGCCGTGCCACCTCGGCGGCGTCGATCGCCTCGCGCGCCTCGGGGACGCCGCAGTCCGGCAAGGTCGCGATCACCGCACCGTCGGCGGGGTCGCACACGTCGAAGGACTTGCCCGTCGACGATCCGTCGATCCAGCGCCCGGCGACCGGTACACGGCTGCACAGCAGCGCCGCGTCGGAGAGCGACGCCTGAAGTGGTTTCGTCATGAGCGTTCCCGAAGTTCCCGCGATGTCGCCAACGGACAGTCCGTCACCATACCGCGCCGGGCGGTACCGAGGCGGTACCGAGGCGGTACCGAGGCGGTACCGAGGCGGTACCGGGGCGGTAGCGGGGCGCACCCCGAAAGGCGTTTCCGTCCACCGCGACCTCGCGGACGATCCCTCGTGAAGTACTGATCGACCGAGGCGGCCTGTCGAGTCTGCCGGTGACGGACCGTCATCCGACGCCTCGGTCTAGAATCGCGAAGTGGCCGGGCGGGCCGCGAGACAGGCCGCGAGACAGGCATGAACAACGGCTTGAACAAGAGCGTGAGAGCGGGCGGGAGAGCGGGCGTGAAAACGGGCGTGAAAACGGGCGTGAATACGGGTGTGAAAACGGGCGTGAGAGCAAGCGTGAAACCGGGCGTGAAGAAGAGGGTGAATACGGGAGCGTGACAGGCATGACGACATCGCCGAAATCGACCGCATCGGCAACCGATCTCGCCTCCGTGGTCGATCTCGCGCGCCACCCGCTCGACGAGCCGGCGTTCCGGACCCACTGCCGGCGTGCGCTCGATGCGGACGGGGTGCTCGTCATGCCCTCCCTGCTCACGCCCGCCGCTGTCCGCTCGATACGCGACGAAGGCGATCGTCGACAGTCACTGGCTTACTACACGACAGGCACTCACAACGTCTACCTCGCGCCGACCGATCCCGCCCTGCCCGAGGAGCATCCGAGAAACCGCGCGATCGTGTCCTCGAAGGGCTGCATCACGACGGATCAAATCGCGGAGGACTCCGCCTTGCGCACGCTCTACGGCAGCGGCGCGTTCCGCGACTTCCTGTGCAGCGTGCTCGGCGAGGCGTCGCTGCACGAGTACACCGACCCGCTATCGGCAATCAACCTGCACTACGCGGCGACGGGGCAGGAGCTCGGCTGGCACTACGACAACTCGTCGTTCGCGATCACCTTGATGATCCAGCGTCCCCGGGGCGGCGCCGTCTTCGAGTACGTCAGGGACGTGCGCGACGCCGATGCCGGCGACATGGCGTACGAGCGCACCGGTCGCATTCTCGACGGCGAGGAACCGGTACGGCGACTCGCGATCGATGCCGGCGACCTCGTGCTCTTCCGCGGTCGCGACTCGATGCACCGCGTCACGCCGACCGAAGGCGAAGTCACGCGCATGCTGGTCGTGCTGGCCTACAACACGGAGCCCGGCATCGCCTTGTCGGCATCGGCGCGAATGACTTTCTACGGCCGCCTCGGCTAGTCGGGAACGACGGTGTCCGTCCCTGCCGATCGTGCCTGGGACGACCCCCGGGAGCACGGCCGCGTTCGTCCTCGTCGCGAGCGTCTGGCACCGGAGCGGTCTCGCCGTCGCGGCAACCGCGCTCGACGTGCCTGGTGTGATTCCCCGTGAGACCAGAGACATCTCAGGAGTGAAGGTCGCGACCTCCGCAATGAACGTCGGGATGCCGGGCAAAGCTCCTCCAGAAACTCGGGATAGCGGGCAGAGGTTCGCTGTGAGAGTCGGGTTGGTAGGCACGGCGCCACTGCGGTTTGGGCGATAGTTGCCCGAATCGTCTCACCTGAAACACTATGTCGTGGTCGGCCTGGAGTCGCTCGCGGCGACAGTTCCGGTCAATCCGCTGCGACCACGGGCGATCGAGCGTGATGTCGTTCCCGGTAGGGCCAGTTGAGCTCGCCGGTGTGACTACAGACGTGGCCGGGTCGGTCGCGGTATCGGTGTTCAACGTCGGGAAGGCTGCCGGCGCCCTGGCCGGCGGGTTCGCGGTCGCGGCGATCGGCCTAGCACTGACGCCATGGTGTTGCGGCGCAGATCCTGGTCGCTGGGCTCGCTGTCGCAAGTCGCTACACCTGCCAGCCTCACTCACCAGCAGTCGCTGAAGTGACGACGGTTGACGCTATAGCGTGGTCGGTCCGCAGTAGCCAGGGCGCAGAGGAGGACGGCTTGGAGACTCCCTAGACCTGTCGCGTCAACAGGTCAGACGCTGTCTGACGGATGTCTCCACGCGCGTGAGGAGCTGCCCCGTGGGGGCCACCTCCTCACGCGGGGTGCCGAGCCCACGCGAAACGCTGCCGCTGCTCCGGGGCGACGACCACGCCGTACGCGTTGAACAGCATGTCGGCGTACGGCTCGATGGTCGCCGTCGCGGTGCGACCGGCATTGGTCACCAGGGGCGGGAAGAAGATGTGCTCGCGCGGCGTGGTAACCGTCCGCCTCGAGCCCGTGAAGAACGGCGTACTGTCGGCGTATCGATACGTGGCCTTCAGAATCATCTCCCGACCCTGCTCGCCGGCAGCAGCCACGCACTGGTCGACAAGTCGTCCGAACGCATGGAAGAGATCGACCTGATGGGGGACAAGCACCGGGCAACCCTTCTCCTCCCAGACGTCGTTCGGGGCGACGGCGCAGATCAAACCATTCACATGCACTTCGAGATGCCATCGATTCAGGGGCGTCTCCCGTTGATCGTCGCCCTGCAGGCACTGAAGTCCGACGTACGGGGCGCGGGACGAAGTGAGACAGTACTCGCCGGTCTCGGCATGTCGATTGTTCCCGCGCAATGCCTGCATGAACGGCTCGGTCTGGACATCCCAGAGTGGATCCGGCTCGAGCGACGGTATCGCCTGCAGGACGAAGCCTGCCGCGCGAGAATCTTGAAGCCAGTAGCGAACGAGCTCGCTCTCGTTCGCGGCCAGCGCGCTCTGGATCGCGTTCTGCCGGGTATAGGCGTCGAGCACGCTCTGCTTTACCTCGTCAGCCTTCATCGGGAGAGTTGACTCGGACGCGCGTCGATGGAACCGGGCGTCCACCGCGTGCGGCTTGGATGCACTGGGAGGCACGAAGCACACCACGGCGTAACGGGCAGGCTCGACCGCGATACTTTTCATGAGCAGCCCGGGCAGACGACGATCGCAGCGCGTGGCGGCGACATTCTCGAGCGTTCGCTGCAGTGCCGATCCGTCGGCGACACCGTGGAACATCGCCGGCGTCGAGCCGTCTGCGCACGGTTCGTCGTAGCCGATGAGCAGGAGTCCGCCGGAGGCGTTGGCAAAGCCGCTCAGATCCTTGGCGAACTCCTTCTTCTCGCCGTCGCTCGGGGCAGGATCGGTTCGGCCTTCCTTCGCCGCGTTCCCGCCGACGAAACGCTTGTAGTCGAGGTAGTGATCCTCTGGCAAGCAGCGGTCGACGAACACTGCCAATGTCTCGGCGTCGAGTGCTTCGAATTCGGTGCGGGAGAGATGCATGGGGATCGATCGCGAGACCAGGTGAGCGCGTTAGCCGAAGGATACGGCACTCAACTGTACCTGTCGTCGACCCGTCATCTGCGGCGCGACGGCCAGACGGAGGCGGACCCAGAGGCACCGTGAAGGGCGGACCACGCGTCAGCGAACGAGGTCGTGGGCGCCGTTCAGCAGCGTTGGAAACCACGAGCGCCGACCGCTCTTGTCGTGATCGTCCGTGGTCTCGCCCTGGCCGCATACCAACCGTGCTCATGAGTGCTACTACTTGGACGCCGGCAGTGCCTGCCCGCAGGCGGCACACCGATCGGTACCAGCCGCCTCGATCTGCCCGGCGCGAGGTCTCGGCGGCTCGCCCATCCTGACCAGCGCTACCGATCCGACGCCGAGTATCAACAGAAACCCGAGCAGCGTAATGTAAATTCCTGTCGTCGCGTCCATCGCCTCTCCCCGTTCGTCTTCATGGTCAGCGGTTGCGAAGGTCCGCACTTGTCGCGCGCTGTTCGATTGTGCCCTCGATAACGTTGCCGTGGTTCCGCTGGCCGACGGCATGCTCGGCCGCGTCGTGGGTCAAACGCGATCTACCTTGACGCGTGGTCTGGCCACGCCAGGGTCACATGATCGTACGCCCTATCGCGGTCGTTCGCGTTGATGAGGAACGTGGCGGTCAGCTGCACGTGATCTTTCTCGAGACCCAGCCGACACGCGTTCTGCTGGAACTCGCGCCGTCTGTTCCGGCTTCGCTCATCGTAGACGGAGATGGTCATGGCGTGCGGGGCGTATCCGGGTCCCGTCAGCACGATCGTGTTGTTTACCTCGGGATCGAACGGACGACGGCGGACGTTGCGAGCACACTGCCTTACCCATCGCTCGACCTGTCGTTGCTCGTCTCGCGCGAACCGGCACACGATGACGCCGATTGCCATCCAGCCCGGTCGACTGTCTCGAAGCTGTTCGAGGAGTCGCCGAAAGAACGGCCGGATCGGCGGACGTGGCTTCGGCAGGGTAACGCCGGCATCCTTCGACGCGTAGTACTGATCTAGCGGCGAGGACATGCCGGATATCGTGAGTGTCGGGGCACCCTCGTCCGCGAAGATGTCGAAGAGGTTGTGCAGGTAGAGGCCCATCAGGTCGAGCTCGTCGCCGATGTAGTCGAGTTGGTGCTCGATCTCCTGTCGGGTCTGTAGGTAGTGCATAACGAGGCAGGGATCCTCGAGCAAGTCGACGAGCGTCTCGAGGTCCGACAGGCAGAGCGTCGGACAGGGAACGTAGTCGGCGGGCACCCACCCCGTGTCTTTCCAGCGACTCACGTTCGCCTGCATCGTCGCGAAGTCGTCGAGGGTCACAGAGAGACGCAGCACTTGGCGGATGCTCGAGAGCTCGACCGGAAGCTTCGCCATCAGGTCGTCGTCGACTTCCTTCCCGTCCCTCATCCGCAGGAGCTTGGCCATCAGTCGTTTCGACTGGTCGTTGGGGGCGATCAGGAGTTCTTGGAAGTGGCGCCGCATCCGAGCGTCGGCCCCGCGGAGGGCAGAGTCGGTGACTCGTGCGGATTTCGCTTCCACGATGAGGGCGAACGAATCGACGAGCACGAGGAGATCGGTCTCGAAACGCTCCCCGTCGTCAGACCAGGTCAGTCCGGGACAGAGCTGCGCATCGGGAAACGCCGAGCGCATGACATCGGCTACTCGCTCCTCCAGATAGGTCGCCCGTCGCTCCGCGAGAGCCGCGCCGAGCGCCGGTTTGAAGTGACGATCGAGCGCGGGGAAAATATGACTGAAGAACGTCTGTGGGAGGGCGCAGAAGTAGGGATCGTCCGGACTTCGGATGACCGGCCGCAGCCAGACGGGATTGTCGAGATGGAAGTGCTCGATGTCGTGGCTGTCGAGCTGACCGGGTGCGAGCGCGTAGGCGTCGAGGATCGCCATGACTCGCGCTTCGGGGAACGCGAGCGCCTTCGCCACCGCGTTCGAATCGATGGTGAACAGCGCACGATTCAGGAGGTCGTGGTGCCCGAGCAGCATCGAGCGGCGCTCGTCGAGGGAGAGATTTCGCTCTCGTGCGAGGGCGAGCATCGCCAGGGTTTCATCGTCTGGCAGATCGAGCATCGCCATGTAGCGTTCGATCAGCTCGTCTCCATCACGCGTATCGAACACCGGTGCGAGCGCCTGCAGGAAGCTCAGGGACGTCGTCTCGATGCCGACGAGAAGATGCTCGAAGACATCGACGACGTCGAGCGGCGAGAAAGCCTCATCGCCGCTCCCTTGGCGTTCGAACACGCCGTAGAGCTCCCGCGTGATGCGCTTCACCTGCTCGAAGTAGCCCCAGTTCCGGACCATGCGCGTGCGGGTTCGTACATAGGCTTGCGCCGTCGAGACGGCCGGGTCTCGATCGGCCGTGTCGAGCGTGTCCAGATCCCGTAGCGCAACGGCCTGCAGCGTCGACCCGAGTGCCCTGTACAGCGGTTCGAACTCGGCCGGAATTACCGGGCGCTCGCCCGTGAGCGACGGTGAAGTATGAATAAACAGAGCCTGATAGAACTCGACGTGCGCCTGCGTGATGCTCTGCCCCACAACGCTCGTCTTGTCGACCCCGTTCTTGCCAACTCCGGTCATCAGCCCGTGGCGCGCCAGCATGCTCACTGCGTGAAATCCATCGTGCCGCAGGAGGCTTCCCTCGAGCTCGGCAAGCCCGGCGGCGTACGCCGAACGCGCCGACTGCGCCACTCGCGTACGTTCGGTCACCAGCTCCCCGCTCGTCAGTCCTTGAAACGGGTTGCCGATCGAGCGGTAGACAACGGTCGGCGCCGGACGCTGGCGGCGCTCTTTGTCCGCCTGGGCGCGCGCGGCTCGGCCCCGCGCCTGAGCGCGATGCTGTTTCGCCTGTCGGCGCTGACGATTGTTCTTGCTCATCTCGGCGTCGAGTGCGGTCAGTTCGGCTCGGAGACGTCGTCGTCAGCCGGCGAAGGTCCTTGTCCGCTGGGGAAGCTCTGCAAAACTCGTCGAGAATCGACGAGAATGCGGCGAGAGCGGAATCGAGGAACTGACGCGATGAAACAGACCACCTTTGCCAGCGCGGCGTTCGACAGCAAGGGGAAGGTGACGCGCCGTGAGAAGTTCCTCAACGAGATGGATGCGGTGGTCCCCTGGGAGAAGTTGTACAGGCTGATCAAGCCGGTCTATCCGAAGGCCCAAGCGGGTCGGCCGCCGCACTCGCTCAAGCGGCTGCTGCGGATCC